>Ga0306924_10001646_pt1 | contig 20575 bp, 21 predicted proteins | sample sta12Can44000111_FD_203756 | JGI IMG/M metagenome (GOLD analysis project Ga0306924, IMG submission 203756) | Lab enrichment of tropical soil microbial communities from Luquillo Experimental Forest, Puerto Rico - statanox.12C.anox.44.000.111 (v2)... | ecosystem: Environmental > Terrestrial >...
CGAGCTCGTCGAGGTTGCGCTTCCCCTGCTGGTAGACCTCCGGTGCGTGCTCGTCGGTGCCGGCCAGCAGATCGATCTCCGGCCGCGACACGCGCAGGTAGCTGTCGGAGTTGCCGCGCGCCAGGTCACGCGCCTCGGCCGTGCTGACCACGTCGTACGGCGGTGAGGCGACTCGGATCGCGTTCTCGGGTGAGGGGCGCAGCGCGCGGAAGGGACGAAGGGTGGCCATCTCGGCTCCTGCTGATGTCAGGCGGTTGTCTTTAGCACCCGCGGCGCCCTCGCGCGCCCTCGACGCGCTTCGGCGACCCCCATTCCCGGGGTGACCGAGGACCCCGGGGTGCGCGAGCGCCATGCGCCGCGGCGCACGAGATATCGAGCGCGACCGCCGTAGATCCGCGTCCGAACGCGACCTACCCCCTCTTCCGGCTCCCGCCGCCAGCGGGGCCGCCCGGTCTGCTCGTTGCACGACCGTCGCGTGAGGCACGCAGACCGCAGCGCACAACGACACAGGGTTACAGACACGATCGAGGAGGCCACTCCATGAGCACCTCCGCAGTGCTCCCGGCCGAGCTGGAGCGCCGCATCCTCTCCTGCCCGCGGTTGCCCTCGCTGCCCGCGGTCGCGCTCGAGGTGCTCCGGCTGTCTCACGAGGAGGAGAGCGATCACTGGAAGATCGCCGACGCCCTCTCGCGCGATCCCGCGCTGTCGGCGCGCGTGTTGCGCGCGGCCAACTCGGCCTCGATCGCGGCGCGCGGTAAGTTCGGGACGCTCACCCGGGCCGTCCCCGCCCTCGGATCGAATGCGGTCGTCGCGATCGCGCTCTCCTTCTCGCTCCTTCGCGGCCGCCGGCGCGATGACGCCGGCTTCGACCGGAGCGCGTTCTGGCGGCGCGCCGTCTTCGCCGCCCTGGCGAGCCGGACCCTGGCCGAGGGCACCGAGGACGGCGTCGACGCGGAGGAGGCGTTCCTGGGGGCGCTGCTGCAGGACCTCGGAATGCTGGCGCTGGCGGAGATCGCCCCCGAGCAATACGGCGCCCTGTGCGCGAGGGCCGCCGGCGACCACGACGCGCTGGCGCAGCTCGAGCACGGCGCGTTCGAGGCCGATCACGCGGCGGTCGGCGCGCTGCTCGCGGCTCGCTGGCAGCTGCCCTCGCCCCTGCAGCGCGCGGTCGCGGGGAGCCACGGTTCGCCGCCTCCGGACGCACCGCCGGCCGAGGCGCGCCTGCTCCGGTGCGTGGCTCGCTCCGGCCACCTCGCCGACGTCTGGGTCGCGCCGGGCACGGGCGCGCTGCGCCCGGCCCTGCAGACCGCCCGCGCGCGGCTCGGCCTCACCGGCACCGAGCTGGAAGCCGTGCTGGCGCGCATGGCGCTGCTCATCCCCGAGGCCGCCGGCGACTTCGAGATCGACCTCGGCGGCTCGGACCGCGTGGGAACCGTGCTGGCCGAGGCGCGCCGGCTCCCGGCCGCGCTCGCGGTCAGCCCGACCGCGGCCGAGTCGGGCGCGCGGATCGAGCGCGGCGAGGCGCTGGAGGGCGCGCTGAGGCTCGCCTCCGACTACGCCCGCGCCCACAGCGAGTCGCTGGCGCTGCTCGAGGTGGCGCCGGACGTCCCCCTGCCGGTGGAGCGGTCCACGGCGCTCGTCGGCCTGCTGCGGCGCTGCGTGCGCAGCACCGACCTCGTGGGCCTACTCGACTCCGACCGCGCGCTGGTGCTCCTGCCGCAGGCCGACCTTGCCGGCGCCACGGCGGTCGCGGGACGGCTCCTCGCGCGCATCTCGGCCGGCGGGCCACGCCTCTCGCTCAGCATCGGCGTCGCCTGCGCGGCAGGTGGGACGAGCTCGCTCGCCCAGCTCCGCGCCGCGGCGGCCGCCGGCGCCGCGGCGGCGCAACGGCGCGGCGGCGGGCAGGTGGCCGCCGGGGCCGAAGCGCGAGCGGAGTGCGGGCGATGAGCGTTCGCGACGCGGCGGTCCAGTCCTGCGCGCTTGCGCTGGCCGCCCTGGCCGGCGCCACCACGGCGCGCGGAAGCGCCTGGGCCCTCGCGCTCGCCCCCGCGGCCCTGGCGGCGCACGCCGTCGCCCTCCGGCGAGCCGTCGGTCACGCCGTGCGCGCCGGGTCGGTGGCCCGCGACGACCTCCGGGCGGTGGTGGCCGCGCGGAACGAGGAGCTGGAGCGGCGCGGGGCCGAGCTGGCCAGCTCGGTGCGGCAGCTCGAGCTCGCCCGGACGCATCTCGGTGTCGCCGATCGGCTCGCGGCAGTCGGCCGGCTCGCCGGCGGCGTCGCGCACGAGGTGAACAACGTGCTCGCCATCGCGCTCACGAACATCGGCTGGGTCCGCGAGCACCTCGCGGGGACGGAGGCCGAGGGCGACGCCGTCCCGACCGCGGAGCTCGTCACGGCGCTTCGCGAGGCGGAGGAGGCGAGCCAGCGCGCGGCGCGCAGCATCCGCGACCTCCAGGACTTCGCGCAGGATCGAGGCGGCCGACCTCGGCTCGCGCCGCGGCACGACGATCCGGCCCGGCCGCGGGTGCTGGTCCTCGACGACGAGCCGCTCGTCTGCGCCTCGCTGCACCGCCTGCTCTCCCGCCGCTTCGAGGTGGTCCCGCAGACGAGTCCGCTCCAGGCGCTCAGGCTCCTCCGCGCCGGCGAGCGGTTCGACGCCGTGCTGTGCGATCTGATGATGCCGGAGCTGAGCGGTCCCGACTTCTTCGACCGGCTGCAGCAGGCCCGGCCCGAGCTGGCGTCGCGCGTGGTGTTCCTCACCGGCGGCGCCTTCACCGACGGGACCCGCGCCTTCCTGGACCGCACGGAGAACCCTCGCCTGCAGAAGCCGTGCGACTCCGCCGAGCTGGTCGCGGTGCTGTCCGCGCGGTGCCCTGGGCCCGTCGCGCGCGCGAGCTGACGAGACTTTCCGTTCGTCCTGAGCGTAGCGCGGCCAAGGGCCGCGCGTAGTCGAAGGACGAACGCCCGCCGCCACGGCGGACCCGGGCGGGCGCGGGCGCCGCGAGGCTACGTCCCGTAGGATGTCGCGACGTGAGCCGCGCCACCGCCCTCGCCTTCGCCCTCGCGATCTGCGGCTGCCGCACCGCCGCGACCGCGCCCGCCAGCAGCCCGGCGCCGTGGGAAGCGGAGAACCCGCTCCAGCCGCTCGCGCCCCCACCACAAGGCGTGCCGTTCGAGCTTGCACGCGCTCACGGGGTGCGAGTGACGCCCGAGAAGGTCCGCCTCGGGCGCTGGCTGTTCTTCGACGCACGGCTCTCGCGCGACGGGACCGTCTCCTGCGCCACCTGCCACGACCCGCGCCATGGCTTCTCCGAGCTGAAGCCACGCTCGACCGGCATCGAGGGAAGGGAGGGGACGCGCAAGGCGCCGCCGCTCGTGAACGTCGCCTTCCCGCTCTACGACGCCTGGTTCTGGGACGGGCGCGCCGCCTCGCTGGCCGAGCAGGCGAAGGGGCCACTCGTCAATCCGGTCGAGATGGGGAACACGGCCGAGGGCGTGGTGCGCACGCTGGCCGGAATCCAGGGTTACCGCCGGGCCTTCCGCGAGGCGTACGGCGATGACCGGCTCGACCTCGACCGCGTCGGCGACGCCCTCGCCGCGTACGAGGCGACGCGCCGCTCCGGCGGATCCGCGTACGACCGGTACCAGGCTGGCGACGACGGCGCCCTCCCGGAAGAGGCGAAGCAGGGGATGGAGGTCTTCTTCGGGCGCGGGAGGTGCAGCGCCTGCCACACCGGGCCGAACCTCACCGACGGGAAGTTCCACAACGTCGGGATCGGGTTCGAACCGGCCGTCGACGGGGTCCGCCTCGGGTTCGGGGACACCGGGCGGTACGCCGTGACAGGGGCCCTGGCCGACGTGGGCGCCTTCAAGACTCCCACCCTACGGGACGTGGCCCGCCACCCGCCGTACATGCACGACGGTTCGTCGCCCGACCTGCGCGACGCCGTGCTGCGATATCTCGAGATCGCCGCCAACCCGTGGCTCGATCCGGCCATGCGGGAGGTGCGCATCTTCCCGTTCGACGTGCGGCCGCTCGTGGCCTTCCTGGAGGCGCTCGACGGGACCGGCTTCGAGGAGGACCCGCCGCGCAGCTTCCCGCGGTGACACGAGCGTGATCACAGGCGGGGGACAAGCCCCCGCCCTACGAGTCACGAAAGTGTCAGGGTGCTCTGGCACGCTGCATCTCGTGAGACGCTACGTCGCGCTCGACCTCGAGACCGTGCCGGACGAGGAGCTCGTCTCGGCGGTCGACGGTGAACCGTCCCGCCCGTACGCCGACAAGCTGGGCCGCCTCCTGGCCGCGCGGAAGGCGCAGAGCGGAGGCCGCAGCGACTTCCTCCCCCTGCCCTATCACCGCCCCGTGGTGGCCTGCGCCATCGAGGCAGTCGAGCGCGACGGGGCGCTGATCGTGAGCGACGTGAGCTGCTGGACGGACCGGCGCGGCCCCGAGGAGTCCTTCCTGACGCGCACCTTCGCCGGCCTCCACGGGCGGACGCTCGTGACGTTCCACGGGCGCGGCTTCGACCTGCCGGTGCTGGAGCTCCGCGCGCTCAAGCTCGGGCTCTCCGCCCCGGCCTGGTTCGCGGCCGGGAGGCTCGCGGGGAGCGAGGGGCACCAGGACCTCTTCGATCTCCTCACGGCGGGCGGGAGCGCGCCCGCGGCTCCACTCGATCTCTACGCGAAGCTGGTCGGGCTGCCGGGCAAGGAGGGCGTGGCGGGGAAGGACGTCTCGGACCTCTACGCCCAGGGCGCGCTCGATCGGATCACGGGCTACTGCATGACCGACGTCGTGCAGACGTGGCTGCTCTACCTGAGGTACCGGCTGCTGGAAGGGACGCTCACGGCGGCCGGCTACACCCTGAGCGTCGCCTCCTGTCGCGAAGAGCTGCCGGCGCTGTTCGCGGGCTGCCTCGATGCGGGCGCCCGCGCCTACCTGGCGGGCTTTCTCGATCGCTGCGCCCCGTTCTTCGAGGAGCTGCCGGCAGTACCGCTCCGCCGCGCGCTCTGATCGACCGCGATCGCCAGGGGCTCCGGCGGCGGGGGACAAGCCCCGCCCTACTGCCGACGTGCGAGCCCCGTCGCGTCGTCTGCTCGGAGCTACACGGCCCGCTTCGCGCGGCGCTTGCGCTTCACGCTCAGGTTGCGCTTGCGCGCGGCCTGCGTGCGCTTCGTCTTCGAGCGGTTCGAGACCTTGCGCTTCGAGCGGTTACCCTTGGGCGTCGGCATGTCGTCGTCTCCTGTTACGGTGAAAGGCGAACGGCGGAGTGTAGCCACCGGCCTCTCGGGGTCAACTTCGGCGGCTACTCGAGCCAGTCTTTCTCCTTCAGCTTCCGCGGCAGGTACTCCTCGGTGATGAAGCTGATGCCGCGCCGCGAGAGCGCCTCGAGCTCGAACTTCACGCCCGAGCGCACCATCTCCTGGATCTCGCGCTGCCACTGCTTCGCCTGGAACCAGGGATAGCCCAGCATCTGCTTGGCGCGCGCCTCGTCGCCCTCGTCCATTCGGATGGCGACGTTCGAGGGCAGCTGGTAGGCGTCCTTGTCGAACGAGCTGAGGCCGATGAAGCGCGCGTCGGGCACCGCCATGCGCATCGACTCGTAGGCGAGGTTGATCGAGCCCTGCTTCATGACCGAGTAGATGTAGAAGCCCCACGGGTCGTTGTCGACCAGCACGTACACCGGGAGCTTCAGCTCGGAGTGCAGGCGCTGCACCAGGCGCCGCACGCCGCGCGGGGGCTGCCCTCCCCCCTGCAGGATGATGCACCGCTCTCGCTTCCAGAACTTGTCCTCGTTGAAGCGCGTCCAGACGGCGTCCTTCTCGATGAGCAGGATGTACTTCGCCTCGTGGCGGACGAACTCGATGACGTTCGACTCCACGATCGACGGGACGGCCCACCCCCCCGAGCCCATGCGGCGCAGGTCGATGGTGTCGCCCGAGTCGCGGATGGTGATGGGCCCGACCATCGATCCCTTGCGCGAGGCGAAGAGGTGCAGCTCCTCGCGCAGCGCGTCGAGCGAAACCTCGAGGTCCTCGATGATGGGGTCCGACTCGTCCTGCTCCTCGAAGGTGTTCTGCTTCGTGTCGCCGATGGTGTGCTTCGTGATGTAGTAGAGGTCGCGGATGCTGGTGGTCTTCCCCGCCTCCACCAGCTCCTTGCAGGCGTCCGAGACGAGGAACGTCTGCATGAACTTCTTCGCCATCGAGACGTTGAAGAAGTAGCGCTTCTGCTTCTGGTTCCCCAGCTCGACCAGCCGCCGCCGCTCGTTGAACTTCACGTTCGCGAGCGAGCGAATGGGAATCTCGACGAAGGGGTTCTGCCCGCCCTTCACCGAGCGCATGACCGTCTCGGCCAGCTTCTCGATCTTCTGCGTCGTCTTCTTCGAAACCGCGTCCAGCCTGGGCATCTTCGTTCACCTCGAGACGATCTCCCTCCCCCCGCCTCGCGGGGGAAGGGCCGGGGAGAGGGGCGGGGTTACTCGTCCTCCCGCTCGGCCCGCCGCGGCTTCTTGGCGATCTTCTTGCTCTGCGCCTCCAGCGCCGCGTCCTGCTCCTCCAGGTCGGCCTCGGTCACCTGGTTCGCCACCCGGAGGAAGTCGCGCCTGATGGCGTCCTTCGACTTGCCGCTGATCTTGTGCAGCGCCTGCGCCACCTCCTCGATGTACAGCTCGAAGATGCTGCGCCGCTGCGCCTGGTAGTCGGCGTGCTTCTGCTTGCGGATGTGGGTGGCGAGCTTGCGGCCGCACTCCTGCGCCGCGAGCTGGATCTCCCGGATGATCTCCGGGTAGTGCGCCACCGCCTCCTTCGACTCGCTCGTGAAGGGCACCCACACGCTGGCGATGTGGACGAGGAGCGCCATCGGCCCCACCGGCAACGCGCCCTTGGGCTGCGAGAGCAGATAGTTCCGCCAGTCGGTCTTGACGATGGCCTCGGTCACGCCGCAGGCGCCGCGCTGGAAGAGCAGCGGCACGCGGTTCGCGAAGCGGAACAGCTCGATCGTCTTGTCGGCCGGCCAGGAGCCGCCGTAGGCGAGCCCGACCTCCACCTGGAACGGGTTCCCGCGGTACACCTTCGGTGGGCGGGTCACCGTGGAGATGAAGTAGTTGTGCCCCTTGATCTTCTCGACGCCCTCCTCGGGCGGAGCGTCGGGGACGAGCGGCGCCTCGGCCTTCGCCTGCTTCTCCTTCTTCGACGCCTTCTTCTTGCCGGCCTGGTCGAGGTCGAGCTGCGTCTCCTCCTCCGGCCCCTCCGTCTCGATGACGTTGAGGAAGCTGACGAGGCCGCGCTTCATGAGCTCGTCGCCGATGGGCGAGAGGCAGTTCGTGGGCGGCGCCATGATCTTCGTCGCGCCGATGGCCTTGTGCAGCTTCTCGGCCAGCGCCCGGTCCTCGGCGAGGTCTCGCGGCCGGACCCGACCCTTGAAGCCGGCCCGCTTCAGGACCTCGTCCGCCACGGTCGGCGACACGCGCGAGAAGGCGGCCTGCAGGAACCCCTTCACGTCGTGGCTCTTGGACTCGGCCGCCATGAGCATGAGCGCGCCCAGCTCCACGCCGTGCGGGTGCGGCCTGATCTCGAGCGCCTCCTTGGGCAGCTCCTCGGTCGCGCGCGGGAACTCGAGCGGCTCCTGCTTCGGCCGCAGGTAGCGCACGGTCGCGTGCGGGTTCGCGAGCGCGGTGTGCTCGACGTAGCGGTTCACGAACCGCTGACCCTGCTGCCAGCTGGCGACGATCTCGAGCTCGACGCGCGTCCCATGCTCCTGGGTCCAGTCCTGGAGCTCGCGGTCCTCGGTGACGACGGGGTTGTTCTTGCGCGTGTCGATCTGGATCTCGAAGAAGTGGGCCGGCTTCCCCTTCCCGGTGCGCGTCGTGACGCGGATGGGCGCGCCCGTGGTGAGCTGGGCGTACATCGCGGCGGCGCTGATGCCGATGCCCTGCTGCCCGCGCGACTGCTTCAGCCGGTGGAACTTCGAGCCATAGAGCAGCTTGCCGAAGATCTTCGGCGCCTGCGCCTTGACGATGCCGGGGCCGTTGTCCTCCACCGCCACCACGAAGCGCCCCTCGCCCTTGGTGAGGTCGCCGTCCTTCGACGCCTCCCAGGCGAGGTCGCGCACCTCGATCGTGATCGAGGGGAGGATGCCGGCCTCCTCGCAGGCGTCGAGCGAGTTGTCGACCGCCTCCTTGATCGTGGTGAGGAGCGCCTTCGACGGGTTGTCGAAGCCGAGCAGGTGCCGGTTCTTGGTGAAGAACTCGGAGATCGAGATCTCGCGCTGCTTCTGCGCCATCTGCTCGGCGGTGGCGCGCCGGCGCGGCGCGCGCGCCCGCGGCTCGACCTCCGCCACGCCGCCCTCAGGCACCGGCACCACCACCGGCCCGACGGGTCCGGCCAGCGCCGGCACGACCTTCGCGGCCGCCTTGCGCGGCCGGGCCGTCTCCTCCGTCCGGACCAGCTCGAGCTGCGCCGCGCCCTTCCCCTTCACCTTCGCCGCCATCGCGGATCTCCTGGCGATATCGCCACCTTCGCCTTTAGCACGGGAGCGTCGCGGGCGGGTAGAAAGCGGGCGGCCGGGGGATCGCCGGAAACGGCGTTTGACGAGGGGCCGACGCTGGCTATGTTGCGCCCATGGCCTGGTCCGAATCGACCCCCGTGCGCGGCCTCCCCAAGCCCTCGGCCGGCGTGGGCCGCAACTACCTCAAGACCGCCATGCTCATGGCGTTCCTCATCGCCGTGCTCGCCATCGGCGGGCAGATGTGGGGCGGCAACGGCGGCATGCTGCTCTTCGGCTCCATCGGCCTCGCCATCAACTTCTTCTCCTACTGGTTCTCCGACCGGATCGCCCTCATGGCGCACCGGGCGCAGCCGGTGACGCGCGAGCAGATCCCCCAGCTCTACGAGATCGTCGAGCGGCTCACGCAGAAGGCCGGCATGCCGATGCCGAAGCTCTACGTCATCCCCTCGGAGACGCCCAACGCGTTCGCCACCGGCCGGAACCCGTCGCACGCGGCGGTCGCCGTCACCGAGGGCATCATGCGGCTCCTCGACTGGCGCGAGCTCGAGGGCGTGCTCGCCCACGAGCTGTCGCACGTGCGCAACCGCGACATCCTCATTTCCACCATCGCGGCCGCGGTCGCGGGCATCATCAGCTCCCTCGGCCACGTGATCCAGTGGGGCGCCATGTTCGGCGGCCTGTCGCGCCGCGACGACGAGGGGCGCGGCGGCGGCCTCGAGATGCTGGCCTGGGCCATCCTGGCGCCCATCATGGCCATGATCATCCAGCTCGCGGTCTCGCGCTCGCGCGAATACGGCGCCGACGCCTCGGGCGCGCAGCTCATCGGCGACCCGGAGCCGCTCGCCGACGCGCTACTGAAGCTCGAGCGCGGCAACGAGGCCATCCCCTACCAGTACGGCGGGCCCGCCACGGCTCACCTGTTCATCGTCAATCCGTTCAGCGGGGCGGGCGGCGCCATCATGCACCTGCTCTCGACGCACCCGCCCATCGAGGAGCGGGTGCGGCGGCTGCGCGAGATGAAGCGGGGGATGAGGTACGCGTAGCGCCGCCTCCTCTCCCTTCCCTCTCCCCCTCCGGGGGAGAGGGTGAAGATCGTCTCGGCTCCCTCGCCCCGCGCAAGCGGGAAGAGGGCTGGGGAGAGGGGCTCGGCTCAGAGGTTACAGGTCGTGCCCGACCCGATGTTGAGCGTCGCGTTGTAAGTCTGGTCGCCCAGAATCACGATCGGCGTTCCGGAGATCGTGCCCGCCGGGATCGTGACCGAGCAGGTCGCATGTGGCGGGGTGATGTCGCATCCTCCCGAGATGTTGCAGCCGGCCTGCTCCTGGCACTGCTCGACGGTCGGCGCGACCTCGAGCGTGCCATTCCTGAACTCCGCCTGGCAGCTCGGGGAGGTATCGGTGCACTTCCCGCAGAGCGCGACGTCCACGGTCACGGTCTGGCCGGCGGCGACGGAGCAGCTCGGGTTGTTCGTGTTCTGCGGCGTCGCCGGAGTCGACGTGCAGGCAGTCCCCCCGCACGCGGCGAGGAGCAGCGTCGGGGCGAGAGCGACGGCGAGGACGAGCCGGTTCATGATCGGTCTCCGGGTGGACGGTCGGACCGACGCGCGCGCCGGCCCCGCATTCACGAGTCGCCCCATCTTGCCGCAATCGCGCCAGGGTTGCATCGTGCCGGGTTGCATCGTGCTGGGGCCCCGGCGGGGCGAACGAAGCACCCTCGTGGACGCGCTGCGGTGGACCGACCGCTCCGCGTGAGTCGAGGGCGCATGGCGCCCGCGCCGTGGTCGCGATAGGACTGCGCCCGGAGGACTCGATGACCATGGCGCTGCTCTCCCTGCTGCTCGGCACGACGCCGCTGAAGGTCGGCGACCGCGCACCGGACTTCGTGCTGAGCGACACGGAAGGACGCCAGGTGACGCTCTCGAGCGCGCTCGTCCACGGACCGGTCGTGCTGTTCTTCTTCCCGAAGGCATTCACGCCCGGTTGAACCAAGCAGGCCACAGCGTACCGGGACCGGTATGCCGACGTCGCGAAGAAGGGGGCCCAGGTGTTCGGAATCTCGACCGACGACCGCGAGACGCTGATGCGGTTCAAGGACAAGGTCGGTGCGCCGTACGCGTTCCTGTCCGACCCGGACGGGCGCGTGTCGCGCCAGTACGTGGGGCTCATGCCGGTCGTGAAGGTGGCGAACCGCGCCAACGTGGTGGTGGGCGCCGACGGGATCGTGAAGGAGCTCGTGACCGGCGGTGAGGCCGTCGATCCTTCGAGCGCGATCGCGGCCTGCCCCACGGCCGGAGCGGGCTCGTGATCGGGCTGGTGGTGTCCCGCCTGCGCGCGAGGCTGGAGCGGCGCCTCTTCGGCCTCACGGCCGACGAGATCCGCTACACCTTCGAGGACGTCCGGCAAGAGCTGCGCGCGACGCGGGCGGAACTGAAGGAGGATCTCGAAGCGATCCGCAGGGATCTCGACCGGCTGGTGGGGAAGCCCCCCCTACCCGACCCCACGGTGCGGGGCGAGGGAGAGGAGAACGGGTTCGACCTCCTCCACCAGCAAGGGAGCGGGCAGGGAGAGGGGGCGTGACGCCGCCTCACCGCTCCTTCACCAGCACCCTTCGCAGCACCGCCTCCCCGCCATCGACCTCGAGCCGCTCGCCTTCGTTCCAGTGCGCGCGCCGCAGGTAGCCGAGCCCGATGCGCCCTTCGGGTGTGTCCGCGACGCTCGTGACGGCCCCCACCTCCTGGCCGGCGGCGCGCAGCACCGAGCCCGGTCGCGCGCCCGGGGGGAGCGACAGCTGCACGAGCCCGCGCTGGATCTGCCCGCGAAAGGTGCCGCGCAGCACGATCTCCTGGCCCAGGTAGCACCCCTTGTCGAAGGCGACGGCGCTGGAGGTGAGCGCCGCCTCCATGACGAGCCGCGCAGGATCGACGTCGGCGCCCTGCCGCGGAATGCCCCCGAGCACGCGCACCGCCTCGAGGTCCTCCGGGAAGAGCGGCGCCGCTCCGGCGGCCACGAGCTCCTCGCGAAGCGCATCGGCCTCCGCGGGCGGCAGCACGACGTCGAGCGCCGGCGCGCCGCGGCGCGGGTTCTCGAAGGCGGCTCCAGCCGGCGCCATCGCGCGCGCCCGCTCGACGCCCATCGGCCCCAGCACCGGGACGACGCGCAGGCCGGCCGAGACGTCCTCGATCCTGACGTCGTCGCGCAGCACGTACCGGGCGAGGTGCGCGCGCAGGGGCTCCGCCACCTCTGGCTCGACCTCGAACAGCAGGTCGTCGGCGCGGACCGCGAGGACCGCGTCGCCGATCACGTGCGCCTTCCCATCCAGGAACGCGACGTGCGCCACCGCGCCAGGCTGGAGCGTCTTCACGCTCTGGGTCGAAACGCGGTGGACGAACTCGAGCCGCTGCCGGCCGGTGAAGCGCAGGAGTCCGCGCGAGAGGACGGGGCCCACGGCGGCGCCCGTGCGGGCTGCGGCGAGACGATCGGCGAGGAGGTTCATCCTCGAACCTTAGTCGCCGCCGGCTCCGCTGTCAGGCGCGCGACCGACCAGCGCGCCGCCTCGCGCACGCCTTCGAACGCGCTCGCGAGGTGGGCCTCGATGGCGGGGAGCCGCCGCGCGTCGCCGGCGTGGCCTGCCGCGAGCACCGCGTTGCGCAGGAGCCCCTCGTACCGGGCGCGCGCGAGGGCGGTGCCGTAGAAGCGGCGCTGGTACTGCTCGAACGTGAGCGCTAGCAGCGCGTCGAGATCGAGGCCGCGCTGCCCGTCGCGGGCGCGCAGCTCCGGGTCGCAGCGCGCCTCCGCGCCGCGGTTCCACGGGCAGACCGTCTGGCAGTCGTCGCAGCCGAACGCCCACGGCCCGAGCCGTTCCTCCACCTCCTCGGCGATGGCGCCGCGCCGCTCGATGGTGTGAAACGAGATGCAGCGCCGCGCGTCGATGAAGCCAGGCTCGACGATCGCGCCGGTGGGGCAGGCGGGACGGCACGCCTCGCACGAGCCGCAGCGCTCGGGGTGCGGTGAATCCGGCTCGAGCTCCCGATCGAGGAACACCGTCGCGAGGAGGACCCAGCTCCCGAGGTCGGTCGTGATGAGGCAGCCGTTCTTGCCCACCCACCCCAGCCCGGCGCGCTGCGCCCACGCCTTCTCCATCACCGGCCCGATGTCCGAGGTGTGGTAGGTGCGCACCTCGGGGTCGCGCGCGTGGAGCCGCGCGACGAGGTCCTTGAGGCGCCGCCGCATGACCGCGTGGTAGTCACGGCCGCGGGCGTAGCGCGCCACCCGCCCCTCCGCCGGCTCCGGCGCGCCGTCCGCCTCGAGGTAGGAGAGGGCCAGCGCGAGCACGCTCTTCGCGCCGGGGAGGAGCCGCGAAGGGTCGAGCCGCTCGTCGCGCTGCGTGCGGAGCCAGACCATGTCCGCCTCCGCGCCGCACGAGAGCATGCGATCGAGCGGACCTGGATCGAGCGGACAGGCCCGCGCGATGCCGGCCTTGTGGAACCCCGCCGCGAGGGCGGCCTCCTTCACGAACGCGGCGTCGAGAGCCGCCACGGTCCGAGGGCCTGCAAAGGAACCCCCTCCCTTCGCCGAGTCGAGCGATCCGCGTCGCATCGCTTCGTTGCTCCTCCCTCACATAGCCTATGGCTATGCTCGGTCGTCGCGCCTCGCGCTGCTAGCGTTTCGCTCGCCTGGCTGAGTCCGGGGATTCCTTCACAGGCCCTGACCTTCAGGCCGCGCTGGCGGCCTTGCCCTTCCCCGCGGCGGTCCGGCGCGGCGCGGGCGGCACGACCTGGCGCACCGCCGCGCCCACGATCCAGCCGGCGAGCGAGCCCGCCAGGGCGCCGAGCACGACGCCCCCCACCGACGGTCCGACGGCGGCGGCGGGCGTAGCGTTGTAGGTGACGAGCAGCGCGAACGCGACCGCCATGCCCGCCGCGACCGACAGGTTGTTCCGCTGCGCCAGGCGCGCGTCGGCGGCGCAGGCGAGGAGGAGCGCCAGGCCGGCCAGGATCCACGGCCCGCCCGCGAACGGGAAGGGCTCGCGGAAGACCGCCACCGCGAGGCGGCTGCCGAGCTGCCCCGAGAGGCGCTCCAGCTTCAGCGCCAACGCGCCGGCCGGGAGATCGGCCGGGTAGTAGTCGGCGGTGTGATCGTGGGCGACGCGGGCGCGCGTGCCGCGGCCCACGCGCGTGTAGCCGTAGGTCCGCTCGAGCTTGCCCTCCACCGGCTCCTTCGTGCCGGTGATCGTGAACGTCACAGACGGCTCGCCGCGGTCGGGGAGCTTGCCCGACACGAGGAGCCGCACCGGGCCCGCGACACCCGGCGGCACCGCGATCGCGTCGTCCACCTGGCCCATGTCGCCGGCGAAGAGCGGCTCGCCGGGCCGGACCGTGCGGAGCGCGGGCCAGAGCGAGGCCACCAGGGTCGCGACCGCCGCGACGACGGCGAGGCCGCGTGCGAGCGGCTCGCGCTGCGCGTCGAGGGCCGGGCGGACGATGTACAGCGCGGCGACGATCCCGACCGCCAGGACGACGAGCGTGGCGGTCGCCTCCTCGCTGGCGATTCCGGCCAGGTAGAGCGCTCCGACGACTCCGACCGCGACGAGCGCCGCGCCGGGGAGGATCCACCCGGAGAGCGCCTCGTCGAGCCAGAGGGTGAAGCTGCTGGGTGCGCGATCGGCCATGAAAGACCCCTCGTTAGAGCGGGGCACCATAACCCAGGTCGACCGATTTTTTGACGCGGATCCGATATCGCCGCATACCGATCGTCATGGCCCGACGCCTCGATCTGCACGACTGGGACGATCTCCCCGGCACCGCCGAGCGCGGAGCCTCCTGGACGCTCGTCCAGGGCGACTGCCTGGAGGCGCTCGAGCGGCTGCCCCCGCGGTCGGTGGACCTCGTCTTCGCCGACCCCCCGTACCACCTGTCGAATGGCGGCAGCACGTGCCGCAGCGGGCGTCGCGCCAGCGTCGACAAGGGCGTCTGGGACCGCTCAGGCGGCGTGACCCAGGACCACGCGTTCCAGGCGCGCTGGCTCGACGCGTGCCGCCGCGTGCTCAAGCCCTCCGGCACGATCTGGGTCTCCGGCACCCAGCACGTCATCTTCTCGGTCGGCTACGCGATGCAGGAGCTCGGGTTCCACCTGCTCAACACGGTGACCTGGTACAAGCCCAACGCCTCGCCCAACCTGGCCTGCCGGTTCTTCACCCACTCCACCGAGATCCTGCTCTGGGCGAGCCCGCAGCGGCTCCGCCCGCTCGCGCACCGCTTCAACTACCGCGAGATGAAGGCACAGAACGGCGGCAAGCAGATGCGCGACCTGTGGGCGATCGCCGACCGGCCCGAGCCGGGCGGCGAGCAGGTCATCTGGTCGCTCCCGACACCGGCCCCGCGCGAGAAGGTGCACGGCCGTCACCCCACCCAGAAGCCGCTCGCCCTCCTCGAGCGCGTGATCGCCGCCAGCGCCAGCCCGGGCGACCTCGTCCTCGATCCGTTCTGCGGCTCCGGGACGACCGGCGTGGCCGCGGTCCGCGCGGGCTGCCGGTTCCTCGGGCTCGAGCGCGACCCGGAGTACGTGGGCCTCGCCGCACGCCGTCTGCGCTCACCCGACTAGGGCTGCGCCCTTCCGCCACGCCCCCAGGGGGATCGCCCGCTCGCCCGCCCGGACGTATCGCGGTGGGACGGCGGTGGCTATTTTCCGCTCCGTGACGCTTCACGCACTGCGGACGATCGAGGCGCTGTTCCCGCTGTGCGGGCTCATCCTGTTCCTCCTTGCCACGATGGCCGTGTTCGCGGTCCGCTGCGCCACGGTCGGCCGCCCGCACACGCCGTACATCGAGGCGCGGCACGTGGCGCCGATCTTGAAGTGGTGGATGGAGTGGTGGGTCTGGCTGTGGGGTCCGGTCGAGCGAGCGTGCCTGAAGCTCGGCGTCACGCCGAACGCGATCACGCTCACGAGCACCGCCCTCACCGGCGTCGCGGCGGCGCTGCTCGGGATGGGCCGGCTCTCGAGCGGCGGCTGGCTCTACCTCGCCGCCGCCAGCCTCGACCTCGTCGACGGCCGGGTGGCGCGCGCCCAGGGCACCTCGTCGAAGGCGGGAGCCTTTCTCGATTCGACGCTCGATCGCGTCGCCGAGCTGTTCGTCTTCGCGGGGCTGTCGATTTATTTCCGCGACAGCGGCGCGCTGTACGCGGTGCTGGCCGCCGCCGGCTCCTCGGTGGTCGTCTCCTACGCGCGCGCTCGCGGCGAGGCGCTCGGCATCGGCGCGGAGGTCAGGTTCGGCGGCATGCAGCGCGCGGAGCGCGTCGTACTGACCGGCCTCCCCTGCGCGCTCGCGCCCATCTTCGACGCCGCGTTCCCCGGCGGCGGCGACGTCGTCGTGGGTAGCACGCTCGCCATCCTGGGCGTGGTCACGACGCTCACCGCCGTGCAACGCTGCCACGCGGTCTGGCGCGCGTTGCGCGGCCACGAGCCGCAGCCGGCGCGTCCCGTCGCCAACGTGCGCTGGCTCGAGGCGGCGCGGCGGCGGCAGCAGCGGGTCGGGCGTTGAGCCCGTGGCCCGTCCTCAGTTCGCCTTTGATTCGGGCGCTTTGAGGCGGTAAGCCCTCAGCATGACCACCTACCGCGATCTCCTCGCCGCGGCGCGCGCGGCCGTCCGCGAGGTGTCGCCGGAGGAGGTGAAGCAGCGCCTCGACGCAGGTGGCGGCGTCCTCATCCTCGACGTCCGCGAGGCTGACGAGTGGAGTGCCGGCCACCTCCCCGGCGCGCGCCACCTGCCGCGCGGGTTCCTCGAGTCGCGCGTCGAGGGCCTCGCCCCCGATCGCGACGCCGAGCTCGTCCTGTACTGCGCGGCCGGGAACCGCTCCGCGCTCGCCGCCCGCACGCTGGCCGAGATGGGCTACCGGCGCGTGTCGTCCATGGCCGGCGGCTACGGGCGGTGGCACGACCATGGGTTCCCCACCGTGAAGCCGCAGGTGCTCCCGCCCGAGCAGAAGGAGCGCTACCGCCGGCACCTCGTGATCCCCGAGGTGGGCGAGCAGGGTCAGGCGCGGCTCCTGGGGGCCAAGGTCGTCCTCCTCGGCGCCGGCGGGCTCGGCTCCCCCGCGGCGCTCTACCTGGCCGCCGCCGGGGTGGGCACGCTCGGCATCGTCGACTCGGACGTCGTCGACCTCTCGAACTTGCAGCGGCAGGTGCTCCACACGACGCGCACCCTCGGGCTCCCGAAGACGGTGTCGGCGGCGGAGGCGATCCGCGCCCTCAACCCCGACGTGAAGGTGGTCCCGTTCCAGGAGCGGCTCACGAGCGACAACGCCCTGCGCATCCTCGACGGCTTCGACGTGGTGGTGGATGGCGGCGACAACTTCCCCACCCGCTACCTGCTCAACGACGCGTGCGTGCTGCGGGGCATCCCTTGCGTGCACGGCTCCGTCTACCGGTTCGAGGGTCAGGTGACGACGCTCTGGCCCGGTCGCGGCCCGTGCTACCGCTGCCTCTATCCGGAGCCGCCGCCGCCCGACCTCGCCCCGTCCTGCGCCGAGGCCGGCGTGCTGGGGGTCCTGCCCGGCATCGTGGGGCTGCTCCAGGCCAACGAGGTGCTCAAGATCGTGCTCGGCCGGGGCACCCCGCTGGTGGGCCGGCTGCTCGCCTTCGACGCGCTCGAGACCCGCTTCCACGAGCTGCGGCTGCGGCGTGATCCCGCTTGCCCGGTATGCCGTCCCGGAGCCGAGGTGAAGCTCTCCGATGCCGCACCCGCGTGCTCCGGCGAAGTCGTTGCTGCACCTGAACGCGCGTGGTAAGGGGGATCCTGTGAAAGGCCCACCCGCGCGGCACGAGGAGCCGAAGGAGCAGCTCCCGGCCGTCGAAGGCGTCATCACCGATGCCGGCGAGCTCGAGGTCGGCGACCGCGTCGTCTACCCGAACCAGGGCGTCTGCCGCATCACCGGCGTCGAGAAGAAGGAGATCGCCGGGCAGAGGCTCGAGCTCGTCCGCATGGAGCGCGAGGAGGACGGCGCGGCCGTCCTCGTCCCGAAGGGCAAGGTGCCCACCATCGGTCTGCGCAAGGTGGCGAGCGGCGACCAGATCGAGGGCGTGTTCCACTACCTCGCTGCCCAGTACGACGATCCGGAGCTCGACTGGAAAGTGCGCCACCGCGACAACGCCGACCGGCTCATCGCGGGCGGCGTGCTGGGCGTGGCCGAGGTGGTGAAGGGGCTCCACTCGCTGTCCCGCATCCGCCCGCTCCCGGCCAAGGAGCGCGAGCAGTACGACAACGCGCGCCACCTGCTCGTGCACGAGGTCGCGGTCTCGCTCGCCGTCGAGCCGGGACTGGCCGAGGATTACATCGACTACGCGCTCATGCCGCCGCCCGGCGTCACCTTCAAGCTGAAGCCGCCGCCCAAGCCGGTGGAGCTGCCGGCGCGCCCGCGCCGCAAGGTCGTGCGCACCGACGAGGAGGATCTCGGGATCGACGACCTGGGCCTCGATCTCAGCCTCGGCGAGGACGGCGAGCGCCCTCCCGGCGCCGAGGCGACGGCGGGCGAGGAGGCGGTCGCGATCCCGGGCATCCCGTCCCCCGACGACATCCCGCTCCCCGATACCGAGGCGGAGCCGGAGACGGTCGGGGAGGCCGAGGCGGAGGGCGCCGAGCCGGAGGAGGGCGAGGAGGTGCCCGCCGTGCCGCCACCGCGCAAGCCCGCCCCGGCGAAGAAGCCGGAGGCCTCTCCCGCTTCGAAGGCGGCCCGGAGCAAGCCCGCCGCGGTGAAGAAGGCGGCGGCGAAGAAGGCGACCAAGCCGGCCGCGGCAGCGCGCGCCAAACCGGCGCCGAAGAAGGCCGAGAAGAAGAAGCCCGCCGCGAAGGCGCCTGCGAAGAAGCCGGCGCGAGGGGGCAAGAAGAAGTGATCCGGATCGTGACCCTCTCGCCCTTCGACGAGGGCGACATCGCCGTCCTCGCGAAGACGCTGTTCACGGCCTTCGGGCTCGGGACCGAGTACGCCGGGGAGCGGCAGCTGCCGCCCGAGGCGGAGCAGGACGACGGCCGCTACGACGCGGTGAAGCTCCTCGCCGAGGTGAACCCGGTCAAGACCTTCGCCGACGACAAGGTGCTCTTCCTCACCGACGCCGAGCTCGCGATGCGGCGCGGGCCGCTCGGCGAGCCGCCCTGCTGGAGCTTCGCCCAGTACGGCGGCGAGAAGGCGGTGGTCTCGACGTCCCGCTTCCCCGAACGCGGCGTGACCGAGGCGTCCATCGAGGCGTGGCGGAAGCGGCTCGCGCGCGAGTCGATCCACGCGGTCGGGCACCTGTGGGATCTCCACCACTGCTACGACGCGCGATGCGCGATGCATCCTTCGTGGTCGCCGTCCCTGCCGGCCAGCCCCGAGGCCGAGCTCTGCTCCTTCGATCGCGAAAAGAGCGAGCGGAAGGTCCGGCTGGCCAAGACGTGAGCCCGTGAAGATCGCGCCGCCGGCCGCTGGCGCGCTCTCCGGCGCTCGCGCGGTGGCCGCCCTCTTCGCGGCCGCGATTGCGGCGCTCTCGATCCACGGCATCGTCTTCCTCGCCGCGCTGCCGTCGCGACTCCCGTCCGCGTCAGACTGGCAGCGGGTGGCGGCGCGGCTCGAGCGCGAGGCCCAGCCTGCCGACGCGGTGGCGCTCGCGCCCTGGTGGGCCGAGCGGGCGCGGGCGGTGCTGCCGGCGGCGCTGCCGGTGCTCGCGTTCCCACGGCTCGCGGGCGAGGACCTCCCCGGCATCCGGCGCGTGTGGGTCGTCGCGGTGCCGAGCGCGCCGGGCGGTACGGGCCTCGTCGAGCGCGACCTCGCCGGCCGCGGGACGCGCGCCGTGGCGGCCGAGCGGGTGGGCGCCCTCGCGCTGTCGCGCTTCGACCTGGCGGAGCCGGTGCTGCCTCTTTCCCAGCTCTCGGAGCGGATCGACGGCGCCTCGGCCTCGCTCATGGGACGACCCTGCCCCCGCGACGGAGGCGGCGCGCTCCGCTGCCCGGGACGCGCCGGGGCTCACGTGAGCCGCGAGGCGCGCGAGGTGGACCTCCTGCCGCGCGTGTGCCTCGTCATCGAACCGCCTCCGGCGGCCGGCCCTCTCACCCTCACCTTCCCCGCCGTGCCGCTCGGGCGCACGCTGCGCGTCCTCACCGGCATCGTGGGGGAGACGCCGCAGCAAGCCGACGCGGCGGTGAAGGTAGGGATCGCGCTCGACGGCCGCGACGCCGGCGAGACCGAGGAGCGGCCCGGCACACCGGGCTGGCACCGCACCGACGTCGACAGCGCCGCTCTCGCAGGCCGCCCCGCTACGCTCACGTTCACCGTCCGCGCGGGGAGAGGCCACCCGCGCCCGATCTGTCTGGAGGCGTACGCGCTGCCATGACGGACCTCGGGACACGTCTCCCTCGCCCCTCGCCAGCGGGGAGAGGGCCGGGGAGAGGGGCTCGCCTCCTCCCGCTCGCCTGGGCCGCGGCGACGTTCGCGCTGCTCGCCGCCACCGCGCCGGCACAGGGGATCGGCCGCGACGAGAGCGTCTACCTCGTGGCGGCCGAGTCGTACGCGTCGTTCTGGGGCGAGCTGGCCCGCTCGCCGCGCGCGGCGCTGGCCGTGCTCGATCGCGCGTTCACGGTGAACCGCGAGCACCCCCCGCTGGCGAAGGAGGTCTACGGCGCGACGCACGCGCTCTTCACGGAGCGGCTGGCCTGGACGAGCCACCTGCAGGGAGCGCGGCTCGGCGCCTTCGCGTTCGGGGCGCTGCTGTCGGCCCTGCTGGCCGCGGCCGGGCTCGAGCTGGCGGGGCTGGCGGGCGGGCTGCTCGCGCCCGCGCTCTTCTGGGCCGTCCCGCGGCACTTCTACCACGGACACCCCGCCGCGCTGGACCAGCCGATCGCCGCCCTGTGGCTCGCGGTCGTGCTGGCCTACAGGCGGAGCCTCGCGCCCGCACCGACCCGAGCGGCCGCGCTGGGGCGCGCGGCGTGGGCCGGCCTCGCCTTCGGCGTCGCGTTGGCGGTGAAGCACAACGCGTGGTTCCTGCCGCCGCTGCTCCTCGTGCACTGGGCCGCGGCGAGCGCGCTCGCCCGCTGGCGGGGTGAGCGAG
>Ga0306924_10001647_pt1 | contig 20568 bp, 18 predicted proteins | sample sta12Can44000111_FD_203756 | JGI IMG/M metagenome (GOLD analysis project Ga0306924, IMG submission 203756) | Lab enrichment of tropical soil microbial communities from Luquillo Experimental Forest, Puerto Rico - statanox.12C.anox.44.000.111 (v2)... | ecosystem: Environmental > Terrestrial >...
CTTCGTGCCCACCTGCTGGTGGCAGCAGACGTCACCGGAGTCGCATTTCACCCGCAGCACCATCTGCTCCCGGCTGACGCCGGATGGCCGGATCTCCATCAGCGGGCACACCCTGATCCGGACCAGTGGCGGTTCCCGGGCCGAGCAGCTGCTGGCCAGCGATGAGGTGCTGGCCGCCTACCGCGAGCTTTTCGGGATCAGCCTGGACCGGGTCCCCGGAAGCTAGGCCTGGCACCGAGATGGCATGAGCTGGCGCCGTCCGGGGCCGCCGCGCCGGCCCAGCGTGCCCGCTGGGCCGACAGCCGGGCCAGGCGGCGGGCGGCTGGCCGTCCCGCAGCCGGCCGGCCAGCCATCCGGCGGCGCCTGGCCGGCCACGCCTGCCAGTAACCGGCCAGCGCGACCGCGGCCGGTACCGCGAGTGCCCAGCCGCAGAACCCGAGCATGACGACGACGGCCAGTGCGGCTGGCCGGGCGGCGAGCCGCGCCGTGCCGGGCAGCACCCGCGCAGCGGCGGCCATGGCGCCCAGGTAGACCGAGAGGAACAGCGCGGTCGGCACCGCTACCAGGGCGGTGGTGCTGACGATCCGCAGTCCGTACCCGATGATCAGCAGCAGGCCAGCTGCCGCGATCGCCGCCAGCAGCCGCCGGACCGGCCGCGATTCGTGGCGGCCGGAGGCCGCCGGTGCCAGTTCCCGGGCCATGGCGGTCGCGCCGTTGAGGTAGGCATTCGCGGCGCCGAGGGTGAGCACGATGGCCGCGACCGCGGCGATATCCCGGCCAGCAGTGCCGGCGGCGTGGCTGAGCAGGCCGGCCAGCGGCACATCGGTGGCGGCGCGTGGCCCGAGCACGCTGATCGTGGCGATCGCCAGGCCCAGGTACAGCACGGTGGTGACCGCGACGGCAATGGCCACCACCCGCGGCAGCTGCCGCCGGGGGTCCGCGAAGCGGGTGGTCAGCGGCGCGACGGCCTCCCACCCGACGAATGAGAACATCAGCGTCGCCGCCGCGCTGCCGAGCGAGAGCCAGCCGTGCGGGGCGAACGGGGCCCAGTTGCCAGCGCTCGCCGATCCTGCAGGGCCCGCGGCCGCCAAGATCACCACCCCGGCCAGCAGGCTGACCAGGACAAGCTGGACCGCGGCACTGGCCCGCAGCCCGCCCGCCGCGAGGCCGGTCACGGCCATCAGCAGCGCGGCCGCGATGGCCGCACGCGCGAGCTGGCCGCCACCGGTCAGTTCGGTGACATAGCTCGCCCCGATGAGGCAGACGATCGGGGCGCCGCCCATCACGCCAGCCAGGAACATCCAGCCGGACGCCCGGCCCGCCCGCGGTCCGAGGCCCGCGGTGACGTAGCCGATCACCCCGCCTGCGGACGGGATTTGCCTGCCCAGCGCCGAGAAGACGGCCGCGAACAAGCCGGAAAGGATCAGCAGGGCGAGCCAGGCCAGGATCGAGGCCGGCCCCGCCTCCGCTGCGGCCAGGCCGGGCAGGAGCAGCAGTCCCGGGCCGAGGAGCGCGCCGATGTACAGGGCGGCGCCGCGCGCCGTGGTGAGGTGCTGCGGTCCGCCCGCCGGGTTCCTGGATGAAAGGGCCATAGCTCCACCCTGGCCCAAATGGCCCGGCATGCGATGGCAAATATAGCGTCGCTTGGACCGATCTACGCAACGCTATTGCGTAGCAGGAGCTCTATGCTGGCTTACATGTCAGAGCAAGTTCCGGACAGGGTTGATCGTGCCATCGTCGCCAGGCTGCAGCGCGACGGCCGGATCGCCAACGTCGATCTCGCGGACGCCATCTCCCTGTCGCCATCGGCCTGCCTGCGCCGGGTCAAGGCGCTGGAGGCCAGCGGCATCATCGCCGGTTACCGCGCAGAGGTGAGCCGGCTGCGGGCCGGGCTGGGCCTGACCGTTTTCATCGGCCTGAAGGTTGAAGGTCACTCGCAAGAAACCTCCACCCGGGTCGAGCAGGCTCTGCTCGCGATTCCCGCGGTCGTCGCCTGCTACCTGGTCTCCGGGAGCAGCGACTTCCTGGTGGAAGCGGCCGTGCCGGACCTCGCGGGCTACGAACGGCTGCTGCTGGGGCAGCTGCTGACGATCCCCTCGGTCGTCGAGGCCCAGAGCACATTCGCGATCCGGACCATCCTCAGCCGCGGCCCGCTGCCGCTGGATCATTGGCGGCGCTAGGGCCAGGCGCTGGCTCTGCCATGGCGCCAGCGGATGCGGCACACTCGGGCAGAGGGAGGGACCATGACCGACGAGCCGTTCCGCACCATCATCGAGCCGTTCCGCATCCACTCGGTGGAGCCGATGCGGCAGACCACCCGGGCCGCCCGGGCCGCCGCGCTGGCCGCCGCCGGCTACAACCTGTTCGAGCTGCCCGCCGATGACGTGCTTATCGACCTGCTCACCGACTCCGGCACCGGCGCGATGTCGGCCGCCCAGTGGGCCGGGCTGCAGCTCGGCAACGAGGCCTACGCCGGCTCGCCGTCATTTCAGCGCTTCCACGAGGCGGTGACCGGGCTGTTCCCGTTCCGGCACGTGCTGCCCACCCACCAGGGCCGGGCGGCGGAGAAGATTCTGTTCACCGCGGTCGGCGGCCCCGGCCGGATCGTGCCGAACAACACCCACTTCGACACCACCCGCGCCAACATCGAGTTCACCGGCGCGGACGCGGTCGACCTGCCCACCCCGGAAGGGCTGCAGCCCGCGACCCGGCACCCGTTCAAGGGCAATCTGGACGTCACCGCGCTCGAGAAGCTGCTCGCCGATCACGCCGGCTCGGTCCCGCTGGTGATGCTGACGGTGACCAACAACTCCGGCGGTGGCCAGCCGGTCAGCATGGCCAACATCCGGGCCGTCCGGGCGGTGTGCGACCAGTACCGCAAGCCGCTCTTCCTGGATGCCTGCCGGTTCGCCGAGAACGCCTGGTTCATCAGGACCCGCGAGCCCGGCTACGCCGACACCGGGGTCGCTGACATCGTCCGGGAGATGGCGGGCCTGGCCGACGGCATGACCATGTCGGCAAAGAAGGACCCGCTGGCCAACATCGGTGGCTGGCTCGCGCTCAATGACGACAGCCTGGCCGAGCGGTGCCGCAACCTGGAGATCCTCACCGAGGGGTTCCCCACCTACGGCGGGCTGGCCGGCCGGGATCTGGAGGCGATCGCGCAGGGGCTGCAGGAGTGCGTTGATGAGGACTACCTGCGCTACCGGATCCGGTCCATCGCGTACCTGGGAGAGGCGCTGGAGTCGGCGGGCGTCCCGGTGGTGGTCCCGTTCGGCGGCCATGCCGTCTTCATCGACGCCCGGGCCATGCTGTCCCACCTGGACCCGCTGCAGTACCCCGGCCAGGCGCTGGTCTGCGCCCTGTACGAGGAGGGCGGGGTGCGGGCATGCGAGATCGGGACCGTCATGTTCGGGCGGCGGCCGGACGGCAGTGAGGCACCGGCCGCGATGGATCTGGTCCGGCTGGCAGTCCCGCGGCGCACCTACACGCAGAGCCACATCGACTACGTGATCGAGGTGGTCACCCGGGTCGCGGCCCGGGCGGCCACCCTGCCGGGCCTGCGGATCGTGTCCCAGCCCGCCCAGCTCCGGCACTTCACCGCCCGGTTCGCACCGCTGGCCTGACCGCCCGCAGCCCGTCCGGGCGGCCTCACCGTCCCCGGCTATGCCGCGGGCACGTAGCTACCGCGGCAGATGTCCTGGTAGTGGCCGGCGCTGAAGGACTGCCCGTGCTGCGGGAAATACCACTCCAGCGCCCGGTACATCAGCTTGCCGTGGCAGCTGCCCAGGCTGAACGCGACCACGGTGGCCCGCTGCAGGCTGCCGGTGGCCACACTCTGGCCCGGCCCGACGTAGTCGCTGGTGCCGGTGCCGACCGCGCGCGGCCCGCCCCATGACGTCCAGACAATGTGGGTGACCAGCCCGGTCGGGTCGCCGCCGTTGAAGATCTTGGCTGGCCGCACCTCGCCGAACCCGGTTCCGTGCGCGAATACCCCGGCCGGCCGGCCGAGGGTCGGCATGGCAGCGCCCTGGCTCGGTGTGCTGGCGGCCGCGGTCCCGGCGGAGCTGGCCGGGCCCGCGCACCCAGCGCAGACCAGCACCGCCGCGGTCACCGGCAGGATCGCCAGCGCCGCCGGCCATGGCCGCCGCCCGGGCCAGACAGCTGGCATCGTGGTGACGCGCTCGTTCATGACCGCACCTCCCGCTGCACCGGCCACGCCCGGCCGGCAACGAACTGCCCTTAGGACTCGCCGGAGCCCGCACCGGTTGTCCCGGCGGGCAGGAATTTCCGCGGCTGGCGGCCGGCGGCGTGCGGCTCTCCGCCCGCCCGGGCGCTGCCGGTCCGGCCGGCTATCGTCGCGCCGGTGGAACGGGCGGAGGTGGTGGTCGCCGGGGCCGGCCTGCTCGGCTCGGCCGCCGCGTGGGCGCTGGCCAGCCGCGGGGTGCGGCCGCTGGTGCTGGAGCAGTTCGGGCTGGGCCACATCCGTGGCTCCTCGCACGGGGCGACCCGCATCTTCCGGCTGTCCTATCCCGACCCCGGATACGTGCGGATGGCGCTGGCCGCCCGGCCTGCCTGGGCCCGGCTGCAGGCGGCGGCAGGCGAGGAACTGATGGTCACGACCGGTGGCCTGGACGCGGGACCGGGTGCCGGCGCCTGCGCGGCCGCGCTGGCCGAGTGCGGTGTCAGCCACTCCTGGCTGACTGCCAGCCAGATCCGCGGCCGCTTCCCCGGCATCGCCGTCCGGCCGGGCGAGCGCATGCTGTACCAGCCAGACTCTGGGGTCTGCCTGGCCGGGCGCACGGTCGCCGCGCTGCAGCGGCTGGCCCGGCAACTGGGAGCGGACATCCGGCCGGACTGCCCGGTGCTGGCCATCGAGCCGGACGGCGACCGCGCGGTGGTCCGCACCGCGGCCGGCCCGGTCTCGGCCACGGTAGTGGTCGCCGCCACCGGGCCCTGGAGCGGAGAGCTGCTGGCCGCGGCGATGCGGCAGCCGCCCAGGCTGGCGGCCACCCTGCAGCGGGTGCGGTACTTCCGGCCACGGGACAACCGCCTGGCGGCCTGGCCCACCCTGATCGAATGGCCGGCCAGGGCTCCGGTCTGGTACCTGGTGCCGATGCTCGGTGGGGCGCCCGGGGTCAAGGTGGCCACGCACGCCATCGGCCCGCCGGTCGATCCCGGTGACGGCCCATTCACCGCGCTCGACCCGGGCGGGGAGGAGCAGGCCGCTGCTTACGTCCGGGACCGGCTGCCCGGGCTTGACCCAGCCCCGCTGGCCCCGGAGACCTGCCTGTACACGATGACCGCGGATGAGGACTTCGCGCTCGGCCGGGAGGGGCCGGTGGTGGCCGGCGTCGGCTGCTCCGGGCACGCCTTCAAGTTCGGCCCGCTGCTCGGCGAGATCCTGGCGGCGCTGGCCCTCGGCGAGCCGCCGCCGGTGGATCTGGCCCGGTTCTCGCTGGCGCGCCCGTCGCTGGCCACCGCGCCCACCACCGGTACCTAACGAATGGCCCCGGGCGGGCCTCAGCCCCGGCGGCGCACCAGGCCCACGGCCGCCCCAGCCCGGATTGTCGGCCTTGACAGCTGCCGGGCCCTGGTCGCCGCCGCGTCGCCGGCCGGTGCCGGGGCGGGCAGGATCTAGTCGTGCGCTCCGCCGCGGTCGTCGTGAACAGCACCCGGGTCGGCGGGCTGGCCGCCTTCCGCCGGGCCTGCCGCTCGGCAGCCGCGGCCAGCGGCTGGCAGCTTGAGTTCGCCGAGACAACCGTCGACGACCGCGGCGTTGGGCTGGCCCGGGGCGCGGTCGCGGCCGGGGCCAGCCTGATCATCGCGGCTGGCGGGGATGGGACCGTCCGGGCCTGTGCGCACGCGCTGGCGGATACCCCGGTGCCGCTGGCGATCCTGCCGCTGGGAACGGCCAATCTGGCCGCCCGGGCGCTGGGGGTGCCACCCCAGGTCACGGCCGCGCTGGCGACCGCGTTCGGGGGCCGGCAACGCCGGATCGATCTGGCGCTCGCGGACTTCGGTGACGCCGCGGGTGGGCTGACCTTCATGGCGATGGCGGGCATCGGGCTGGACGCCGAGGTGGTTGCCGCCACCCCGCGGCTGATCAAGCGGCGGGCCGGCTGGCCCGCCTACGCCGCCGCCGGGGCCGCCCGTCTGGCCGGCCGCCGCACCAGGTTCACCATCACACTCGACGCCGGCGAACCGATGACATGGCAGGCGCGGTCGGTGGTGGTGGGCAACGTCGGCCTGCTGCCAGGGGGTTTCCGGCTGCTGCCCGCGGCGCTGCTCGACGATGGCCAGCTCGATGTGGGCATCCTCGCCCCGGCCGGCCCGGCTGACTGGCTGCGGGTGGGCGCCCGGGTGCTGTCCGGCCGCACGCATGACGACCAGCGGCTGGCCAGGTTCCGGGCCCGCCGGATCGAGATCCGCGCTGGGCAGCGGCTGCCCCGTGAGGTCGATGGTGAGGTCGTCACGCCGGGGCGGCGGCTGACGGTCACGCTGCGCCCGCTCGCGCTGGCGGTCTGCGTGCCCTGACTGCCCGCGCGTGGGGGCGCATGAGTCAGTGCGAGCCGGAAAGGGGCACCATAGTGGTGGACCGAGGTAACTGTCAGCCGACGAGGCAGGGTGCGAATGCGGCTCCGGGCAGGCGTGGCAATCGATCTGGGCACGGTGAACACGCTGGTGCACGTGACGGGCCGGGGCATCGTGATCGATGAGCCGTCAGCGATCGCGGTCGAGCCCGGGACGGGCCGGTTTACCGCAACTGGCCAGGCCGCGGACAGCCTGGCCGGCAAGGAGCCGCAGGGCATCGACATCGTCCACCCGCTGCAGGACGGTGTGGTGGCCGATCTGGACGCGGCTGCCGCCATGCTGCAGGCCTTCCTGCGGCGGGCCGGGGTGCGCCGTGGCCTGCTCCGGCCGCGGGCGGTGATCTGCGTCCCGGGCGGGGCGACCTGGGTGGAGCGCCGCTCGCTGGCGACCGCCGCAGCCGCGGTGAAGCCCCGGTGCGCGATCGAGATGATCGAGGAGCCGATCGCGGCCGCGGCCGGGGCCGGGGTCAGTTCGGCGGACGGGGCTGGCGCGTTCATCGTCGACATCGGCGGTGGCACCACCGAGGTGGCGGTGGTGGCGGGCGGGCATCTGGTCCGCGCGGAATCGCTGCGGCTGGCCGGCAATGCGATGGACGAGGCGATCGTGCACGCGGTCAAGGCCGAGCTGGGCCTGCTCATCGGCCGCAACGCCGCCCGGACCCTGAAGATGACCACCGGGCTGGGCGACGGCGGGGCCGGCTGGGTGGAGACGGTCGGGGTGGACGTGGCGCAGCGGATCCCGCGGGTGGAAAAGGTGCCAGGCCAGCTGGTCGTGGACGCGCTGGAGCACCTGGTCGCGAGGATCGTCTCGGCGGTGCTTGGCATTCTGTCGGACATCCCGCCCAACCTCGCCGAGGACGTGGTGCGGGGGAAGATCCGGCTGGCTGGCGGTGGCGCATTGCTGCCAGGCCTGGCAAGCCGGATCGAGGCCGCCGCCGGCATCGCCGTGGTGGTGGTAGACGACCCGCTGCGGTGCGTGATCCGGGGTGCCGCCGAGATCCTGGAGCACGGCGGAGGTCACTGACAGCCGGGTGCCGGAACGCCCGCGCGCCGCTGCGGGCACCGGCTCAGGGCCGGCCGCGCCGCCACACCGGCTTGCGCTTGCCGAGAAACGCCTGCATGCCCTCCTTCGCGTCGGGCAGCTGGCTGGTCGCAGCCATCACCTCGATCGCGTACGCGTAGGCCTTCGGCTGGTCGAGGTCAATCTGGGCGTACAGCGCCTGCTTGCCGACGGCCTTGCTCTCCGCCGACCCGCGGGTGACCCGCTCCAGCAGGTCCTGCACCGCGAAGTCGAGCTGGTCGGCCGGCGCTACCGCGTTGACCAGCCCCCAGTCTTGCGCGGTGTACGCGCTGATCGTGTCGCCGGACAGGGCGAGCTCGGCGGCCCGCTTGCGGCCGACGTTGCGGGCGATCGCCACCATGGGGGTGTGGCAGAACCAGCCACCCTTGCCGCCGGGTGCGGCGAAGCCAGCCGTCTCGCTGGCCACGGCCAGATCCGCGCTGGCGACCAGCTGGCAGCCGGCCGCCGTGGCCAGCCCATGCACCCTGGCCACGACCGGCTGCGGCACCTGCTGCATGAGCGTCATCAGCTCGGTGCAGGTCATCAGCAGCGCCCGGATCGCGGCCAGATCGCCATCGGCCACCTCGGCCAGGTCATGCCCGGAGGAGAACACCGGGCCGTTGCCGGCCAGCACGATACCCAGCGCGTCGCTGTCACCGATCTCGCGAAACGCCGTAATCAGCTCGCGCATGTGCGCCAGCGAGAGGCTGTTCCTTCGCGCTGGCCGGTTCATCGTGATGGTGGCGAAGTCCCCTGACCACTCGGTCAGGATGTGCTCGAACGCCATGGTGGCCTCCTGGTTCCCCTCGCAGCCTACGCGGGCACGCCGGCCCGGGCGGGGCGCCGCGGCACCGGGGCGGTGGCCAGACCCGTTTCCGGTACGCTCCTGATGCACTCCGTCGCCCCGGGCATGACGGTGCCGTCGTTCGCGAAGTCAGGGGGATGATCACCGCGGCCAGCACTCACCAGACGCCGCTGGCTGGCCGCCCCCGGCCCGCCCGGGTGACCTGGCTCGCCTGGGTGGCTGCCGCGGTGGTGGGGGCGATGGCAGTGGTCTCCTGCACGGGCGGCGCCGGCTCGTCGGCGCCCGGGGTGGCCGCCTCCCAGGCAGGGCCGCTCCACCCGCCCACCCCGACCCGACCGGCTCTGCCCGCGCTCACCCCGGCGCAGATGGCCGGCCAGCGGGTGATCTACAGCTACCCGGGCCTGACCCCACCCCCCTCGCTGCTGCGCTGGATCCGGCATGGCAAGGCCGCTGGTGTCATCTTCTTCGGCGCCAACATCGCCAGCACCGCCCAGCTCACCAGCGTGGTCAGGGAACTGGACCGGGCCAACGGGGCGGCCAGCAACCCGCTGCGCAGGTACCCGCTGCTGCTGATGACCGACCAGGAAGGCGGCATCGTCCGGCGGCTGCCGGGTGCACCGGAGCTCTCGGAGCGGGACATTGGCGCGGCACCGGACCCGGCTGCGCAGGCCAGGGCGGCCGGCGCCGGCGCGGGCCAGAACCTGGCCGGGGCCGGCCTGAACGTGAACCTCGCGCCGGTCCTCGACGTCTACCGGGTGCCGGGTAACTTCGACGACCAGTTCGGCCGCTCATACAGCATGAGCCCGCGGGTGGTAGCCACCCTGGGCGCCCATTTCATCAGGTCCCAGCAGGCCACCGGGGTGGCGGCGACCGCCAAGCACTTCCCGGGCCTGGGTGCGGCCGATGCCACCGAGAACACCGACCAGCAGCCGGTGACGCTGGACGTGGGCCTGCACGAACTGCGTGCCATCGACGAGTTCCCCTACCGGGCCGCCATCGCCGCCGGGGTCAAGCTGGTGATGGTGAGCTGGGCGGTGTACCCGGCGCTGGACGCCAGCCGTCCGGCCGGGCTGTCGCCGGCCGTCATCAACGGCGAACTGCGCCAGCGGCTTGGCTTCACCGGCGTGACCATCACCGACGGGCTGGAGGCCGGGGCGCTGCAGCCGTTCGGCGGCATCGGGCGGCGGGCCAGGCTGGCGGCCGGGGCGGGGATGGATCTCATTCTCTGCGCGGGCCGGCAGGCCAGCGAGGGCGCGGCCGCGCGGGCGGCGCTGGCCAGCGCGCTCAGCTCGGGGGCCCTCAGCGGGCCGGCCTTCACCGCCGCACTGGCCCGGATCAGCGCGCTGCGGTCCAGCCTGCGTTAACCCTGCCGCGCCGGATTGCTACGAGCTGCCGGTGATGGCCAGGAAGCGCTCGACCATGGCGTTCACCTGATCGGGCACTTCGAGCTGGACGAAGTGGCCAGACCCGACCGTCTGGCCGATCATGATCGAAGGGCAGCGTGCCCGCAGGTCGGCTGACTTGTTGGCGGGCACGGCCGAGCCGATGGAGAGCACCGGCACCGCCGCTGCGGCCAGGGCCGCGGCACCGTCGAACTCGCCCATGGCCCGCGCCGTTGCCGCCGCGATGTCTGGTGGCACCTGCGCCATCCCGTTAATGATGGCCGTGCGGCGGACGTGATCGGTGGGCAGGAACAGGCCTGCCACGAACGACCGCCGCCAGGATCCGTCGTGGTCGGCCGCCACCGCGGCCACCGAGTCCAGGAAGAACGCCGCCGCCGCGCCGTTGGTGATCGGGGCGGGATCGATCATGAGCAGCGCCCGGATGGCACCGGGCCGGGTGGCACAGGCCAGCCCGGCCAGCGCACCCAGGCTGTGGCCGGCAATGACCGGCTGGCGCAGCCCCGCTGCCTGCGCGACCGCCAGCACGTCGTCGGCCAGCGCCTCGACCCGGTAACCGTCCGCGCCTGGCCCGCTGCGGCCGCTCTCGCCGTGGCCGCGCAGGTCCAGCGCCGCCACCGCATGCCGGCCGGCGAAGTGGGCGACCTGGGGGGCGAAGTACGACCGGTCACAGCACCAGCCGTGAACGAAGACGATGGGCGGCTCGCCGGCGCCCGCCGTCTCGTACACCAGCCGCACCCCGTCGTGCGTCACCGAATTGATCATGATTCCTCCGGCCAGTCCGGGTCCGTGACCAGCATGCCGGATGGCAAGCTGGCGGGCGGCTGCGGCCACCCTGGCCCGGAGTGCCGGCGGATCGATCACCTCCACCTCAGCCCCGAGCGCAAGCAGGTCCGGCACGGCGGCGTCGAGCGAGTCAATCCGGATCCAGGCCTGTGACCACCCGGCCCGGCCGGGCGGCATCGGTGACGCGCTCCGGCGGTTCCGGATACCGGCCGGCCGGCCGAGCAGGACGGCAAGCTGCCGCCCGCGGGGCGAAAGCAGGATCCGCGCCCGCTGCGGCACTGTCCCGGCCGCCGGCGGCCTGACTCGTGCCCGGCGATCCCGCCCAGCTCGGCCCGGCTGGCTGGCCTGGCGGCCCGGGGCCGGCCGCCGCCCGCTGCCCCCGGCCGGCCACCCAGGCGGTGCAGCTAGCGCCAGATCGCTGCGGAAGCCGTCCAGTAGCTCAAAGCCGCCCTGGCAGCCGCGGACCGGATAGACCGGTATCCCGGCCGCGCTCAGGGCTTCGATGTCACGCAGAATCGTCCGCTGCGACACCTCAAGCGCGCCCGCCAGCTGGGCCGCGCTCATCCGGCCGCGCGCCTGCAGCAGCCCGATCAGCCCGACCAGCCTGCTCGCCCGCACGTCCTCAGAATATCCAAAACATGACAGGAGATGTCATGTATCGGCTGGCATAATCGGCTGGTCACAGGAGAGGAGCGGGATTATGACCGGACACACCGCCGGCTCGGGGACGGCTGCTGATCCGTGGCTGCTGACCACGCCGCCAGGCAAGTCGGAATTCGAGGCCTGGCGCGACAGCGGGGCCGACCCGCCCGCGCTGGTCGTCCAGGTGGGCACGACCAAGCTGCTCTACCAGCTGCGCTGCATCGAGGACCTGCACGCGATGCTGGCCGAGGCGGGTGGCTGGGTGCCGCTGGGGAACGCCGACGAGCAGAAACCGGCGCAGGAGGGGACAGTGGAAGCGTGGGGCCGGTCTCCGGGCAATCCGGTTGGTGGCTGGTATGGCATGAAGAAAGGCCTGCGTGGCCGGTTCGCCAACTACGTGCCGCCGGTGCTGGAGGCGCTCGGCCTGGCCGAGGTCGAGCACAACCCCCGCAACAACCGGATGCGGGCGCTCTGACCGCCGCCGGGGGCCGGCCCGGCCGCCGGTAACGGGGGAGGCCCCGCAGGCGCGCCAGCCACGAGCCACCCCGCACTGACCGTAGAGTTGGCCGGGTGATTCCCCCCGGGCCCGGCGCCACCGCTGGCGGTGCGCCGGAGGTGCTGCGCCGCGTCTTCGGCTACGGCTCCTTCCGGGGCCAGCAGCAGGAGATCATCGACCACGTCACGGCCGGCGGTGACGCCCTGGTGCTGATGCCCACCGGGGGCGGCAAGTCGCTGTGCTACCAGATACCCGCCCTGCTCCGGCCCGGCACCGGGGTGGTGATCTCGCCGCTCATCGCGCTCATGCAAGACCAGGTCGACGCCGCGGCCGGTCTTGGCCTGCGCGCGGGCTTCCTGAACTCGACGCAGAACCCGTCCGCCCGGCACCAGGTCGAGTCGGCTTTCACCGCCGGCGGGCTGGATCTGCTGTACCTGGCGCCGGAGCGGCTGCTGCTGGAGCCGACCCTGCGGCTGCTCGACCGGGGCAGTATCGCGCTGTTCGCCATTGACGAGGCGCATTGCGTGTCCCAGTGGGGGCACGACTTCCGGCCCGATTACCTGGCTCTGTCCGCGCTGCACGAACGGTGGCCGGCCGTGCCGCGGGTGGCGCTTACCGCCACCGCCACCCAGGCGACCCGGGCCGAGATCACCGAACGGCTGAACCTGGCCCGCGCCCGCCAGTTCATCGCGAGCTTCGACCGGCCGAACATCTGTTACCGGATCGAGCCGAAGACCGAGCCGCGGCGGCAGCTGCTGGACTTGCTGCGCAGCGAGCACGACCGGGAGGCGGGCATCGTCTACTGCCTGTCCCGGGCGTCGGTCGAGCAGACCGCCGAGTTCCTGGCCGGCCAGGGGATCACCGCACTGCCCTACCACGCCGGGCTGGACGCGGCGACCCGGGCCGCGAATCAGGCACGGTTCCTGCGCGAGGACGGGATCGCCATGGTCGCCACCATCGCCTTCGGGATGGGCATCGACAAGCCGGACGTCCGTTATGTCGCCCACCTGGACCTGCCCAAATCGGTCGAGGGCTACTACCAGGAGACCGGCCGGGCAGGCCGGGATGGCCAGCCGTCCACCGCCTGGCTCGCCTACGGCCTGGCCGACGTGGTTCAGCAGCGCAAGCTGATCGATGCCGCCGAAAGCGGCGAAGCGCACCGCCGCCGTCAGAGCGCCCGGCTGGATGCGATGCTCGCGCTCTGCGAGACCGTCCAGTGCCGGCGCGCCCAGCTGCTGGGCTACTTCGGTGAGCAGGCCGCGGCCTGCGGCAATTGCGACACCTGCCTGTCACCGCCGCAGTCGTGGGACGGCACGGTCGCCGCGCAGAAGCTGCTGTCAGCCGTGGTCCGGCTGCAGCGGGAACGGCACCAGCGGTTCGGGGCCGGGCACCTGATCGACATCCTGCTTGGCCGCCAGACCGCCAAGATCAGCCAGCATGATCATGGCTCGCTCACCGTCTACGGGATCGGCACCGAGCTGACCGAGCCGCAATGGCGCGGCGTGGTCCGGCAGCTGCTGGCGCAGGGCCTGCTCGCGGTGGCAGGCGATTACGGGACGCTGACCCTCACCGAGGCGAGCGGCGCGGTGCTGCGCGGCCAGCGGGAGGTGCTGCTGCGGCAGGAGCCGGAGCGGCCCGCGCGGGCACCCCGGGCCCGCCGCCCGGCCGGCGCTGGCCCGGACGGGCTGGCCGGCGAGGCGGCCGGGCGGTTCGAGCGGCTGCGGGCCTGGCGGGCCGCCACTGCCCGGGAGCAGGGCGTGCCCGCATATGTGGTCTTCCACGACGCGACCTTGCGGGAGATCGCCGCGGCCTGTCCCGGCTCACTGGCCGGGCTGGGCACGGTGGCCGGCATCGGCCAGAGCAAGCTGGCCAGGTACGGCGACCAGGTGCTCGCGGTCCTCGCGGCGGACGGGCCGGGGTGACCCGTTACCCGCCTGCCGCCTGGCACGACCTGGCCGGGATCCAGCGCTGATCCCGGCGCGGGGATCGGGCTGGCGCGGGTGCGAACCGTTGAGCCGGACGCCGTTGAGGTGGCGGTAGGTTGGCGTGATCGCGATCTGCGCACGGAAGTGAGGGGCGATGGGGCCGGGATCCGGTAGTGGCGCACCCGAGCCGGTGCTGTGGAACCCGTTCGCGAACATGGCGGGCCTGGCGAGCACGGGCGGGCCGGTGTCCATCGTGCGCGGGCAGGGCTCGTCTGTCTTCGACAGCACCGGCCGCGGCTACCTGGACGCACTGGCCAGCCTCTGGTACTGCAATGTCGGTCACGGCCGGGCCGAACTGGCCGATGCCGCGGCCCGGCAGATCCGGGCGCTGGCCGGCTACCAGGCTTTCGAGCACTTCTCCAACCCGCCCGCGGAGGAACTGGCGGAACGGGTGGCCGGGCTGTCCCCGGTGCCCGGCGCGAAAGTGTTCTTCACCCCCGGTGGCGGATCGGACGCGGTGGACACCGCCGCGAAACTGGCCCGCGCCTACTGGCGCGCGGTCGGCCAGCCCGGCAAGCAGATCACCATCGGCCGGGCCCACGCCTACCACGGCATGAACGCGTACGGGACCTCGCTCGGCGGCATCCCGGCCAATACCGACGCTTTCCTGCCGCTGGTCTCCCAGGTCGAGCACGTGGCGTGGGACGACCCGGCGGCACTGGACAAGACCATCGAGCAGCTGGGTGCTGGGCGGGTGGCAGCGTTCTTCTGCGAGCCGGTCATCGGGGCCGGCGGCGTCTACCCGCCGCCGGCCGGGTACCTGGCGGCGGTCCGCGAGATCTGCCGGCGGCACGATGTCCTGTTCGTTGCCGACGAGGTGATCACCGGCTTCGGGCGGGTCGGGACCTGGTTCGCCAGCGAACGGTTCCGCCTCGACCCGGACCTGATCACCGGGGCCAAGGGCCTCAGTTCCGGCTACGCACCGATCGGGGCGGTGATCATCTCGCCGCGGGTGGCCGAGCCGTTCTGGCGGCCCGGCTCCCGCGAGGTCTTCCGGCACGGCTACACCTATTCGGCCCACCCAGCGGCGTGCGCGGTGGCGCTGGCCAACCTCGCGGTGATCGAGCGGGAGCACCTGGTCAGCCGGGTGGCCGAGCTGGCGCCGGTGCTGGCGGCCACGCTGGCCCCGCTGGCCGGGCATGCGCTGGTAGCCGAGGTGCGGGCCGGCACCGGGTTGCTGGCCGCGGTCGAGATCGCCGAGGACGTGCGGGCCGCCGATCCCGGCATCGGCCCCCGGCTGGTGGCCGCCATCCGTGAGCGCGGGGTGATCACCCGCCTGCTGCGCGGGGTTGCGCTGCAGGTCTCACCGCCGTTCGTGATCACCGAGGCGGAGCTGGGGGAGATCGCGGCGGCGTTCGCGGGCGCCCTGGACGCCGAGCTGAGCCACTGACCCCTGCGCCCGGCGCTCAGGCCAGGCCGAGGACGCGGGCCGCGTTGTCGTGCAGCAGCCGCTGCTGTACCTCGCCGGGCAGCCCCAGGCCGTCCAGCTCGGCCAGGCACCGCTGCGGGGTCAGGAACGGGAAGTCACTGCCCCACACGAACTGCCGGGATAGCCGGCCTCGCAGCTCGGCGATCACCTCCGCCGGGATCCGCCGCGGTGCCCAGCCGGAGATGTCGATGTAGACGTTGGTCTTGTGCACTGCCATAGCGACCAGCTCCATGTGCCACGGCCAGCCAAAATGCGCGGCGACCACGGTCAGCCCGGGGTGGTCGGCGGCGACCGCGTCCAGCCGGATCGGCCGGGCGTAGTCGAGCCGGATGCCCTGGCCGCCGGGCTGCCCGGCGCCGATGCCACTGGTCCCGGTATGGAACAGGGCCAGCAGCCCGTGCTGCTGGCAGGCGGCGAACAGCGGCCGGAACGCCGGGTCGTCGGGGGCGAACGCCTGCAGCGACGGATGGAACTTGACCCCGCGCAGGCCCAGCGCCGCGATGTTCGCCACCTCGGCGATGGCGGCAGCGCCCTTGTGCGGGTCGACGCTGCCGAGCCCGGTGAACACGTCCGGGTGATCCCGGCAGGCGGCGGCCACCGTCTCGTTCGGCACCCGCGGGCGGCCGGTCGTGGTCTCGGCGTCCCAGGCCAGCAGCACCGCCGTGGTGTCCAGTTCGCGGTAGGCCACGGCCAGCTCGGCCAGTGACATCCGGGGCACGGCAGAACGGAAGTAGGCCTCGGCCGCCTCCAGGTAGCCCGCCATGCTCCCCTCCAGCCAGTCGGGGGTGGGCAGGTGGACATGGAAGTCAATGGCTCGCATATCGCCGCTCCCGCACGAGTGTCTGTCCTGGCGCCTACCGTGGCCCTGAGGGCACCGAACGGAAGGCGGCATCATGAACAGTACTCAGGCCATGGTGACCGGGGAGCGGGCGGACCTGCTGGCATCGCTGGCCCGGCAGCGCCATTTCCTGCGCCATACCGTCGGGGATCTGACCGACGAGCAGGCCAGGCAGCGCACCACGGTGAGCGAGCTGTGCCTGGGCGGCCTGATCAAGCACGTCGCCGCCGTCGAGCAGCGGTGGATGCGTTTCATCACCGACGGGCCCTCGGCCATGGGCGGCGGGAACGCCGACCCGGACGCCTGGGCGAACCTGTTCCGGATGCTGGACGGGGAGACGCTGTCCGGGCTGCTGGCGGAGTACGGGCGGGTGGCCCGCCAGACCGACGAGCTGGTGGCCGCCCTGCCAGACCTGGATGCCGACCAGCCGCTGAACTCACCCTGGTTCCCGCCGGGTACCCGGTGGACGGCGCGGCGGGTGCTGCTGCACGTGATCGCGGAGACCGCGCAGCACGCCGGTCATGCCGACATCATCCGCGAGTCGCTGGACGGCCAGAAGACGATGGGCTGACGCCCGCTGCGCTGCGGGGCCGGCGCCGGCCCCCTTTCCCACCCGTTTTGCCTGATGGCGGGTTGGGTAGCGAGGGATCGTGGCGGTCCGGAGGTGACGGTGGGGTGAGCCCGGAGCCGGAGAAGGTGCCGGTCGAGGTCGAAGGCCGCCAGCTGGTCCTTACCAACCTGGGCAAGGTGCTGTACCCGGCGGCCGGTTTCACCAAGGCGCAGGTGATCGACTACTACCTGCGGGTGGCGCCGGTGCTGCTGCCCCACCTGGCTGGCCGGCCGCTCACGCTCAAGCGCTACCCGGACGGGGTCACCGGGGAGTACTTCTACGCCAAGCATGCGCCTGATCATCGGCCCGCCTGGGTGGAGACGGTCCGTTTGCCCTCGCCGGGTTCCCGGTCGCGCGGCGCCTCCGTGCGCTACCTGCTGGCCAATGACCTGCCCACGCTCATCTGGACCGCCAACCTGGCCGGCCTGGAACTGCATGTCCCGATGTGGCGGCTGCCCGATGTGGGCCACCCGGACCTGCTGATGTTCGATCTGGACCCGGGGCCGCCCGCCAGCATCGTGGAGTGCTGCACGGTCGCCCGGCTGCTCCGGCCGCTGCTCACCGAGCAAGGGCTGGAGCCGCTGGCGAAGACCTCGGGCGGCAAGGGCCTGCAGCTGGTCGCGGCGATCACCGGGCTCACCTCGGAGCAGGCCAGCAAGCTGGCGCTCGGGCTGGCAGAGCGGCTCGAGCGCGCGCATCCGGAGCTGGTGGTGTCCCGGATGACCAGGGTGCTGCGGCCCGGGAAGGTGCTGGTGGACTGGAGCCAGAACAACTCGGCCAAGACCACCGTCGCTCCCTATTCGCTGCGGGCGATGCCCCAGCCGACCGTGTCCACCCCGGTGACCTGGGCAGAGGTCGGCTCCTGCGGCCAGCCTGAGGATCTGGTGTTCACCAGCGATGAGGTGCTGGCCCGGGTCGCCGGCCACGGCGATCTGCTCGCGCCGCTGCTCGGCGGCTGACCCGGCCGGCCCGGCCGGCGGCCGGTGGCGGCCCGGTGTCAGGCCGGGGCCGGGCCGATGCCGGTGATCACGCGGGGGCCAGTCCGTCAGCCCGGGCCGTGCCGTCCAGGTGCGCGGTGTCGTTGAAGCCGCGGACGACCCACCGGTCCGGGCTGATCACCAGCCGCGAGATGGAGCCGTTGTCAGCGGTGATGAAGGCGAACGGCCGGGATCCGCTGGCCTGCGCCAGTGCCTCCCCGATCACCCCGCCGTGGGTGAAGACAGCTACCCGCTGGCCGGGGTGGGCAGCCGCGATCCGGCTCACCGCGCCGCGGACCCGGGCGGTGAACTCGGCCGTGGGCTCGGCCCCGGTGATGACCTCGAAACTCTCCTGCGCCCACATCTGCTGAGCGGTGGGGTGATTCTCGGCCACCCGGATCCGGAAGAGGCCGCCCTCCCACTCGCCCAGGCCGACCTCGCGCAGGCCGGGCTCGACCAGCGGGGTCAGGCCGAGCCGGGCGGCCAGGGGTGCCGCGGTGAGCGCGGTGCGGCGCAGCGTGCTCACGTAGATGGCGCTGATCCCGCCCGGCGCGAGCCGGTCCGCCAGGCGTTCGGCCTGCTCGTGCCCTTCCGGTGCCAGCGCGGGATCGGCACGCCCGTCAACTATCGGGAACGGGGCGGCCAGGGTGGCGCGCTCGGATTCGCCGTGCCGGATCAGCAGCAGTTCGGCGGCGCCCGGGGGCAGCGCGAAGCGGTTCTGCCGGTAGCCGCCCGCCGCCGGTGGCTGGTCAGGAGATGTCACAACGTGGGTAGCGTAGCTGCCCGGCGGGCCTCAGCCGCCGCCCGCCGGACCGCGGCGGCGGCAGCCGGCGGCCGCGGGGCTCGGCCCGTCGACTCGCTGTCATCTGCCCAATATCGTGGGATTCCACCGTCTACACCACGGCGCGGGCGGTTGCCGCCGGCCGGTGCGGGACGGCGCGCGACTCGATGGGGAGGGCGCATGGCTCAGGCCCGCTATGACTTTGTGATCGTGGGCGGCGGCTCGGCGGGCTGCGCCCTGGCCAACCGGCTCTCGGCCGACCCATCTAACCGGGTACTGGTGCTGGATGCGGGCCGCCCGGACTACCGCTGGGATGTGTTCATCCACATGCCCGCCGCGCTGACGTTCCCGATCGGCAGCAAGTTCTATGACTGGAAATACGAGTCGGAGCCGGAGCCGTGCCTGGACGGCCGCCGGGTCTACCACGCCCGCGGGAAGGTGCTCGGCGGGTCGAGCAGCATCAACGGGATGATCTTCCAGCGTGGCAACCCGCTGGACTTCGAGCGCTGGGCGGCCGATCCGGGCATGGCGGACTGGGACTACGCGCACTGCTTGCCGTACTTCAAGCGGATGGAGACCTGCCTGGCCGGCGCCGATGAGTTCCGCGGCGGCGACGGGCCGCTGGTGCTGGAACGCGGGCCGGCCACCAGCCCGCTGTTCGAGGCGTTCTTCGAGGCCGTGCAGCAGGCGGGCTACCCGCTCACCAGCGACGTGAACGGGTTCCGGCAGGAGGGTTTCGCCGCCTTCGACCGCAACATCCACCGCGGCCGCCGGCTCAGCGCGGCCCGCGCCTACCTGCACCCGGTGAAGGGCCGGCCCAACCTGGAGGTGACCTGCCGGGCGCTCGTAACGAAGATCATTTTTGACGGGACGCGGGCCACCGGTGTCGAGTACCGGCACGGCAGCGGCTCACCGCAGACCGTCCAGGCGGGTGAGGTGATCCTCTGCGGCGGCGCGATCAACTCGCCCCAGCTGCTGCAGCTGTCCGGTGTCGGCAGCGCGCGATTGCTGCCCGGGCTCGGCATCAGCGTGGTCGCCGACCTGCCCGGAGTGGGCGAGAACCTGCAGGACCACCTCGAGGTGTACGTCCAGTACGCGTCCAAGCTGCCGGTCTCGGTCGCGCCCGCGCTGAAGTGGCGCAACCGCCCGCTGGTCGGTGCCCGCTGGCTGTTTGGCCGCAGTGGCCCGGGGGCGACCAACCACTTCGAGGGCGGCGGCTTCGCCCGCAGCAACGACGAGGTCGCCTACCCGAACCTGATGTTCCACTTCCTGCCGATCGCCATCCGCTACGACGGCTCGGCACCGGCAGGCGGCCATGGATACCAGGTGCACATCGGCCCGATGTATTCCGACTCGCGCGGCACGGTCAAGATCACCTCACCCGACCCCCGGGTGCACCCGGCGCTGCGCTTCAACTACCTGTCCACCCCGACCGACCGGCGGGAGTGGGCGGAGGCGATCGCCATCGCCCGCAGCATTCTCAGCCAGCCCGCCTTCGCCCCGTACAACGCGGGCGAACTGTCGCCGGGCCCGGGCGTCAGCACCGACGAGGAGGTGCTGGACTGGGTGCGCCGGGACGCGGAGACCGCGCTGCACCCCTCGTGCACCTGCAAGATGGGCACCGGCCAGGACGCGGTGGTCGACCCCGCCACCATGCGCGTGCACGGGCTGGCCGGCCTGCGGGTGGTGGATGCCTCGGTGATGCCGTACGTGACCAATGGCAACATCTACGCGCCGGTCATGATGACCGCCGAGAAGGCGGCCGACCTCATCCTGGGCGATACCCCGCTGCCGCCTGACCCGGTGCCCTTCTACCGCTACCGCCCGGACCCGGCCCAGCACCAGCCATCATGATCGGAAAGGGGGCCGGGCGTGGTGGATCCGCGGGATCCGAGCGGGCTGCGCGGGGATGCACCGCTGCTGGACGCGTGGCTGCGGTCCACCGAGCGGGCGGCGGCCGGGGCGCTGACGCCGATGAGCGTGCCCGGGCACAAGCAGCGGCAGTACCTGACCGGCGCGGTGGTGGCCGGCGACTCCCCACTGTACGGCGGCCTCGACACGATCAAGCACGCGGATGTCCTGCTGGCCGAGGCCGAGCAGCGAGCCGCCCGGCTCTGGGGTGCCGACTGGTGCCGGTTCTCGGTGGCTGGCTCCACGCATGGCAAC
>Ga0306924_10001649_pt1 | contig 20563 bp, 19 predicted proteins | sample sta12Can44000111_FD_203756 | JGI IMG/M metagenome (GOLD analysis project Ga0306924, IMG submission 203756) | Lab enrichment of tropical soil microbial communities from Luquillo Experimental Forest, Puerto Rico - statanox.12C.anox.44.000.111 (v2)... | ecosystem: Environmental > Terrestrial >...
CTCCTGTCGGTGATGGTGGCGTTCCTGCTGGTGTACTCGACCGAGGTGGAGATCATCCAGAACACCAAGGGCATCGAGATCCCGCAGTCGATCGCGCAGACCTCACCAAAGCACTCGGTGGTGGTGATGGTGACGCGCAATGACCTGTTCGTGCAGGGTGAATTCATTGCCACTATCGCGGATATCAAGGCCTCGCCCGGGGCGCTGGTCGAGCCTCTGCGCGCGGCGCTCAAGCGTCCGCTGCTGGTCGGTGAGGAGATAAGCGAGCGCGATGTAGCGCAGCGCGAGATCACCATCATGGCGGACAAGGGGCTGCCGTACGAGGTGCTCAAGCGCGTCATGGCGACCTGCACCGATGCGGACTATGGCCGCATCTCGCTGGCGGTCATCCAGAAGGAAAAGCCGGTCGCCCCCGGCCAGTACAAGCCGGTGTAGAGACCTCATGCTGCTCGCGCCCTATTACCGTGAATTCGAGCTCCCCTGGGAGACGGACCAGGAAGCGAACGATCGCTTCCGCAAGATCCTGCGGGTGCTGCTCATCATCCTGGCGGTGTTCGGCATCCTCTTCCCGCTATTGCCTTCGCCGAAGCACACCATCGCCGAGGAGGTGCCCGAGCGGCTGGCGCGCGTCATGATGCAGACGCCGAAGCCACCACCGCCGCCGCCTCCGCCGAAACCCAAGGAAGAGAAACCGAAGATCGAGCCGAAGGTGGCCATCGTGAAGCCGCCGGTCGATGAGCACCAGCGCGCGAAGGATAAGGCGCAGAAGCAGCTCAACCAGGTGAAGGATGAGCTGGCGGATCTGCGCGATGTCATGGATCTCACCCCGCTCGAGACCAAGAATCTCTCCGGGGCGGTCGGCGCGGACAGCCATGCCGAGCGCTCACTCATCACCTCCAAGGTGGGCAGCGGCAGCGGCGGCATCACTTCCGCCAACGCCAGCCGCGGGTTCGGTACCGGCGCCGGCTCGCTCACCGGCCACAACACCACCGCGGTGAGCTCCGGCATCGCGAAATCGGGTCTCAATGCCCGCGGCCCGGCGGCGAGCGGCGGCGGTGGCAAGCCGGCGCGCTCACGCGAGGAGATCGAGCTGGTCTTCGACCGCAACAAGGGGCGCATCTACAGCCTGTACGAACGCGCGTTGCGCGAAAACGCGGAGCTGCAGGGGAAACTCGTACTGGAGCTCACCATCTCCCCGAACGGGGAAGTGACCATGTGCCGTGTGGTCTCGAGCGAGCTGAAGGACCCCGACCTCGAGCGCAAGATCATCTCGCTGGTGCGGCTGTTCCGTTTCGACCCCAAGGACGTCGACACGATCACCACCACCAAGCCCATCGATTTCTTCCCGGCATAGCACGTACCGCCATGGATGCCTCATGAACCTCAATTCCGAGATCGCCTTCTACGCGGAGCTGCGGTTGGTCGATAAGGCGCGGCTGCTGAACCTGTTTTTGCACGAGCTCGCCGAGGAGGCACGCGGTACCTACGGAGCGGGCGAGCAGGTCCACGACGGTGCGCACCTGCGCTTCGTGAATGAGCTCTGTCACCGGCTGACGCGCGTCATCGAGCAGCTGCTCGCCGAAGAGGCGACGCGTCCGTCGGACGATGTGGTGCTGCGGATGCTGCTCGCGCCGCGCGCCGACAAGGTGGCCGAGCGGCTGGTGTTCAATGCCTACGGCCGGGCGATCCAGGGCTTCGAGAGCTACGATACGACGGTGTTGATGGGCTCGTAGCCGCGCCTTTGACGGCATCGCTCGCCGGGGAGGCGAGGCGGTGGAGAACAACCAGATGATAACTACGGCCCGATGCCTGGCGGGCGCTCTCGCTTCGCTCATCCTGCCCTTGACCGCTCACGCCGCCGCCTTCCTCCTGCGCCCGGCGCAGGTGTGGACTGCCGGCGAGCCGTTGCACAGCGGCTGGGTGGTGCTCATCGAAGGGAATCGCATACGCGCGGCCGGGTCAGCGGCAGCGGTGTCCGCCCCCGCGGATGCGACCGTGGTCGAGCTGCCCGGCGCGACGCTGCTACCCGGGCTCATGGACGTCCACTCGCACCTCTTCCTGCATCCCTACAACGAGACGCTGTGGAACGACCAGGTGCTGAAGGAGCCGGTGCCCTATCGCATGCTGCGCGCCGGCGTACAGGCGCGCGCGACACTGCTGGCGGGGTTCACCACGCTGCGCGACCTCGGGACCGAAGGGGCGGAGTACGCCGACGTATCGCTCAAGCGCGCCATCGAGGAACGCCTGATCGATGGGCCGCGCCTGTTCATCGCCACGCGCGCCATCGTCGCCACCGCCTCCTACGGTCCTGCACCGCGCGGGCTGCGTCCCGATGTGTGCTGCACGCCCCAGGGTGCCGAGGAGGCGAGCGGAGTGCCCGAAGTCATTCGCGCAGTGCGCGAGCAGGCCGGACGCGGAGCGGACTGGATCAAGGTCTATGCCGACTATCGCTGGGGACCTGATGGGTCGCAGCAGCCGACTTTCTCGGAAGAGGAGCTGCGCGCGCTGGTCGAGACCGCGCACTCCTCGGGGCGGCCGGTGGCGGCCCATGCCACGACCGCCGAAGGCATGCGCCGCGCGGTGCTCGCCGGTGTGGACACGATCGAGCACGGCTTCAACGGCACGCCCGAGGTGTTCCGCCTCATGGCCACACGCGGGGTCGCGTATCTGCCGACCCTGACCGCCGAGGAGGCGTACGCGGAGTACTTCGAGCACTACGTGCCCGGCAAGAGCCCGCCAACCCCCGGCATGGAGCAGGCCGGGCGTGCCTTCGCTGCGGCGCTCAAAGCGGGTGTCATCATCGGCTGCGGCAGCGATGTGGGCGTCTTCACCCACGGCACCAACTATCGGGAGCTCGCGTGGATGGTGCGCGCCGGCATGACGCCGGTGCAGGCGCTCACCGCGGCGACCGCTACCGATGCGAGGATCCTGCGCCGCGAGTCCGACCTCGGCAGCGTGCGCACCGGCATGCTCGCAGACCTCGTGGCGGTAACCGGTGATCCGACACGCGACATCGAGGCGGTGGCGCGCGTCGTGTTCGTCATGAAGGACGGGGTGGTGTACCGGCGGCCGTGAGCGGGGCCGGGTCCTCGATGGTCAGGGCGGCCGTGAGCGCGCTCATCAGTGTGAGCGCACAGGCGATCCACTGTACCAGCGATACGGTGTCCTCGAGCGAGGCGGCGATGACCGCACGCGCGCGCTGCTGCTCCCCGGGCGGCAAGCTTGCCGGCATCGCCGGTATCACGAATCCGCCCCGTGCGCTCTCCACCGTCTGCGCGAGCGCGGGCGAGGCCCGTGCTGCCGCCAGGTGCCGCTCCAGTGAACGGTCGAACACCCCGAGCGCAACCGTGCCGAGCAGCGCGATCATCAGCAGACTTCCAACCGACGCCACGGCGTTGTTGATACCGGAGGCAACGCCCGTGCGGTGGGTGGGCACGGAGTTCAGCGCCGTCGTCGTGAGCGGCGCCACCGTGACCGTCATGCCGAACCCGATCACGGTCATCGCCAGCAGCACGGCGGGGTAGGGCGCTGCGCGGCAGGAGAGCAGGGCGAATCCAGCCGCCGTCAGCACCGGCCCGATAATGAGCGGCCGGCGCGCCCCGAAACGGTCCATGAGCCCGCCCGACCAACGCGACAGCACCCCGAGCACCAGCGTGAAGGGCAGGTAGACCGCCCCGGTGGCAAGTGCCGAATATCCACGCGCCTGGATCAGCAGGAAGGGCAGGAAGAAGAATGCGCCGCCGAGCGCGCCGTAGAGCAGCAGGGTGAGCAGGTTGATGCCACTGAAGGTGCGCACGTGGAACAACTCGAGCGGCATCATCGGCGCGCGGCTGCGGTGTTCGATGAGCACGAACGCGCCGAGCGCGAGCGCGCCCGCAGCGAGCCCGGCGATTACGTGAGCCTCGGTCCAGCCGCGCGTGGCGGCGGCGATGAGCGCATACACGAGTGCGGCGAGGCCGGTGCAGGCGAGCAGCGCCCCGGGCCAGTCGAGCGTGGTGGCCGCCTCGCTGTCGCGGCTCTCGGGCACGTGGCGCAGCGTGATCCATACCGTCGGCAGGGCGAGCAACGGATTGATCAGGAAGATCGTCCGCCACGAGGCATGATCCACCAGCGCGCCGCCGAGCAGCGGGGCTGCACCGGCGGCGATCGCGGAGGCGCCGGACCAGATGCCGATCGCGGCCCCGCGCTCCTTTTCGTCGTAGGCGGCGGCGATCAACGCCAGCGAGCACGGCACGAGCAGCGCGGCGCCGACACCCTGGAGGGCACGCGCGGCAATCAGCGTCCGCACCTGCGGCGCCAGCCCGCACACCAGCGAGGCCGTTGCAAATACACTCACACCGATCAGGAAGACGCGCCGGCGGCCGAACTGATCGGCGGTGGCACCGCCGATCAGCAGCAGCGCCGACATGCACAGCGTGTAGGCATTGATGACCCACTGCATCGCCGCGAGCGTCGCGTGCAGATCGCTCTCGAGCTTCGGCAGCGCCACGTTGACCACCGACTCATCGATGTAGGCGAGGCTCGAGCCGAGGACGGCGGCCACCAGCACCCAGGTGCGGCGCGCGGCGCACGCGGGCACGCTCGCTGCCGCGCGGATCGCCCCCTGATCGCACGGCAGGAGCTTCGGATTTGCCATCGTCGCCCCGCGCCGTGCGGCTCAGCCGGCCGCGAGGCGTTCGAGCGCCGCGCCGCTCACGCGCATGGTGATCCACTCATCCTGCGCAACGGCGCCGATACCCTGGTAGAAGGCGATCGAGGGAGCGTTCCAGTCGAGCACCGCCCAGTCGAGCCGCGCGCAACCGCGCTCGAGTGTGGTGCGCGCGAGCCAGGCGAGCAGGCCCTTGCCAACACCGTGCCCGCGCGCCTGGGGCTGGACGAAGAGGTCCTCGAGCCAGATACCGGGCTTGCCAACGAAACTGGAGAAGGTCCGGAAGAACAGGGCGTAGCCGACCGGGATGCCATCGAGGCAGCCGAACACCACTTCGGCGCTGGGCTGCGGGCCGAAGAGCGCCACGGCGATGTCCGCGGTGGTCGCCTGCATCTCGTGCTCGAGACGCTCGTAGCGGGACAGCCCGCGGATGAACTCCAGCACCAGTGGTACATCCTCCGGCGTGGCAGGACGGATGCTGAGGCTGTTGGGCATCAGGCGGTACTCTGCAGGCCCTGGGCGATGCCGCCGACGCTCGCGAGCAGGGCGGCGAACAGCTCGCGGTCCTCGCGTCCGCTGGCACGCCAGCGCTGCAGCAGATCGACCTGCATGAGGTTCATCGGATCGAGATAAGGATTGCGCAGCTGGATGGAGCGCTGCATGGTCGGATCGAAATCGAGCAACTCGCGGCTGTCGCGGATGGCGAGCACCTGGTTGCAGGCGCGCTGGTACTCCTCGCGCAGCTCGGCGGAGAAACGCCGCAGCTCCTGCGGCGCGAGTGCGTCGTAGTATTGGGCGATCTCCAGGTCGGCACGCGCCAGCATGGTCTCGATGTCATCGAGAAGGTTGCGCAGGAAGAACCACGACGCGCAGGCCTCGCGCACCCGCAGCAGGCCGAACTTGCCGACGATCGCCGCGAGTCCGGTACCGGCGCCGTACCACCCCGGCAGCATGTAACGCGTCTGCGTCCAGGCAAACACCCACGGCACCGGCAGCAAGGCCTCGAGGCCCGCCTGTTCGGAGCGATGTACCGAGCGCGCACCGATCTGCATGCGCTCGATTACATCGATCGGGGTGACGGCTTCGAAGAACGGATAAAACTGCGCCTGCCCGTAGATGAGCCGCCGGTAAGCGGCGCGGCTCTCATCGGCGAGGTGCGTGGCGATCTCCAGGTGCCCGGGGGTATCCGCGGCCAGCTCGCCGCGGCGCAACGCCGCGCTCGCGAGGCTGAGCGCGTTGAAGGCGCGCTCGAGCGTACGCATGGCAATCGGCCGCAGCCCGTAGCCCTGCTTGACGGTCGCTCCCTGCTCGCGCAGCCGCAACACGCCGTCGACCGCCCCCGCGGGCGCGGCTTTCACGATCGCCTCAACCCGGCCGCCGCCGCGCGCGAGGCTGCCACCGCGGGCATGGAACAGCACGTGCTGCTCGCCGGCTGCACGCAGTACCTCGGCGAGATCGTGCTGCGCCTGGTGGATGGTGAAGCGCGAGGCGCAGATGCCGGTCTCCTTGTTGGTGTCGGAGTAACCGAGGAGCACGCACTGACGGCGTCCATGCGCCTCGAGGTAGCGGCGGTACAGTGGGTCGGCGAGCAACTCCCGCATGGTGTTGCCGCAGGAGCCGAGCGCCGCGCTGGTCTCGAACTGTGGAGCGATGTCGAGCGCGATCTCGCCGGTGCGCTTATCGTAGACCTCCGCCCAGCGAGCCAGCAGCAGCGCGGCGAGCACATCATCGGCCCCCTCTGCACCGCTCACGATGAAATAGCCTATGGCCTCGGGCCCATAGCGATGGCGTCCCTGGACGATGGCATCGAACACCGCGAGCGTGCGCCGCCCGAGCGCGCCGAGCTCGCTCACCGGACCGCGATCCTTCTCCAGCGCCTGCGTCAGCCGCTCGCGGCGCTCACCGCGTCCGCGGCCGAGCCATTGCGGATCATCCAGGCCCTCGGCGATGACTTCGTGCAGGACGCTCGCGTGCTGGCGTACATCGAGCGTCGCCAGGTGAAAACCGAAGGTCTCGATTCGCCGCAGCAGCCGCTCGACGTAGAACAGGCCGGCATTGGCGCCCTTGTTGGCGCGCAGACTGAGGGCGATGAGCGCGATGTCCTCGCGGAATTGGTGCGCATTCTCGTAGCCGTTGGCGCGCCCCTCGTTGGCGTTGCGCAGGCGTTCGCCGATCTGCGCCAGGAACACCCGGTACGGCATACGGTCGTGCCGTGCCGGGGTGATCGCGCGCGCGCCGGGCAGCAGCCGCAGGTACTCCTCGATCCGCGCGCTGAGATCCGCGGACACCGCCACGCGGCTCGCGCTCTGTGACAGCCGCTGCGCGAGCGCCTGGCACTCGAGGAAGTAGCTGTTGAGGATCACCTGGTGATGGCGGGCGAGCGTCTCGCGGATGGTCTTGGCATGTACGTCCGGGTTGCCGTCCATGTCGCCGCCCGCCCAGGAGCCGAAGTGCAGGATGGGCGGCAGGCGCAGCGCGCCGGCGCGGGCGCCGTAGACCTTTTCGAGTGCCTGCGCGATCTCCTCGTAGAAGGCCGGCACCACGCGGTAGAGGATCTCCACCAGGTAGAACAGGATCTGCTCGCGCTCATCCGCCACCGTGAGCCGCTCGCGCGGCAGCTCCTCGGTCTGCCATGCCGCCGTGAGCTCCATGCGGATGTTGTTCCAGATGCTGCGCGACTCATTCGGCGTGAGGCTCGGGTCGAGCAGCTCGAGCAGCCGCTGCGCAATGCGTTGCTGCTTGCGCAGCAGCGTGCGCCGGTTCGCCTCGGTAGAGTGCGGCGCCAACACCGGCTGGATCGAGAGCGTGCCGATCAGCTCGAGCACCTGCTCGCAGCTCAGCTCCTTGGCCTTGAGTGCGGCGAGGGCAGCCTCGACGCCGCCGGGCTGCGGGCGCTGGCTGTCCTTGAGGAAGTAATCGCGGCGGCGGCGGATGCGGTGCACCTGCTCGGCGAGGTTCACGACCTGAAACCAGGTGGCGAAGGCACGCAGCAGGTCGCGCGCCAGCGCGGGCGCACGGTCGCGTACGCAGGCCGCGAGCTCCGCGCGCGCCTCGCGCGAGCCCGCACGGCCGCGGATCGCGGCGACGCGGTCGAGCTCGACCAGCTCGAACAGCTGCTCACCGCCCTGCTCGCGCAGTATGTCGCCGATCATCGCTCCGAGCGCATGCACGTCATCGCGCAGCGGCTCGTGCTTCGGCGGAAAGTGGATGTCGCTGCGATTCAACTCAGTCGGTCCAGCGGGTGGCTTTCGCGGCGAAGTCGGGGCGCTGCGGACGCACGACGCAGAAGCGCTGCCCGGTGGGCGCCTCGAGGACGTACCAGCTCTTGATCGGTCCGATGCGGCGCGCGCCGAGTTTCTCCAGGCGGCGCACCTCCGCCTCGATGTCATCACTCTCGATGTCGAGATGCACGCGGCTCTCGTGCTTTACCTGTTGTACTTCGAGATGCGGCTGGTCGGGGTCGGTGCCCAGAATGCGATACAGCGGTTCCTGGTTGGCGGCCGGGCGCACCGGCAGGTTGAGCGCTGCCGACCAGAAGCGCGCCGCCGCATCCACATCGTCGGTACGGCAGTCGATGATGAATCCGGCGAGGCGACTCTTGTGCATGGCTTGATCCTTTGCGGGACTGTCAGAGCGTGTGGGCGCCACCGGCGCAAAACGCACATTCTAACGGGCCGCCGCTGCCAGGGCCCGCGCTGTGCGCTGGCGCGCCTGCTCAGCCGGCGAGCAGCACCGCCTCGGCGCGCTCGAGCTCCTCGGGCTGGCCGTAGATCACCACGATGTCGCCATTGCGCAGCACGGTGTCGACGGACGGCTCGCGGCCGAGGATGCCGTGGCGGCGCACCCCGGTGAAGGTCACGGCGACGCCGCGGTTACGCACCTCGCTGAGCGAGCGTCCCACGGCCCAGGCACCCGGCGGTACGACCACCGACCTGATCTCCTCGTGCGGCTCGCTCGCTTCATCGGCCGCGCGCGAATCCTCGCGGCCCACGATGTTGCGCAGCACCGCGTAGCGGTTGCCGCGGATCCCGCCCAGCGTGCGCACCACGCGCGATACCGGCACGTGCAGCAGCATGAGCACGTGCGACACCAGCATCAGGCTCGCCTCGAAGGTCTCGGGCACCACATCCGTCGCGCCTGCCTCCTGCAGCTCACTCAGTCGTGCATCGTCCGCGGTGCGTACCAGCACCGGCAGCTCCGGGTGCATCTGCCGCACGCTGCGCAGGATGGCGAGGGCGGTCGCGGGATCCGAGAAGCTGATGACCACGGCACTGGCGTGCGCGATGCCTGCGCGGGCGAGCATCTCCTCGTCCGCCGAGTCACCGAACAGCACCGGGTCCCCCGCCTGGCGCGCGGCGCGGATGCGCGCCGGGTCGAGATCGAGCGCGATGTACTCGAAGCCCTGCGACTCGAGCACCCGGGCGACGTTCTGGCCGACGCGGCCGAAGCCGCAGAGAATGACGTGCTCGCGCTGTGCGATCTCCTGCGTCGCCTCCTCCTCGCGCTCGGCGGCGGTGAGTCCCGGGGCGTGCTCGCGCAGCAGGAATCGCGCCACACGCTTGTTGTGGTTGAGGATCACGGGGCTGAGCACCATCGACAGCACGATCGCCACCAGCAGCGGCTCGCCGAGTCCCTCGGGCACCAGCTGCGCCTGCAGCAGCACCGTGCACAGCGCGATGCCGAACTCCCCGCCGATCGACATCACGATGCCGGTGCGTAGTGCCTTGAAGCGTGAGTTGGTGAACGGCCGCGTCACCAGCGCGGCAATCACCGCCTTCAGCACGACCAGCGTCACCAGCATGGCGAGCGCTATCGCCAGCTCGCTCACGCGCCCGAGCAGGTGCAGGTTGAGCAGCATGCCCACCGAGATGAAAAAGAGCCCGAGCAGCAGGTCGCGGAAGGGCCGGATGGCGCTATCGATCTGGTAGCGGTACTCGGTCTCCGCCAGCATCATGCCGGCGAGGAAGGCGCCGAGCGCGAACGAGAGTCCCGCGAGGTGCGACACCCAGGCGGAAGACAACACTACGAGCAGCACCGCGAGTGTGAACAGCTCACGTAACCGGCTGTGCGTGATCTCGTGAAATAACGGCCGCAGCAGCCAGCGTCCGGCAGCCAGCACCCCCACCAGCGCCAGCACACCGCCTGCCAGGGCCTCGAGACTCTCGGCCAGCGGGAATCGATCCTGGCCGGCACTGAGCATCGCACCGAGAGCGAAGAACGGCACGAACGCCAGGTCCTGGAACAGCAGCATCGCGAAGGCGAGCCGGCCGTGGGTGCGGTTGATCTCCGCGCGCTCGGTGAGCTGCTGCAGCAGCATCGCTGTCGAGCTCATCGAGATCGCCCCGCCGAGCACGATGGAGCTGAGCCAGCTGATTCCGAGCAGATGGCCGATGGCGGCAAATACCGTCGTGGTGGCGGTTACCTGCAGGGCGCCGAGCCCGAACACCTCGCGCCGCATCGCCAGCATGCGCGGCAGGGAGAATTCCAGCCCCAGGGTGAACAGCAGGAATGCCACCCCGAGCTCCGCCAGCAGCCGCGTAGTGCCGGAGTCGGATACCACTCCGAGCGCGTGTGGACCGAGCACCAGCCCGACGAGCAGGTACGCAAGACTGGTTGGCAGCGACAGGCGGCGTACCAGCGTGACGAGGAACACCGAGCCCGCGAGCAGAATGAGCGCCTGCGCGAGAGGGGTGAACATGGCGTCAACTTAGACTGCGTGTGCGCGCGAGCGCAACGACGCGCTGCAGTGGCGGCGCCGCCAGCTGCGGGTGCCAGTACAGCAAGCCGCGCTCCCTGTGGCGCGGGTAACGGGTGCGGGCGCCGGGCTAGCTCAGATGCCCGACTGCCAGGTGCTGGGCATTCCGGCCTTGCCGATCGCGTCTTCGATCAGGAGGCAGGCGTCACGCGCTTCCGGCTGCGCACGCAGGCTTCTCGCGATCGAATTCAGAAACCGGCACATGAGTGCCAGGTTCGGATGATTGGCATGAAGTTGTTCTTCGACGCGATCAATGGCTTCGATCAGATCGTCCTGATCGCAGCTCGGGAAGGTCATGCTCGTAACGGCAAGTTGAACGGAAACCAGCGCCTGATGTATTGCGGCCTGTTGCGTCCCATCCATGGATGGAAATTTGAACTCCTTTGGCAAAAGCCGCAAGCCCTAAAACAAAAGCCCCGCCTGGGGCGGGGCTTTCGTAAACGCCAGTCGGCTGACCGTTACTTGGCGGGAGCGGTCGAAGAGTCGGTCGTCGACTTCTTGCTGTGCTTGCTGTGGCTCTTCTTGTGATGCTTGGACGAGGCCGTGCTCGACTGATCGGCGGACGGCGTGCTGGCCGGCGCGTCGGCCGCAAAGACCGGACCCGCGAGCAGGGCGAGGGCAACGACAGGAACGAGCTTCTTGAACATCGATTTGGTCTCCAAAAGTAAAGGGATGCGCTGCGTGCCCGGACTCAGTTGGAACGGCTCCCCCAGTGCCAAGGCGCGCCTATTATGACCGGAATATCCGCCTGGAAGGGCCGTATGACCGCAACGTAATGTTGATCCGAATTGAGCGTTAACTAGCTGATATCTAATAATAATTTTTGTGGATGGCCCGACCGTCGACCCGCGCCTAGTGTCCGTGAAAGGCAACAAGTGTGCGCACCGGCACCTCGAGTGCCCTGAGGCGTGCCGAGCCGCCGAGATCGGGCAGATCGATGATGAAACACGCCCCGAGCAGGCTCGCACCGAGCGAGCGCAACAGCTTCACCGCGGCTTCCGCGGTGCCGCCGGTGGCTATCAGATCGTCCACCAGCACGATGCGCTCGCCTGCGGACACTGCATCGCGGTGCATCTCCATCTCATCGAGTCCGTACTCGAGAGAGTAGGCGACGCGCACGGTGGTGTGCGGCAGCTTGCCTTTCTTGCGGATCGGCACGAACCCCGCCCGCAACTGATGGGCGATCGCACCGCCCAGAATGAAACCGCGCGCCTCGATACCCGCGACATGATCGACGCGCTCTTTGCGCCAGGGGCGTGTGAGCTCCTCCACCACCTGGTGGAAGACCTGCGCATTGCCAAGGAGCGTGGTGATGTCCCGGAACATCACCCCCGGCCTGGGGTAATCGGGGATGGTGCGAATCGCCTCGCGGATCTCGCGTAGCGGGTCCGGGTCCATGGAGGCACTCTAAGCTGCGCCGCAGCGCCACACCAGCGTGCGATTGTTGGCTGGCATCGCGTGGCTCGCGCTGAACTGCAGCCCGTGCTGCTGCGCGAGCCGATCGAGCGCCTCGAAATCCCGCACGCCGCTGTCAGGATCGCGCTGCCTGAGGAAATGGTCGAAGGCGGTGTTGCTGTCGCTCGTGTGGCGTCCCTCGAAGCGGAACGGCCCGTACACGCACAGCACCGCGGGCCGCAGCAGCACCGCGGCGGCGCCCCGGAAGAACTCGCACACCGAGCTCCACGGCATGATGTGCAGCGTGTTGGCGCTGAAGATCGCATCCACCGGCTCCACCGGCCAGGGATTCGCGCGCACATCGAGCGCCAGCGGCGCACGCAGGTTCGCCCCGCCCTCGAGGCGCACCCGCTCGGCGAGCGGCGCGAGATTCTCCGCGAGCTCACTCGGCTGCCACAGCAGCTGCGGCAGGCGGGCGGCGAAATATACGGCGTGCTGCCCGGTGCCGCTGCCGACCTCGAGCACCCGCGCGCTCGCGGCAAGCTCCTCGCGCAGTACGGCGAGTATCGGTCCCTTGTTGCGCTCGCAGGCTTCCGACGCGGTGAGCACGGCAGGAGTCTGCGACAATGCGGCCATGCAAGCCATAGATGCCCTGCTGACGCGCCGCTCCGCGCGCGCGCTCACCGAGCCTGCGCCCGATGCGGGGGCGCTCGAGCTCATTTTCGCCGCCGCCGCGCGTGCCCCGGATCACGGCCGGCTGCGGCCCTGGCGCTTTATCCTGGTGCGCGGGCCGGCGCGCGAGCGCTTCGGCGCGCTGCTCGCCGAGCAGCTGCGCCGCACGCACCCGCAGATCGGCGAGGAGAGCCTCCAGCGCGAGCGGCTCAAGGCGTTCCGTGCACCACTCATCATCGTGGTTGCGGCGCACTGCGACCCCGCGGTGAAGATACCGGTCATCGAGCAGACACTCTCCGCGGCTGCGGCGGCGCACGCGATGATGCTCGCGGCCTTCGCGCTCGGCTTCAATGCCATGTGGAAGACCGGCGCGGCGGCTTACGATGCCCCGGTCAAGGAGGCCCTCGGCCTCGAGCCCGCCGACGCCATCGTCGGGTTCCTGTACTTCGGCACCGAGAGCGGCGAGCGCGCCCCCGCCGTCTCCAGCGAGTGGCGCGACCGGGTCCGGGAGCTCCCCTGACCGGTCCGCACCGACATCACGCAGACCGCGTCCCAGGGGTGATTTTGGCTGGCTCTCGGGCAATCCTGCGCCCGCCCGCGCGTGCTGCACGTCCACCCGTGCGCCGCGGGCCGCGCCGCTCCCGTATGATTGCGCGCCCTGTTCGTAATTGAAGGCCTGCGACCTTATGAGACCCCTGTCATGGATGCCTGCGCTCGTAGCCCTGGCGGCCTGCGCCACCAAGCCCCTCGAGGAGAAACCAGTGCCCGTCAACGCTCAACCCGCCGCGTCCACTGCGGTCAGCACCGCTGCCACGGCGAGCGCCACGGCGGGTGAGCCGTCCGCGCCGGGAAAGGCCGCCATCGGTGATTTCGGTCTCGACCTCACTGCCATCAACCGCGCAGTGAAGCCCGGAGATGACTTCTTCGGCTACGCCAACGGTGCCTGGTACGAGCGGTTCACCATTCCAGCCGACAAGTCGAGCTACGGTCCCTTCGACCGGCTGGATGAGCTTTCCAAGGAGCGCGTGCGCGGCATCATCGAGAAAGCCGCCGCGGCGCACGCCCCCGCCGGGACTCCCGAGCAGCAGATCGGGGACTATTACGCGGCCTACATGGACCAGGCTGCGATCGAGGCCCACGGGCTCGACCCCGCCCAGGGCGACCTGCAGCGCATCGCGGCGGCGCGCACGCCGGCGGATATCGCCCGGCTTTTTGGCGAGCCGGGGTTCGCCACGCTGTTCGATGTGCAGCTGCCCGCGGATTTCAAGAATCCCGACCGTTATTGCGTATTCATCAGCGAGGCGACGCTCGGGCTTCCCGATCGCGACTACTACCTGAAGGACGATCCGGCGCTGAAAGAGCTGCGTACCAAGTACGTCGCCTACATCGCGCAGATGCTGACACTCGGTGGCGTCCCCGACGCCGCGGCGAAGGCGCGTGACGTCATGGACTTCGAGACCGAGGCCGCGAAGGTGCAATGGCCGGTCGAGCAGCGCCGCGATGTGGACGCGATCTACAACCCGCGCACCAAGGCACAGCTGCTCGCGTACGCTCCGGGGTTCTCGTGGCAGCCGTTCCTCGATGCCCAGCGCCTCGGTGCCCGCCAGGATGTGGTGCTGGGCGAGCTGACGGCGATCCGTGACCTGTCCGCGCTCTTCGGGCGCACCAGTGTTGCAACCCTCAAGGACTTCCTGACGTTCCACTATCTCAGCAGCCACGCGCCTTATCTGCCGAAGCGCTTCGATGACGCGCGCTTCGCCTTCTACGGCCAGGAGATGCGCGGGCAGCCGCAGCAGCGTGAGCGCTGGAAGCGCGCCGTGGATGCGGTCGACGATGCTGTCGGCGAGTCGGTCGGCCGGCTCTACGTCGCGGAGTATTTCCCGCCCGAGTCCAAGGCAAAAATGCAGCAGCTGGTGGCGGATCTCGAGGCGGCCCTCAGCGAGCGTATCGATGGCCTCGAGTGGATGACGCCACAGACCAAGACGCGCGCCCACGAGAAGCTCGCCGCGTTCACACCGAAGATCGGTTACCCCGACCGGTGGAAGGACTACTCGAAGCTCAGCGTGCGGCGCGATGACCTGCTCGGCAACGTGCGCCGTGCCACCGAGTGGCAGTGGAACTACCAGGTGGAGCGGCTCGATAAGCCGGTGGACCGCTCCGAGTGGCAGATGACCCCGCAGGAGATCAACGCCTATTACAACCCCTCTAACAACGAGATCGTGTTCCCGGCGGCGATCCTGCAGCCGCCGTTCTTCGATCCCAACGCCGACGCCGCGGTCAACTTCGGTGCCATTGGCGCGGTCATCGGGCATGAGATGGGGCACGGGTTCGATGACCAGGGCCGCAAGTTCGGTCCGAATGGCGCGATGCGCGACTGGTGGACGTCCGAGGATGCGCAGGTGTTCACTACGCGCACCTCCCGCCTCATCAAGCAGTTCTCCGACTTCGAGGCGCTGCCCGGACTCAAGGTGAACGGCGCCAACACGGTCGGCGAGAACATCGGCGATCTGGGCGGGCTCAACGTGGCCAACGAGGCATACCGGATCTCGCTCAAGGGGCAACCCGCGCCGGTGCTCGATGGGCTCACCGGCGAGCAGCGGTTTTTCCTCGCCTACGCGCAGATATGGCGCGAGAAGTACCGCGAAGGTGCGCTGCGCGAGATGGTGATGTCGAACGAGCACAGCCCATCGCGCTTCCGAGTGAACGGCCCGCTGCCGAACATCGATGACTGGTACCGCGCGTTCAACGTGCAGCCCGGAGACAAGCTCTACATCAAACCCGAGGACCGGGTGCGGATCTGGTAGCGAGGGATCGTCGGAGTTGAGCTGCTGCTGCCGAGGCTCTATTTCGGAAAATTCATCCTGCGGACCAGCTCCTGGAATCGCGGGGCAGCGGGCGCTAAGGCTGCACCACCGCCAGTATCACGATGGCGATCAGTAGCAGACTCGGTACCTCGTTGAACCAGCGGTACCAGCGCTGCGAGTGCGGGTTCGCTCCAGTGCGCAGCGCCAGCATCAGCCGGTAGCACCAGAAGTGGTAGCCGACGAGGAGCGCCACCAGCAGCAGCTTGGCCCGCAGCCAGCCCTGGGCGAGGTAGCCGGGTGCGGCGGCGATCATCGCCAGCCCGAACACCACGGCGAGCACTGCACCGAGGCTCATGATGAAGTACAGCCGCCGCTCCATCTGCCCCAAGCGCACGACCCCCGGTGCATCGGTGGTAACGGCGTGATAGACGAACAGGCGCGGCAGGTAGAACAGTCCCGCAAACCAGGTCACTACGAACACCACGTGCAAGGCCTTAAGCCACAGCATGAGCGGCCATTGTAGGGTAGCATCACGCTCTTTCCATCACGGTACCCCAGCCGCCATGACTGCCAAGACGGATTCTCCAGCCACGCCCTTTCCGAGCAACATCGAGATCGCGCAGCGCGCGCAGATGCGTCCGATCGTCCCGCTGGTGCACGAACGGCTGGGGATCCCGCCGGAGAGCCTCGAGCCCTACGGCCACTACAAGGCGAAGGTATCGCTCGATTACCTCGCGCAGCTCGCCGATCGTCCCGACGGCAAGCTCATCCTCGTGAGCGCGATCTCGCCGACCCCGGCCGGCGAAGGCAAGACCACGACCACGGTCGGCCTGGGCGATGCCCTCAACCTCCTCGGCAAGCGCGCCATGCTGTGCCTGCGCGAGCCGGCGCTCGGCCCGGTGTTCGGCGTCAAGGGTGGCGCGGCGGGCGGCGGCTACTCGCAGGTCGTGCCGATGGAGGACATCAATCTGCACTTCACCGGCGACTTCGCCGCCGTCGCGCTCGCCAACAATCTGTTGGCTGCACTGATCGACAATCACATTTACCAGGGCAACCAACTCGGCTTCGACGTACGGCGCATCGCCTGGCGGCGCGTGGTGGACATCAACGACCGTGCGCTGCGGCAGATCGTCATTGGGCTCGGCGGCACCGCCAACGGTGTGCCGCGCGAGGACGGCTTCGACATCGTGGTGGCCTCCGAAGTGATGGCCATCCTGTGCCTTTCGAGCAGTCTCGCGGATCTGAAGGAGCGGCTCGGCCGCATCGTGGCCGGGTATCGCGCGAGCGGCGAGCCGATCCTGGCGCGCGATCTAAAAGCGCACGGCTCCATGACCGCGCTGCTGAAGTCGGCCCTCGCGCCTAACCTGGTGCAGACGCTCGCCAACAACCCGGCCTTCGTGCACGGGGGTCCTTTCGCCAACATCGCGCATGGCTGCAACTCGGTCATCGCTACGCGCAGCGCGCTCAAGCTCGCCGACTACGTGGTGACCGAGGCGGGCTTCGGCGCGGACCTCGGAGCCGAGAAGTTCATCGACATCAAGTGCCGCAAGGCGGGACTCAAGCCCGCGGCCGCGGTGGTGGTGGCGACCGTGCGCGCGCTCAAGTTCCACGGCGGCGTGGAGCTCGCCGATCTCAAGACGGAGAATCTGGCGGCGCTCGAGAAGGGAGTCGTCAATCTCGAGCGTCACATCGACAACGTCGTCAAGCGCTACGGGTTGCCGTGCGTGGTGGCCATCAACCGCCGCGCCGAGGACAGCGAGCGCGAGATCCAGCTGCTCATCGAGCGCGTGGCCACGCACGGCGTGCGTGTGGTGCCGGCGACCCATTTCGCCGAGGGCGGGCGCGGCGCGCTGGAGCTGGCGCGCGAGGTGGTGCGTCTCACCGAGCAACCGAGCCGCTTCCGTTTCGTCTATCCCGACAATGCGACGCTGTGGGACAAGATGAAGGCGATCGCCACCGAAATCTATGGCGCGAGCGACATCACCGCCGACACCAAGGTGCGCGCCCAGATCCGCCAGCTCCAGGAGAGCGGCTACGGTCACTACCCGGTGTGCGTCGCCAAGACGCAGTATTCCTTCTCCACCGACCCGAAGCTGCGTGGCGCCCCGGCCAACCACGTGGTCAACATCCGCGAGGTGCGGCTCGCCGCGGGCGCGGAGTTCGTGATCATGATCTGTGGTGACATCATGACCATGCCGGGACTGCCGAAGGTTCCGGCCGCGAACAACATCGACGTCGACAGCGACGGCCGCATCACCGGGCTCTTCTAGGCGGAGCGTCGCAGAGAACCGCGTGCCATTCTGCGAAGCCGACCCCTGGCGACTGCAGTACTTCGAGGAGGTTGCGTCGCCGCCGGAGGTGCGCATTCCCACCGAGGATCCGGACGCCTACGAGTGGTATCCGCAGCAGCAGTGGGTGTACGACAAACTGCGGTTGTGCGCCTCGCAGGGTATCGAGTGCGCACCGCACGGAGTCGAGCCGCCGCAATTCCCGGTTTTCAGCAAGCCCATCACCAACCTGCGCGGCATGGGTGTCGGCACTCGTGTGCTCGGCAGTCCCGAGGAGTACCGGCGGCACCTGACGCCAGGGCATTTCTGGATGCCGCTGCTCGAAGGCGAGCATGTGAGCACCGATGTCGCACTCGTGCGCGGCAAGGTGGCCTGGTCGCGGCATTCCTGCGGCGTGCCTGCAGGTGAGGGCACCTTCGATTACTGGACGATCGAGGCGGCCCCGCGGCCGGCCCTCGATGCGTATCTGGGTGAGTGGCTGGCGCGGGACATCGGCGCCTACACCGGCATGATGAACTTCGAGTCGATCGGCGGCCGCATCATCGATGCCCATTTGCGGTTTGCGGATCAGTGGCCGGACCTCTATGGCCCCGGCTGGCTCGAGGCGGTGGTGGGGCTGTACCAACATGGCGCATGGGAGTTGGAGGAGTGCGAGCGCACGGACGGCTACAGCCTGGCGCTCTTTGGTCCGCATGGACGCGAGTACCGGCATCCCTCCGCAGCGCTGGTGGCGGAGGTGCGCCGTATGCCGCAGGTGAGCAGCGTGCAGATCACCTTTCACACCGATCGCCCCGCCGCGGCGCATCCCATGCCGCCCGGGGGCTTTCGGCTCGGCATCGTGAACTGCCGGGACCTGGCGGCGGGGAGGGCGGCGCGCGCGCGGCTGGCCGCAGCATTCGAGCTCTGAGAGGGGCTTCACTCTGGCGGGCGTGCGCCCGAGTATTTCACCACCGTCGCACCCTGCACCGGGCCGATCGTCGCCTTGTCGCTCACGTAGAGCGAGACTTTGCGCTCGAAGTTGAGGGTGCCGCCGACGACCGTACCCGGACCGATGACGATGCGGGGCACATCCTCGGAACCGAGACTCAACGACCATCCGCCTGACTTGCGCACATGAATGCCGCCATCGACCTGGGCATTGGGTCCGAGATCGATCCCGCCCGATACGGTTTCGATAGCGCCGCCCACGTGAGCGGCGGCTACCCGGATGGCACCGTTGACGTTGACCAATGCGCCGCCCACCTCGGCGCCGTCAGCGAGACTCAGCTTGCCGTTCACCGTGTGAACCTCGCCGCTCACGCGCGCCTGCCGCGCAAGCTCGATCGAGCCGTTGACGGTCTCGAGCGCGGCGGCACGCGCCTGCGGCCCCAGCGTAATGCTGCCGTTCACGGCTTGCGCGCTGCCCACGACCGCGCTCTCGCCGATACGGATCGAGCCGCTCACGGTCGAGACATCCCCGCTGTGCTCGCCGGCTGCCACCTCGATGCTGCCCATCACTTTGGAGGTTTCCGCGGCGCCCGCGGTGTTACATGCCGCGCTCACGCCGAGGATCACCCCTGCCGCAACCAGACACCGTCGCCCCGGCCGTAGCAGCATGCGCTCCCGTCCTTCGTTGCCCTTAAGTGGTCAAGCCCGCGGAATCTGAAGGAGAATCGCGCGATGGCGGCAAAAAGGAAAGGTCCGCGGGCGCCGCAGCGCCGGTACATCCTGGTCATCGACATTGGCGGATCGCATGTGAAGTTCCGCATCGGTGCGCGCGGGGCGATCGAGAAGTTCGACTCCGGCCCGAAGATGACGCCTGCTCACATGACGCGCTGCCTGTGCGAGCTCCTCCGTGCCCGGCGCTATGAGGCAGTGTCCATCGGTTATCCGGGGCCGGTGTATCACTCGCGCATCGTTGCCGAACCGCACAACCTCGGTGGCGGGTGGGTCGGCTATGACTTTGCGGCCGCGCTCGGCCGGCCGGTGCGGGTGATCAACGATGCGGCCATGCAGGCGATCGGCAGCTACCGCGGCGGCCGCATGCTTTTTCTTGGGCTCGGTACCGGGCTTGGGGCCACGCTCATCATCGATGGGATCGTCGAGCCGACCGAGATTGGTCACATGCCGTACAAGCACGCCCGCACCTTCGAGGACTACGTCGGCGAGGGCGGCCGCAAGCGCCTCGGCAACCGCCGTTGGCGCAAGGCGGTGTGCGAAGTCATCGCGGATCTCAGTGCCGCTTTCGAGCCGGACTACATCGTGCTCGGCGGTGGTAACGCCGGGCGGCTGAAGAGGCTCCCGCACGGTGTACGTATGGGCAGCAATCTCCACGCCTTCGCCGGAGGGCTGCGGCTGTGGGACCCCCGCTCGGGGATCATCACGTCGCCTTCCGCTGCGGTGCGCGAGGCGCGCCGGCGGCGATGACCGCCGCGCCCGGAGCGAGAACGGCGTGCCCTTCACCCTCGCGCATCCGGCGGCGGTCCTGCCGCTGCGCGCGGTGCGGCACCTGCGCACCGCACCGCTCTTCGTCGGTGCGATGGTGCCCGACCTGCCGGCGTACCTGCCGGGCGGCATCGCCAGCTACGTACCGGTCACCCACGCGTTCGTGCACTCCTACACCATTGACCTCGCCCTGGGGTATGCCTCGCTCGCGGCCCTCTTCATCCTGCGTATGCCGCTCACGGCGCTCCTCGGGGGGCGCGCGCGCGAACTGTGCCTGCGCGCGCTCGCTCCTTTCCGCCAGGCATCCGCATGGGTGCTGGCGGCGCCCGCCATCCTGCTCGGGGTCTGGACCCACCTGCTGTGGGATTCCTTCACGCACAAGGACGGCTGGCTAGTGCACCGGGTCGCGGCGCTCCGGGCACCCTTCAGCCTGGGCACCTACGATGGCACCGTGTACCACGCGCTGCAGTACCTGAGCTCGGTGATCGGGTTGTGCGTGCTGGTGCTGTGGTACGACCGCCTGGCCACGCCTGCTCCGGCGGCGGGCAGCGGCGCCGGCGCATCGCGCTCGGCCGCA
>Ga0306924_10001650_pt1 | contig 20557 bp, 16 predicted proteins | sample sta12Can44000111_FD_203756 | JGI IMG/M metagenome (GOLD analysis project Ga0306924, IMG submission 203756) | Lab enrichment of tropical soil microbial communities from Luquillo Experimental Forest, Puerto Rico - statanox.12C.anox.44.000.111 (v2)... | ecosystem: Environmental > Terrestrial >...
TCCCGAGGTCAGGAACACCGTCGCCGTGCTGGCGACCGGCTTCGTGCTGTTCACCTTGCTGGTCAACGGTCTCTCTCTGCGACCGGTCATCCGTCTGCTTAAGCTCGATCGCCTGTCACCCTTGAACCTCGCCTTGCGCAACAAGGTGCTGGCATTGTCTTTAGCCGATGTGCGTGACGCCCTGAGCGAGACGGCGTCGCAATACGCGATCCCGCCGGACGTGGCGCGCTCGGCGACCGAGCCGGTTGACCGGCGAATCGACGAGTTGGCCTCGCAGCCCGATCTGGAGCAGGCGATCTCGGATCGCGACCGGATCAGGATCGGGCTCGTGGCACTCGCCAATCGCGAGCGCCGGATCATCCTCGACCATCACGCCCAGCGCACGGTCTCGGGCGCGGCGATCGAACGCCTACTGCGCAATACCAATCTGATCCTCGACGCCGCCCGGGCCGAGGGGCGGATCGGCTACAACCGCGCGGCCCGCGCCTTGCTCGAGTTTCAGCGAAGTTTCTGGGTCGCCAGTCTGCTGCATCGCACGTTGAAGCTCGCCCGCCCGCTGCAGCGCCAGATCTCGATCCGCTTCGAGGCTCTGCTGATCCGCCGGCTGGCGCTCGAGGAACTGTTCCGCTTTATTGACAGCCGGCTCGCGGCACTACTCGGTGAGCGTGTCGCCGAGTTGCTCGGCGAGGTCATCGCTACCCGAAGCGAGGCAACCACCCGCGCGCTTGACGCCTTGCGCCTGCAATATCCGGAATATGCCGAGGCACTCGAGCAGCGCTTTCTGCGGCAATCCGGGTTCCGTCTCTCGCTGTCACGATTTCACGATCTTTACGACGAGGGGTTGATCGGGAAGGAGGTCTTCGAGGATCTGGAGGGGGAGCAGGCGGTGGTCCGCTCGCTGATGGACGAGCTGCCGCCGCTCGATCTGGGACTGCGCGCCGAGGATCTGCTCGCTCAGTTCGACATGTTCACCGGCCTCGGTGCCGCTGAATTGCGAGCGCTCGCCCGTCTCTTCCGGCCGCGCCTGCTGGTTCCCGATGAGGTGGTGATCCGCAAGGGCGAGCGAGGCAACGCGATGTTCTTGATCTCTTCGGGTGCGGTCGAAGTGGTGCTGCCGAACGACAGGATAAGGTTAGGGAGCGGCGACTTTTTTGGCGAGATGGCATTGCTTAGCCGGAGTCCACGCCAGGCCGATGTTGTGGCGCTCGGCTATTGCCGGGTGCTTGTATTGAGTGCCGCGGAATTCCGACGCTTTCTGCGGGACTATCCTGCCGCCAAGGTGGAGATCGACCGGATCGCCGATGAGCGAACCCGCGCGAACGAGGAGAAGGAGGCCGTTTAGAGCCTAAACCGGCAGTCTGTACGCTTAAAGCCACATCAAGGTGTCAGGTTCGAGGCCGAGCAGATATTGCCCGACGGTCTCGAAATGCTCCTGCCTGCCCTGTAATTGCTGCGAGACGGTGTGGATGTCGCGGAAACGCCGCTCGAATGGGTTCTCTTCGAAGATCGCGGTCGAACCGGCGGCGTGATAGGCGGTGTCGACGACCTGCAGCGACTGGTGGATGGCAAAGGTCGAAGCGAGCCGCACCGTCATTCGCTGGTCAAGCGTGATATGCCCGACGCGGGCGATTTCGGTGGTGATTTCCCGCAGCGAACGCAGCAGAGAGGCACGGGCGGCGGAAAGCTGCGCCTCGGCCTGCGCGACCTGCGACTGGATCAGATGGTTGTCGCGCAAAGTGCGCGCCGAACGGAACGGAACCTTGTCGTGCGCGAGCCCGACAAAGGCGTCGAGCGTGCTGCGGGCGATCCCCATCGCCACCCCGGCAAATCCCGCCGCGTAGAGCTGGAGGCTGCTAAAGCGATAGAGCAGACCCTGCTCGCGCCGAGCTTCGTGGTCGCGACTCGCCGTATGCCGCTCCGGCACAAAGAGGTCCTCGACCGAGAAGCGGTCGCTGCCGGTCCCCTTGAGGCCGATGACATGCCAGATGTCGGTCATCCGGGCATTCGATTTTGGGAACAGCATCGTCCGGACGGCCGGGCTGCCGTTGGGATTGAGGCGCGGCGTCCCGTCTGCTTCAACGACCGGGACATGGCAGCCGAGCCAAGTCGCGTTGTGGCTGCCGCTGGCAAAGCTCCAGCTCGCCGTGACGCGGTACCCGCCGTCGACGGCCCGCGCCGTGCCGGGTCCCGGGCCCCAGGCGAGGATGCCGCGAGACCCGCCAAAGATCTCGTTTGCCGCGGCGGGGTCGAGATAGGCCGCGGTCATCGAGCAGCCCGACGCCTGGTTGAGGCACCACGCGGTGCTCGCGTCGGCTTTGGCGATTTCCTCGATCACCGGGACAAAGCTGGCAGGAAGCAATTCCGCGCCGCCCAATGAGCGCGGCAACAGCAGGCGAAAGAAGCCGCGCTCGGCGAGTGACGCGACGACGGGTTCGGGCAGCTCGCGCCGGCGTTCGACCTCGGTTGCGGCGGCGGCGAGCTCAGGTGCGAACTCGCGCGCCCGCCGCAGGTAATCGGTGTCCTGCGCGCCGGTGTCAAAGGGATCGGCGGTGCTCGCCGGCATTCTTCGCTCTCCTTGCCGTTTCCGATTCGAACTCCACAGACAAGCGCGCTCCGCGTCAAGCCAGCGTCGCACCGGGCTCGGCGCGGGCCGCCCGCTGTGTGCTCGTCTGAGCGCATCCGATGGCGTAGAGTTTCGTCATGGCAATTCGCCTGCTCCCCCCGGTCTTGGTCAACCGTATCGCCGCGGGCGAGGTCATCGAGCGCCCGGCGGCGGCGGTCAAGGAACTGGTCGAGAACGCGATCGATGCCGGCGCCTCGCGCATCGACGTCGTCCTCAAGGAGGGCGGCCAGGCATTGATCTCGGTCGCCGACAACGGCGCCGGCATGACACAAGAGGAGCTGGGTCTGGCGGTCGAGCGCCACTGCACCTCGAAATTACCGGACGACGATCTGTCGCGGATATCGGCACTCGGTTTCCGCGGCGAGGCCTTGCCGTCAATCGGCGCGGTCAGTCGGATGCGGATCGTCTCCCGCCCGCCCGATATGGCGAATGCGTGGGAGATCACGGTCGAGGCCGGCGTAAAGTATCCCCCGGCGCCATTGGCTTATCCGGTGGGGACACGGGTCGAGGTGCGCGACCTGTTCTTCGCGACACCGGCGCGCCTCAAATTCCTAAAGACGCCGCGCACCGAGCGCGACTTGGCACTCGACACGGTGCGGCGGCTGGCGATGGCCTACCCCGGGATCGCCTTCACGGTGACCGGCGACGACGAGCGCGTCATGCTGCGGCTGGCCGCAGCAGCCGAGTCGGGGTCCGCGGTCGGCCGGCGGATCCGGCTCGCGACATTGCTCGGGCGCGATTTTGCCGAGAACTCGGTCGAGATCGACGCCGAGCGAGGTGGCTTCCGGTTAAGCGGGCTTGCCGGCTTGCCGACCCTGAACCGGGCTCTGCCGCGGGACCAATACCTCGTCGTCAACGGCCGGCCGGTGCGCGATAAATTGCTCGTCGGCGCGGTACGCGGCGCCTATCAGGACGTGCTGGCGCGGGACCGCCACCCAATCGTGGCATTGTTTCTCGACGGGCCGCCCGCCGAGATCGATGTCAATGTTCATCCTGCCAAGGCCGAGGTGCGGTTTCGCGAATCCGCGCTGGTGCGCGGGCTGATCGTCGGCGCCCTGCGCAACGCGCTCGCTGCGGCTGGCCATCGCGCGTCATCAACGGTCGCCGCCGCCGCAGTGGCGGCGTTCCGCCCCGGCGAGTTGCACCCGCACCGCGGGAGCTCCCCCGCGAGCTTGCCGCGCTTCGCCTTTCCGCCGCACTCGCCGTCGCTCGCGCTTGCCGAAACTGGCAACAGCTTTCTGCGGCCAATCGAGGAGACAGAGCCCAGCGCGGCACCAGCGCCGTCGGAGGAGGCGCCGCTCGGCGCCGCCCGGGCGCAGCTCCACGGCACCTACATCCTCGCCGAGACTGCGCGCGGGATCGTACTCGTCGACCAGCATGCCGCACACGAGCGGCTCGTCTACGAGAAGATGAAGGAGGCGCTCGCCGCGCGCGGGGTCGCGCGCCAGGCGCTGTTATTGCCTGAGGTCGTCGAGCTCGATGAGGCGGCCGCCGCACGGCTCGCCGCCCGCGCCCAGGAACTCGCCGAGTTCGGCCTGGCGCTCGAACCCTTCGGGCCGGGGGCCGTCGTCGTGCGCGAGGTCCCGGCACTGTTGCCGGGGGTCGATGTCGCAGCACTGGTGCGCGACCTCGCCGACGAGCTTGCCGAATGGGGCGATGCGCTCGCTTTGAAGGAGCGCATCGACACCGTGTGCGGCACGCTCGCCTGTCACATCAGCGTGCGCGCGGGACGGCGCCTCTCGGCCACGGAGATGGATGCGCTGTTGCGCCAGATGGAGGCCACGCCGAACAGCGGCCAATGCAATCATGGACGTCCGACCTATGTGGCGCTCGACCTCGCCGATATCGAGCGGCTGTTCGGGCGGCGCTGACCGCAAATTAAGCGCACCTCTCACTGCTGCAATATGGGCGATTAAGCCTCGGTTAACCGCTGTCGGGCAGAGTGCCCGGCGCGTCCGTATCGAGGCTGAAATGCGGCTCGTTCCCGCAGCATTCGTGTGTTTGACGGCCCTGTGGCTGCAGGCGGGACCGGCCCCGAAGAAGGCGGTGCCGGCCTCGCTAGGCTGGGCTCCGGTGGTTGAATTGATGGCCCAGGGCTGCAGCCTCGGCTGGCACCGCGGCCATTGGCAGGACCCGTCCGGCGAATGGCACTGGGGGCCCTGCTACCCGAGCTGGCGCTGAGTTATTCGACCGTCACCGATTTGGCGAGATTGCGCGGCTTATCGACGTCACAGCCCTTCCTCAAGGCGACGTGATAAGCGAGCAGCTGCAACGGTATGTTGAGCAGGATCGGGTCGAGCTCGGGCTCCGAGGCAGGCACGACGAATGCGGCGTCAACCATGACCGGCATCTCGCCGGCATGGGTCACGGCGAAAACCGGACCGCGCCGCGCACGGATTTCCTCGATTGTCGAGATATTCTTGCCGTAGAGGTCGTCGCGCGGGACCACCGCCACGGTCGGGGTCTCGGGCGAGATAAGAGCCAGCGGCCCGTGCTTCAGCTCGGCAGCCGAATAAGCCTCGGCGTGCAGGTAGCTGACCTCTTTGAGCTTGAGGGCACCCTCCATAGCCACCGCATAGCCGGCCGAGCGCCCGACAAAATAGGCGTGCTCGCAACCGGCGAGCTGCTCGGCCAGCCGGGCAATCTCATCTTCGCGCGCAATAATATCGCTGATCTGCTCCGGCAACGCGGCGAGGGCGGTAAGCAGGCGGCCGCCATCGGCGGTCGAGAGATCGCGGATGCGGCCCAAATGGATCGCCAGCAATGCGAAGGCGACAGCCGTGCAGGTGAAGGTCTTGGTCGACACCACGGCGACTTCGGGACCAGCATGCAAGTAGATGCCGCGTCCGCATTCACGCGCAATCGTGCTGCCGACGACGTTGACGACGCCGAGCACGCGCCCGCCTTTGCGCTTGACTTCCTGCACCGCCGCCAAGGTGTCGAACGTCTCGCCAGACTGGCTGACGGCGATATAAAGTGTGTCGCGTTCGATGACCGGGTTGCGGTAGCGGAATTCGGAAGCCGGCTCAGCATGCGCCGGCAGCCGGGCTAGCTGTTCGATCAGATGCGCGCCGATAGAGCCGGCGATGTAGGCCGAACCGCAGCCGAGGATTTTGACCCGGCGGATGTCGAGCAGCTCGTGCGCGGCGAGCTCGATTCCGCCCAAATGCGTCGTCTGAAAGCGCTTGTCGAGCCGCCCGCTCAATGTGCGGCCGACCGCCTCGGGCTGTTCGGCGATCTCCTTGCTCATGAAATGCGTGTATTCGCCCTTATCGAAGGCCTCGCTCGTCCAGGTGATCCTAGACGGGATCTTGGCCGTCGGCCCGCCGTCGAGGGTCGCGGTTTCGAATCCGTCGGCACGCACCACGGCAAGTTCGCCGTCGTCGAGATAGACGACACTACGCGTATGCCGCACCAGAGCCGCGGCGTCGGAGGCGACAAACATCTCGCGCTCGCCAATCCCCAGCACGACCGGGCTGCCATTGCGGGCGGCAACGATCGCCTCGGGCCGTGCCGCGTCAAGCACGGCCAGCCCATAGGTCCCGGTGACGAGCCGCAATGCCGCCCGCACCGCCTCGTCGAGGGAATGCTCGGGCATTGCCGCGATCAGATGCGCCAGCACCTCGCTGTCGGTCTCGGAGCGGAAGACGACGCCGGTGCTCTCGAGCCGCGCGCGCAACGCTGCAGCGTTCTCGATGATGCCGTTGTGGATGACCGCGATGCGGTTTGCCGCGTCACAATGCGGATGGGCGTTCCTGTCGCTAGGCTCGCCATGCGTCGCCCAGCGCGTATGGGCGATGCCGGGCGACCCCTTGAAGCGGGACGGCAGCAGCCTTTCGAGCTCGCGAACCCGGCCTTTGCATTTGGCCAGGCGCAGCTCGCCCGCGTGGGCAAGCGCGATGCCGGCCGAATCGTAGCCGCGATATTCGAGCCGGTGCAGCCCCTCCATCAGGATCGGCGCCGCGTCGCGCTTGCCAATGTAGCCGACGATGCCACACATCGCTGCTCTCCTCAGCCGTAGATCATGCGTCGGATCTGTCGCTCGCTGTAGGCCGGCGCCCGAAACCGCCAGCGCTCGAGCTCGGCCGCGAGCCGCGCGAAGATCTCGCTGTTCGAGAGGCCCTCGCCTTGCATTACGCGATGGCGCCGAGATACGAACTCTTCCGGCCGCTCGTCGAGAAACGACAGCACCTCGTCGACCAACCGGGCCGCCTCAACGCGGTTCAGCCGCGTCGTGCGAGCCAGATAGACGACAAGATCTTCGAACTCGGTCGGCTCCGACATGGCGGCAACGTCAGGAAATATGAAGGAAAAGGCAACAATTTTGCCCGATTAAGGGCAGATTTTAATGCAACATCCCGGAAGGCGTCGTATTCGCGAGCTGCCCGATCACATTGATAATTCGGCGCCAGCTCGCTTCGCCGGCGGAGTTGCCATCCGCCGCGAGCTCGTCGGCCCGTCGCGCACTCTCCTCTTGGGCGGTGTCGCCATACCACCAGAGCATCAGGTAGGCGGCGCGCCAAATATCGATCTCGGTCATCATGCCGAGAAGGCTAGCCCGCGCCGACTACAAAACGGTTACCGGACGCCGGAAGGGTCGTCGCGCCGAGTGCTCACCAGTGCGTATCGAAAGCTTTGAACGCGCAAGGAATGCGGCGCATGTCGGCCAGCAGCTCGCGCTGCAGCCCGGCCGGGGTATCAGCGGAAAAGTTTATCTCGATCGAATCAGCAAGGCTGCCGAACCGCGCATCGATCGCCCTGGCAATCTCTTGATAGGTGCCGCAGGCCGCGAAAATGCGCACGACCTCTTCCGGGACCTCGGCGGCCATCGCATCCCAGCGGCCCGCGAGCGACATCGCGCGCAATTTTGCCCCCAGCTCGTCGAGCCCGTGCAATGACAGTATCGGCAGATAGCTGCGCGTCGAACCGTAAAATGCGATGCGCTTGCGCACCCACTCCATCCCTTCCGCAATGATTTTCTGATCAGGGCCGGTAACGACAAAGCCGCCGCCGAACACGTCGAAATTCGCTCGGCCGCGTCCGCTGCGACGCATCCCTTCGGCAATGCGCGGCAACGCAACCTCTTCGAGATAGCGGCGCGAGCAGAGCGGATGCAGACGCACCCCGTCACAGACCTCGCCGGCGACCCGGAGCATCGCATCGCCGACAGCGGCGATCGTTACCGGCACCATCGGCAACCCGGTCGGCTCCGGAGAGAAGTCGGGAGTCATTAAGGTCAGATTGTAGTGCTCGCCTCGGTAGTCGAGCGTTTCGCCGGTCTCCCAGCAACGCCAGATCGCGCGCAATGCCCGGACATAGTCGCGCAGCCGTGGTGCTGGCGGGCTCCACGGAATGCCGAACCGGCGCTCGTTGTGGCCTCTGACCTGGCTGCCGAGCCCGAGCACGAACCGCCCGTTCGAGTTCGCCTGCAGATCCCATGCCTGGCTCGCTAAGATCGTCGGGCTGCGCGAGAAGGCGACGGCAATCGACGGGGTCAGCTCGATCCGTTCGGTCGCGAGTGCCGCAAAGGCAAGCGGCGCGAAGACGTCGTGGTTGAGCTCAGCGGTCATCAGCGCATCGAAGCCGGCCTCCTCCGCGGCCACCGCGAACGGCCCAGCCTCGCGCCAATGGCGCATCGGCATCATCGTGAAAATACGCATCTTTCCTTCCTTCGCGGTATCATAGCAGCGAAGGAGAAACGGTCATGTATGTCGGCACACAGTTCAGGCCGCGGGACGATAGCGATTACCGGGTCTGGGCTCAGCTCGGCGTCAGGCATGTTTGCGTCGACCCGCCCGGTGACCCGCATGATTGGTCACTCGACGATCTTCGCCGCCACAAGGATCACGTCGAATCGTTCGGCCTCTCGCTCGACATGGTACAGTTGCCATTGTCGTCGTGCCCGATCGAGGAGGCGGAAAGCCCGCACATCCTTCTCGGCAAGGAGCCCGAGCGGCAGCGCGAAATCGATAGTATCTGCGGTCTGATCGAGCGCCTCGCCGCGGCCGGTATTCCGGCCGCAAAGTACAATCTGTGCATCATCGGCATCCCGCGCACCGAGCGCGAGCCGGGGCGCGGCGGCTCGCGCAACGCCGCGTTTCGCTGGAGCCGTGCCGATCAAAGTGCGCCTCCGACCGAGGCCGGAATTCTACCCGAAGGGGAGAACTGGGAACGGATCGATCATTTCCTTGGCGCTGTCGTCCCGGTGGCGACCGCCGCCAAGGTGCGCCTCGCCTGCCATCCGCATGACCCTTACACCCCGCCTGGCTATCGCGGGGTGACCCGCGTGCTCGGCACGGTCGAGGGTCTGAAGCGGTTCGTGACGATGCACGAGAGCCCATATCACGGGCTCAATTTCTGTCAGGGTACGGTCGCCGAGATGCTCGACGACCCGGCGCGCGAGATCATCGAGGTGATCCGCTGGTTCGGCGAGCGCGGCAAGATCTTCAACGTCCATTTCCGCAACATTAAAGGATGCAAGCTCGACTTTATGGAGGCGTTCCCGGATGAGGGCGACATGGACATGCCGGGTTCGCTCGCTGCCTATCACGATGTCGGCTATCCCTACATGGTGATGCCGGACCACGTGCCGCAGATCGACGGGCGCGACCCCTCCGGTGTCGCATTCGCCTATTGCTACGGCTACATCCAGGCATTGCTCGACGCGTTCGTGCCGCGGCCGGGCCCCACTACCGCCTGATATTCGGTGACCGATTGCCGGCGGTGCCACATGCAAAGACACAGGTCGCCCGCGCAAACGGCATGACTGCGTCGCTTACACGCGGATTACAATTTTGTGACCGAAGGCATGCGAATGAAGGAGATCGAGGGCATGGATGACGCCGTCGAAAAATCTGCGATGCGCAAGATCTATTGGCGGCTGTTGCCGTTTGCGGTCCTGAGCTATTTCCTTGCTTATATCGACCGGATCAACGTCAGCTTCGCCGGATTGACGATGCGCGACGATCTGGCCATGTCCGCTGCCGCCTTCGGATTTGCGCTCGGCACCTTTTACTGGGGCTACTCGGTCTTCGAGCTGCCGAGCAATTTGATCATGGAAAAGGTTGGGGCGCGGCTCTGGATCGCCCGCATCATGATCACTTGGGGCATCCTGGCGGTCATCACTGCTACGGTTACCGGGTCCACCAGCTTTGGCGTTGTTCGTTTTCTACTTGGCGTTGCCGAAGCCGGGTTCTTCCCGGGGCTCATTCTCTACTTCACTTATTGGTTCCCGAGTTATCATCATGCCCGCATTGTTTCAGGTTTTTTGATCGGACTGCCGATAGCGGTGGCCCTCGGTGCACCGATTTCCACCGCCTTGCTCGGCCTCGACGGATTGTTTGGTCTGCGCGGTTGGCAAATCATGTTTATTGCCGAGGGCGCTCCCACAATACTGGTCGGTATCGCAACCTTGTTCGTATTGACCAACAAACCAGAGCAGGCACGGTTCCTGTCCGAGGCCGAGAAAACTTGGCTTTCGACGACATTGCGCGCCGAGCGCCGTGCCAAAGAGCAAGTGCGCGCATTCACCGTAATGCAAGCGTTGTTCAATCCTAAGGTGCTGCTGTTGTCACTGAATTATCTTGGGATCGTCACGGCGAGTTTGGGCATGCTCTTTTTCATTCCGCAGATCATCAAATCGCTCGGCGATTTCAGCAATATGGCGGTCGGCTGGCTGACGATGATCCCGTACATCTGTGGTGGGATCAGCATGGTGACCTGGGGCCATTTCTCCGACCGCATGAACGAGCGCAGATGGAACTTGTTGGGGGCATGCGCGGTCTCGACGGCCGGGCTCATCATCGCCGGCATGACCATGGGAACCTGGTGGGCGTTGGTCGGGATGTCGATCGCGGCAATCGGGTTCTATGGCTCAAAGGGACCGTTCTGGTCTATGCCCCCGATGTTCCTAACCGGCATGGCAGCCGCCGGCGCGATTGCGTGGATTAATTCCATCGGTAATCTCGGCGGCTTCTTCGGCTCCTGGTATGTCGGCTTTATGAAGGACCTGACCGGCAGCTATGCGGGCGGATTGTACGGGCTGGCGCTGTTCGGCCTAGTCTCCGCGTTTCTCTGTGGGTTCTTCCTGCATATCCCGGATCCTGCGGCTTCTATTAGAGCTCCGGAGGCGTTGAGGGCGGCGGAATGACCGAAGGCACGGTCGGACGGGACTGGCATCGTACCTGCCAATCTTCGATCTGAAGGATCGCCGCGTGGCGAAGAGCGTTACAGGCCTCCGGCGCTCCCTGTATGGCTCGGGCCGCTCGGCATCGGATATGAATTCGCGTGAGGAGATACCCGGACATGACCCAAACCGTCGCTCGCCTGCTGGCCGAGAGCTTCGAAGCGCATGATGTCAACCAGGTCTACTGCGTGCCGGGCGAGAGCTATGTCGGACTGACCAGCGCGCTGATCGAGAAAAACTCGATCCGCGTCGTCGTTTGTCGTCACGAGGGAGGTGCCGGCTTTATGGCGGTGGCCGACGGCAGGCTGCGCGACCGCGCTGGGGTCGCCCTGGTCTCGCGCGGGCCCGGGTTGTCGAACGCGATGGTCTCTCTGCACTCGGCCTATCACGATGCCACCCCGGTCGTGATGCTGATAGGGCAGGTCGAGCGGCAGGATTTCGGCCGGCTGGCGTTGCAGGAGCAGAATTATTCGCGCCTGCTAGCGGACGTGACCAAGCTGGTGATCGAGGTCAACGAACCGGAACAGGCATCGGAGGCGATTGCCCGCGCCTTCCATGTCGCGGAGAGCGGCACGCCTGGCCCGGTCGCGGTTGTCGTGCCCGAGAATGTCTTCGACGCCGAAACCGATGCAGCGCTCGACCTGGCCCGCCCACGCGTTGTGTCGGCGCCGCGTCCGAACGATCTCGACCGGCTGGCAGTAATGCTCGAAGCAGCCGACCGGCCGTTGGTCTTGGTCGGCGGCGCGCTATTAGCCGATGCGGTGCATGACAACGCCGTCTTTGCCGATCTCAATCGTTTGGCCGAGCAATGGGTGTTGCCGATCAGCCCGACTCATCGCCGCCCTCAGCTCTTCGACGCGACCCACCCGAACTACGGCGGCTACATGGGGATCCGGGTACCGCCCGAACTCCTCGGAGAGATGAAACGCGCTGACCTGTTGGTGGCCTTGGGCGAACGTATGACCGATTCGGTCAGCCAGTCCTACACCTTCCCGACCGCGCCCAAGCCGCAATTGCCGTTTGTCCACGTCTGGCCCGATCCCAATGAGGTGGGCCGCGTCTGGCGACCCGATCTCGGCCTGCCGTGCAGCCCCTACGAAGTGATCAGGGCATTGCTGCGCCGCGGCGCCCCCGCCGACGCCGCCAAGCGCCGCGGCTGGGTCGATCGGCTCAATGCGATCCACCGAAAGCTTCTGGCCAAGGAATGGAAGCCGACCAGCGACGGCATCAATTTCGCAGCAGTGGTCTGCGAGGTCGACACGCACCTCGCACCCGACGCCACGGTAACGACCGACGCCGGCAATTTCGCGAGCTTCGTCCACCGATATATCGGCTTCCGGCAGGAGCAGGTCTTTCTCGCCTCGGTGGTGGGTGCCATGGGCTCGGGCATGCCGATGGCGGTGGCGGCATCTTTGCGCCGGCCGGGGACGCAGGTCGTCGCCTTTGTCGGCGACGGCGGCGCCTTGATGACCGGCAACGAGATCGCCACCGCCCGCCAATACGGCGCCAGCCCAATTATGATCATCTCCGACAATGGCATGTATGGCACGATCGGCATGCACTCCTATGTGCGCTATCCCGAGCGGCCGTTGATGGCCGGCACCAGGCTGACCAACCCGGACTTCGCGCAATGGGGCCGTTCGTTCGGCGCCGAGGGCATCACAATCAAAAGCGAGGCAGAGGTTGTCGACGGTATCGCCCGCGCGTTTGCCGTCAAGACCAAGCCGGTGGTCGTGCACTGTCTGACCTCGGCGATCCAGATGAGCGCCTGGCGGCGGTACACAACATCGGCAACGTTGCCTTAGATTCGGTGCAGCACCGGTAGATCATGCGGCGTAAGCGACCGGATTGGAGTTTGACGACCCGATTGTTGGTGTAAATACCAACATGCGGGCGCGATTGCTCCTTCGCGAACGCCGCGTCTTAGCAGGCCGCGGAAAAGAGACCGCTGGCAAGGCCGCGCAGATCCCGCCCAATCCGCAACTGCCCTGCCGCCGGCAGCACATTGCACCGAGCCGATACGATCGACGCAGTTCGCTTCAACTGGCTAGTGACACTGTCGCCCGAGCGCTCCGCTCGCAGCGGCGCGCCCCGGCGGATCGTGACGCCGCCGTTGTTCGCGATCCCGATTTGCGCCGGCATCACGAATACGATGGGCGGTATGGCCGTCGATGAGCACGGCAGGGTAAAGCGGTCGGACGGCTCGGCGATGCCGGCTTTACGCCGCCGGTGGTACCACCGGCGGGCTCGAGGGAGGCGGTGCGCTGGGGTATGTAATCGGGCTGATCAAGGCCTACATCTTTGGTCTACGCGTCGCTGAAGACGCGGCGGACCATTTCAGTCGCGAAGCGGATATTTTACAATGAGGGCATCACTCTTCCGCACCGCGCTACATGGCAGCGGCGCACGATATCTGGCCGCTCTCCAGTGAGTATTATTCGAGCGATGCGGCCACCCGGACGTAGCAGACCATCTTCGACCAGTTCCGTTGCACCGCCTACGGGGAGTGAGCGGCCTAGGCTCGACGCACGGGCCTTTTAGTCCCTTACGAACGGACTCGTTACCGTTTGTGAGCAAAATTTATTGGCCAGAAAACGCGGATGATGCGATCATGGACGCGCCGTAATGGCTCGAACCCATTGGGTTCGCTAAGTTTGGACCCGCGCTGCGGGAAGATCCGGGCGGATGTGAATCGGCAGATCATCCAAAAAATAGCCCATACGGCCGAGGGTGGAGTGCGTTCGAAATCCCTGTTTGGTTCCGGCTTGGCCGGCTTAGGCGAAGAGACAGAGCGCCGTCAGCGTCGCCGTGCCGAGCCGCTCTTGTTTGGAACAATCGTGAGACGGAGATGGGTGACCTGACGGAGATTGAAGCGCTGTTCTTCGCGCTGATAGGTGGCTCCACCGGGGCTGAAGTTGTATTCCTGAACCAGAATTTGGCGGTACGATTGGCCGCGACTTCCGAGGTTTCCACGCATACTTCCTGGGTACGCTCGCGCGTCGTTTCCTTGACCTCGTAGACGAGGCCCGAGATCGCCTGCGGCCGGTCAATCTCAATGACAGTGTGCTCCGTGGTGTCGGGGCGAGCGCTCATCCAGCGCGGCGCCTGGGGCCGCAGCATCCGTCCAGCACGTGCTCGACCGGGTGAGCCGGATCCTCTGATGTGTAGGCGATCGCCGCGCAGCCGGCGATATCGATCTCGTCCGCGGCGCTGGTCGCCGCATTGGCTTTTGAGGGGTCGCTTGCGTAGTCGCGGGGGGCTCGGCATCGCGGGCATTGGTAATTACGTTACGGACATGATCTGGCGTTTATCGCCAAAAAATTGTATGGGCGGCTGATTTAGATGACATGGCCGACGCGATTGAGCGCCGAAGCCGAAGCGTCGGACTGGAGGGAGTTCGTGCGGCCATTGTAAGATCACGACAACCCTACCGGTAACGGCTTACGAGGATCTGCGCGAGGATAAGTCGGCGCCAATGCTGCGCCCAAGTGCCGGCGTCGCGAATGCAACATGTGCATCGACGCATAATCCGGCGCAGTGGCCCAGTCTGAACTATGAGAGCAGTTCACGCCTTATGATCAGGCGCCATGCGAACGACGGCTGTCCGGCCCTCTGAGCCTTTCAAATCTAGGCAGCTGAGGACAAGCTTTTGGGTTTGTACGGCGACCGCCCCCTGATTGAGCCGCCCGCTAAAGCTTGGGATTGTCCAGGTTTCGACAGCGGAAGCGACCCCACAGCTTCCCTTTCGACTGGCACTTGACCGGGGGCGAGAACATCGGCGGCACTATATCGACAGAAGATCGTCCGGCGTTGCTTCGATGTTTATGACCTCGGCATTGCGGGGACAAAGGCTGCGCAATTCGTGGCATACTGGTCCGGCATCGCTTCTCTTGTCGAAGACCTTCTGCCGGTTGTGATCGGTCGACCACCGACTGTCGCTGCCGTCATACCAGCCGGTGATCCTGGCATCGGTTCTGGATCGAAGCGTGATGCTGTAGGGCATTGCGCACTCCTTTTCCTTTAAAAGGGTGCCGTCGCATTCGTGCAACTTTCGAACGCTGGCCTACCCCAATCGTCGCCACCGGACTGATTGGGTCCAAAAAAAGACACATGTGCGCGGAGTTCAGGTAACCGACGGCGCCCTTGGTGTAAAGCTGGATGGACCGTGATTTTGGCAGCGCGCCCGGTCCAGTCGAGCCTGCCTTCGCCCCCGTTCGAACTCGTGGGGCAGGGCCAGCCGGCTACGCGTCGAGGCAGGCCTTCGCTTCCTTGAGGTCTTGTGTCGGCACGTCCTTAGTCACCCGGTCAGCCTCCAACAGCAGAAATGTCTGGGACAAGCCAGCAACCTGAGTGCTTGGCGGCGAATAAAAATGGTCTAGCGGACGGCTATGCGCGACTACTCCAAGCGTCTCCTATTGCCGATTGCCGACAAGTGCCGCGCCGACAGGAGCACGCATCTACCCCCAGGAGCATATGACCAATCCTCCGACACCGCGAGCCACACACCACCAAGTCGAAGCTGCAAAAGCCAGGACGCGCGCGGGCGCCGCTGATGGGCGGAGGATGACCTGGCCCACGAGAAGCTAACCGAGATCACGCATCTGCTATGACCCTCGTTTCCGGCATCAGGGTCCATACGAGAGCTGTCGCGATCAGGCCGACCGCCGCCAGACTCAGGAAGGCAGCCCCGACACTGAGATGATCGGCGACGAGCCCCGCTAGCGCCGTGCTCAATGTGGCACCGCCGCCGATGGCGAGGCCGACCAGCCCGAGCGAGGTCGTGTAGTTGCCGGTATCTCGGGTGATGTCGGCGACAATCAACGGGAACAGCACGCCAAAGACCGCCGCGCCCAACCCGTCGAACAGCTGGATTACAATAATCAGGTACGGATCGGCGATACCGGCAAGCAGGATGCCGCGGATCGGCAAGGCGCTGAAGCCGAGAAGGAGTATGGGCCGGCGGCCCCAAGCCTCCGCCGCTCGCCCGGCCCAGGGCGACAAGAGGGCAGTAATCAGCTGTGGGCCAACGATGCATGCGGCGATAATCAGACCGTCCTCGCTCCCCGCTCGCTTCGTAACTGCCGCGGCGGCAATAGGCAACATCGCCGCGTTGGCGAGGTGGAACAAAACCGCGCAAACGGCAAAGGCAATCAACCTACGGTCCGTCAGAAATTGCCAGGATCGCGCTCGCGGCCGCGCCGGTGCTCGAGGTGAGGCAGTTGGGGGAGGCCGGAGCGGAGCCGAGGGGGCTTCGCGCAAATTTGCAACTGCCGCCAATGCCGGGATCGCAAGGGTGGCGGCGAATAGAAACACGGCGCGGTCGCCGAGAGAATAGGCGAAAGCCCCCATCACTCCCGCAGCCACTGCGTTGCCGATCGCGGCATAGCGCGCATTGCGGCCGAGCCGTTCGCCAAACGCGCGCTGATCGACCAGAGCAAGGGTGATCGCGGCGACCGCCGGGCCGAGTATCGCGCTGGCAAAGGAATGGAGCACCTCAGCCGCACTGATCGCCAGAAAATTGGGCCACAGCGCGATCGCAAGTGCGCTAACGCCGATAACAGCGATTGCTATTGTGGCAGCCATGCGTTTGTTGCGCACCGCGTCGACCAGCACGCCGGCCGGAACCTGACTGGCCATGCTGGCAATTGTGCCGGTGCTGAGTGCGGCCCCGATTGCAGTCTGTGTCCAGCCCGCGCTGGTTAAATAGACGGAAATAAACGGCCCAAAACCTGTCTGAAAATTGGCGATAAAGAAGTTGAGCCAATCGAGCCCCGGAAACCCACGCGCCGCTGACGCGGCCGTTTGGCGCTCGTTGCCGACCTGCAGCAAATTCATGTCAAAGCGACTACCGGTCGGGGTCGTCGCCCTGCTTGGGCTTCACCGCAGTTACAATCGCAATGACCTCGCGCGAATCTTTGTATTCCGGTGTAGCCTTTATTTCGTTACGGTCGAGATCGGCAACGATCGCCTTTTTGGGGTCCCCTGCGTCAAATCGCAGGCTGTTCCAATCGATGGCAATCTTGCGCGTTCCGACACCAAGAAACCCACCAAAATCGATTATGGCTGCGCGCGGTTGGCCCGTCGCGTCGATGAGCAGGTCTACGACCCGCCCCATCGCTTGGTCGGAAGGGCTGTGGACCTCCTTGCCGAGGATACTGAATAAATCGGTGTGGGGGAGCTCTTGCAGGTGCGCGCCCTTGGTCGGCGCCTCGGGCGAACCATGAGCCCCCTGATCGGGCGAGTCCCCTTGCCCGGCGGACGGGCCGGCAGTCATTAAGATCGCTATCGTCAGAGCGCCGCCAATCCGAACCGCTGCCCACCGATTTTGCCGGTAACCGGCGGCCTCGCGGCGGCTCTGTCGGACTGAATCAAACCACCAGAGCATCGCTGCGTTCGCCCTTGGTTAAATTATCATGCTCGCGCTCTCGGCCGGCGATCACGCGGCGGTATAGAGAAACGTAGTCTTCCGCCATCCGCTGCGCAGTGAACCGCTCCTCAAATACGTTCCGAATTCTGCTCCTGTCGAGCTGGTGTAGTCGCCGCGCAGCCAATGCGGCTTCTGCTTCGCTCGTGACGATAAAGCCGGTGATCCCTTCGTCGACGACCTCGGGCACCGAGCCGTTCCGCCGAGCCACCACCGGGGTTCCGCAGGCCATCGCTTCGATCATGGCCAGCCCAAACGGTTCGCGCCGCGCTATCGGGAACAGCAAGCCCGCCGCGTTGCCGAGGAACTCGTGTTTCTCGGCCTCGCCGATCTCGCCGACGAACTCGACATGCGGTTGCGCGAGAAGCGGCTCGATTTGTTCTTTGAAGTACTGCTGATCGACGCGATCGATTTTAGCCGCGATCTTTAGTTTCATGCCCGCCAGTGCCGCGATCCGAATTGCCCGGTCCGGCGCCTTTTCCGGCGAGATTCGGCCGAGGAAGGCGAGGTAGCCGCCGGCGCCGCTGTCGGGCAGCAGAAGGCTTTCGGGCAGCCCGTGCAGCACCGTTCCGATATAGTGCGCCTGCGGCAGCGGAGCCCGCTGGGCGTCCGAGATCGAGACCACCGGTACCCCGGAGAATACGTCGTAAAGCCGCTTTAGCTCCGGCAGGTCCAAGCGCCCGTGTAAGGTAGCGAGGAACGGGGTCCCCGCCCTCCGCAGCGCCGAATATCCGAGATAGTCGCAGTGCAGGTGGATCACGTCGAATTCGCCTGCTCGCTGCGCGACAATCTCCAGCATCGCGATCAGCGGCGCGACGTGGTCGTGTATCGTCGGATCGAGGCGAAGCGCTTGCGGGCATGCCGATGCGAGAGTGGCGGTAGTCGAACTGTCGCCGCTGGCGAACAGTGTTACATCGTGACCCATAGCCACCAGCGCGTCCGTCAGATAGGCAACGATGCGCTCGGTGCCACCGTAAAATTTCGGAGGAACGGCTTCCATCAGCGGCGAAATTTGTGCGATCCGCATCCGTCCCTCCACGGTATCAACCGGGTTAACAACGCGCCGGGGAAAGTCGTTTCACCGCCGCGGCATTTCGACGCCGACCAAGCCGGAAGAGCTCAAACGCGAGGCGGCATTCTCGCGTGTCGCTGAGGCAAAATGTGGTCTCGGGAATAAGAACAGGGTGATCGCCGTTCGGGCGCGATAAAGCAAATCCAGACAGAACCACGACGTTCTTGCGCGGTGGATTTACCTCGCTTCGTGGGAGAGGAGAGGAAACGTTAGGCGAAGGAGCGTTATCAACCTAATTCTAGGACGACGCCCGATGATACTCGATAGAGCAAAACGAGTGACTCCATCATCCCTAATTCAACCTGGCCAATCCTCGATGGCTCTGTTAAGACTTGCCCACTCCGCACCCGGAGACGGCGCCGGCGGTGTCGCCGCTTTTCCTCGCCGACCGATCGCCTTTCTCTGGCACTATCCGGCGGCGGCCGCTCCTGCATTTTGGCGCTCTTGCCTCCGTTTTGTTGGTAGCGTCCTGTGCTTGCGCCGCCCAATACGGCTTGAAAATGATCGTCGATGCGATGGCTCAGGGCGTCGATCACATCGCCGTGGCATGGCGAGCGCTCGCGGTGTTCGCAGGTTTGCTCGGTGGAGAAAGCGTGCTTTGGCGTCTTGGCAGCCGGCTCGGCTATCGCGCCATACTTGTCGACAAGGCGGAGGCCAAACTCGATCTGTTCGACCACCTAGGTGGCCATTCGAGCCGCTATTTTACGGACTTATTGAGCGGCTCGCTTGCCAACTGCATCTCGTCTACCGGAGATGCGGTACAGCAGACCCTGTCGATCGTGCTGTTCAATATTGCTCCGGTGTGCGCCGATTTCTGTGCGGCGCTGGCCATTCTTGCGACTGTGGGGTGGCGTCTGGTCGCCGCCCTTGGTCTCTTTGTGCTGGTCGCGGCAGGCACCCTAGCGCTTTTCGGCCAGCGCGGCACACCGCGTCACCGCGCCTATGCCGACCGTGCGGCGGAGGTCGGCGGTGCTCTGGTCGACGTCGTCTCCAATATCTGGACCGTCAAGGCTTTCTCTGCACATTCGCGGGAGCGTCGGCGGTTTGCGCAGCTGCTGAATACAGAGGCGACCGCGCATCGCAACAGCGTGATGTATATCGAGCGAATGCGCGTGCTGCATGATTTGGCGCTGTGGCTGATGGCTGGTGGGATGTTGATCTGGTCTCTCCATCTCTGGAGCAAGGGCAAGATCAGCCCGGGCGATGTGATTTTGTCCGTTGCGGTGTCCCTTCGGATCCTCCAGGGTTCGCGCGATCTCGCATTTGCGGCGGTCAATGCAACCCAATTCATTTCGCGCATCGCCGATGCGATCCAGGTGATCGGCGAAGACCACAAAGTGGTCGATCGGTTTGGGGCGCGGCAGCTCGTTCAGGTAGGCGGCAGCATCGCGTTTGAAAATATCGATTTCTCATATCCGGGCGGACGTGAGGTGCTGCGGGGTTTCACTCTGCGTATCGAGCCGGGACAGCGCGTCGGTCTGGTGGGTCCATCGGGCGCCGGGAAATCGACTATAATCAGTCTCGTACAGCGCCTCTTCGATATCGATGCCGGCCGGCTTCTCATCGACGGCCAAGATTTGCGCACAATGACGCAGGACAGCCTGCGCGCCGCTATCGCCGTGGTGCCGCAAGAGGTCTCACTATTTCATCGCTCGGTTCTCGAGAACATCCGTTACGCCAAGCCCGAGGCGAGCGATGAAGCGGTCTTGGCCGCCGCGAAGGCAGCGCGCTGCGACGATTTTATTCATGCTTTGCCGCAAGGCTACGCAACGATCGTCGGCGAGCGCGGCGCGAAGCTCTCCGGAGGACAGCGCCAACGTCTGGGCATCGCTCGGGCGCTGTTGAAGGACGCGCCGATCCTTGTGCTCGACGAAGCCACCTCGGCGCTCGATACGGAGGTCGAACTGGAGATCCAGCAAGCGCTCGCCGCAGTGATGAAGGGCCGCACCGTGTTGGCCATCGCCCAACGGCTATCGACCGTGGCAAAGTTCGACCAGCTCGTCGTTCTTCGCGAAGGCCGCATCGTCGAGCAGGGCACGCCGGCCGAACTGCGCCGTCGGCGCGGACTGTTCGATCGGATGTGCCGCCTGCAAGAAGAAGGTCCACTACAGTTGGCCAGTTGATTAGCGGGATTATTCCGTAGAAGACGAATCTCTTCGAGTAAGCAGACGACTTGGCTTAAACTACAGAGTGGGACGCGCGGCGCAGAGGCCTGCGGACTGCGTACCATAGCACTATCTTGTAGCGGCTTCA
>Ga0306924_10001651_pt1 | contig 20557 bp, 16 predicted proteins | sample sta12Can44000111_FD_203756 | JGI IMG/M metagenome (GOLD analysis project Ga0306924, IMG submission 203756) | Lab enrichment of tropical soil microbial communities from Luquillo Experimental Forest, Puerto Rico - statanox.12C.anox.44.000.111 (v2)... | ecosystem: Environmental > Terrestrial >...
AATTGGGCCCCGTGATCAGCACGACGTGTGCGGCAAGGGAGAGAAATACCCCGGCGCAGAAGGCCGCAAGCCATTCCTCGCCGCATTTGAGAACCGGCTGCAACGCCTTCCAGCGAAAACCCCGCCCGTCGTGCGGCACCAGCCAGGTGAACAGGAACGCCAGTGCGAGAAAATGAAGCAGGCGGTGCGGTGCGAGGGTCTCCTTGTTGATGGGCGCAAACAGTTCAAGCAGCACATCGGGCATCAGGCCATCGAGTTGCGGGATCCCTGCTGCGACCTTGGTTGCGAGCGCAAACACCAGATAGGCCAGCGCAAGCTGGCGCAGGATCGGAATTTCGCGCAAGGCCCGCACTTGTTCGCCGCCGTGCAGGGCGGACCAGACGCCGAGCATGAACAGCAGCTGCCAGCAGAACGGATTGTAAGACCAGCGTCCCTCGGGGAATGCCGACAGATAGAGATCGAATTGGCGGGCGGCGAGATAGAGCGCGGCCGATCCCAGCAGCGTCAATCCCGGAAAACGCAACATCGCTGCAAGCGCGAGCGGAAAGATCGCCAACAGCACGATGAACAGCTGCAACCCGTCGAGGTGCAACGGCATCGATTGCAGCATGAGGCCGTGCAGCAAAGTACGCGAGGGGTCGTCGACGATTCCAATCACCTTGTATTCGTCGATGATGCCGGGCGCCGCAAAGTGCGCCGCCACCGAGCCAATCACATCGATATACATGACGAACGAGACGATATAGGCCGCGTAGAGTTGCCAAACCCGCCCGAAAATGCGCGTCGTTGCGACGACGAAGCCGCGCTCCAGCATCATGCCGCCGTAGATGATTGCCGCGGCATAGCCGGCGACAAACACGAACAGATCCGTGGCGCCGCTGAAGCCGAAATTGCGCAGCGTCAGAAGGCTGATCGCGTTGTTCGGGATATGGTCAACGAAGATCGACCAGTTCGCGATTCCGAGCACCAGCGAGATGCGAAGGCCGCCACCATGTTCAGTCGGGATGGTTTTGCTCGATGGATTCATCTTGAAACTGATTTCGCATTGGACCGCGCGCTCGAAGCGATTCAAGCACGGGCCGTACGTAGCCGGAATTGAGCCCCTGTGAAGATAGGTTTGCGCATGGCACGCATTGAGGCGACGCCGGACTCGGCGCCATCACAATCTCGAAAACGGCACGTGATCGAAAACAGTGCGTAAACTATCGATTCCTGAAGCGCCTGGAGGCGTGAAAAATTTTTGCCTCCGATGTCGGATACGGCGGGCGCCGTTCGTCTTGAAGGACGAGACGAAAGGGAGAGAAGCATGACGTCCTCCTATCGCTGGGTGATCGTGGCTTGTGGCGCGCTGATGACCTGCGTCGGCATCGGTGCGATGTTTTCGCTCGCCGTATACTTGCAGCCGATGTCGGTGGACACCGGCTGGTCACGCACCGGTATTTCGAGTGCGATGACGTTGGACTTTCTTGTCATGGGCGCCGCAGGCTTCGGCTGGGGCGCGCTTTCCGATCGCATCGGTCCGCGTCTGGTGGTGTTGGCCGGCGCGGCGCTGCTCGGGCTCGGACTGGTGCTGGCAAGCGGAGCGACCTCGCTCCTGCAGTTCCAGCTCACTTACGGCTTGATGGTCGGCTTTGCATCAGGAGCCTTTGTCGCGCCGATGATCGCGGCTGTCACAGGCTGGTTCGAGCAAAACCGCAGCCTCGCGGTCTCGCTGGTCGGGGCAGGGATGGGTGTTGCGCCGATGACGATCTCGCCGTTCGCGCGCTGGCTAATCTCGACCTATGACTGGCGGACGGCGATGATGACGATCGGCATCGGTGCCTGGCTGCTGCTCATTCCCACCGCGCTCCTGGTTCGGCGCGCTCCAGCCGCGACAGGCACTGGAGGGCGACCAGCGGCCGGCGCGGAACCAAAGATCTCCGCCGTCGAAGCGTTCCGCTCACCGCAATTCATCGTCCTGGCGCTCACTTTTTTCAGCTGCTGCGCTGCGCATTCCGGTCCGATCTTCCACATGGTGAGCTACGCGATCGGTTGCGGCATCGCGCCGCTCGCCGCGGTCTCGATTTACAGTCTGGAGGGGCTGTCGGGACTCGGCGGACGGCTCCTGCTCGGCCTGCTCGCCGACAAATACGGCGCCAAGCCCGTCCTGATCGCGGGTCTTGTGGTCCAGGCCTTCGCGATTGCAAGCTATCTGATGGTCAGCCGCCTCGGTGAATTTTATGCGCTCGCCGTCGTCTTCGGCATGGCCTATGGCGGCGTCATGCCGCTCTATGCGGTGTTGGCGCGCGAGTCCTTTGGCCAGCGTGTGATGGGCACCGTGTTCGGCGCCATGACCATGGTCTCCTCCATCGGCATGGCCTTCGGTCCCTGGGCGGGCGGACGGATCTTCGATGCCTTCAACAGCTATACCTGGCTTTATATCGGCGCCTCAACGGTCGCGATTGGTGCAGTCGCGGTTGCCGCCACCTTCCCGCGCCGGCCGGTCGCGCAGCAGCTGCAATTGGCATGAACGGTATGTGGCCGATCGGGTCGGGTCGCAACCTGAGGGCAATCTTGCGGAGCGCGGCAGCTTTGCTATATCGGATTCCTCCCCTCTATCTATCGACCCGCCTAGTGCCGCCTATTTGAAGTTCCTGCACCACAAGCGGCGAACTCTGTTCAGGAACTTCAAATACAAAAGCGGCACTAGAATCATAATTTGCTAGTGCCCATAACTTTCCGAAGTTCGTGAAAGGTGGGCGCTGAGAGGTGACACGAACTTCGGAAAGTGGGCACTAGCCGCATGATGACGACCGCGACCGATACCACCCCCGATTCTCACCCATTCCAGGCCGAGGTTTCCCAACTGCTGCATCTGATGGTGCATTCGGTTTACTCGGAAACCGACATTTTCCTGCGCGAGCTGATTTCCAATGCATCGGATGCCTGCGACAAGCTGCGTTACGAGGCGATCGCAAGACCCGAGCTGATCGGTGACGACGGCACACCCAGGATACGGATCCTGCCAAACAAGAAGGCCAACACTCTGACGGTTGCCGATACCGGCATCGGCATGGACCGGGCCGAGCTGATCGACCACCTCGGCACCATTGCCCGATCCGGCACCAAAGCCTTTGTGGCAAAGCTCGCCGAGGCCAGGGACGGCGCAGGCCTCATCGGTCAGTTCGGCGTCGGTTTCTATTCCGCCTTCATGGTGGCTGAGCGCATCGTCGTCATCAGCCGCCGTGCCGGCACAAGCGAGGTCTGGAACTGGTCCTCCTCCGGCGGGTCGGGTTTCAAGATTGCGCCGGCGGGCGATGATGATGCGAGACGCCTCAAGCGCGGCACCGAGATCGTCGTTCACCTGAAAGCGGATGCCGCGAAGTATCTCGAGGCTTACGAGATCGAGCGTATCGTCGGCGCCTATTCCGACAACATCCAGTTCGCGATCGAACTCGTTCCCGAAGAGGGCGAGCCGCGCCAGATCAATTCGGCGAGCGCGCTCTGGCAGCGCCCGAAATCCGAATTGACGGCGGAGGACTACAAGCAGGCCTACAAATCGATCGCAAACGCCTTCGACGAGCCCGCGATGACACTGCATTACCGCGCGGAAGGTCGTTATTCCTATGCGGTGCTGTTGTTTGCGCCCTCGACGAAGCCCTTCGACCTGTTCGAGCCGGCGCGTAAGGGCAAAGTCAAACTCTATGTCCGGCGTGTCTTCATAACGGACGATGCCGATCTCCTGCCGGCCTATTTGCGCTTCATTCGCGGCGTGATCGACAGCGAGGATCTGCCGCTCAACATCTCCCGCGAGATGCTGCAGAACAATCCCCAGCTCGTCCAGATCAGGAAAGCGGTGACGACCCGCGTGATCGGCGAGATGGAATCGCTCAGCGAGAAGGAACCGCAGAGCTTCGAGAAAATATGGGATGCCTTCGGCGCCGTGATCAAGGAGGGCATCTATGAGGACTTCGAGCGACGCGAAAAATTGCTGGCCTTGTCGCGCTTCTCCACGACCTCGGGCGAAATGCGCTCGCTCAAGCAGTATGTCGCGGACCTCAAGCCGAACCAGACCGAAATTTATTTTCTCGTCGGCGACAGCGTCGACCGCTTGAAGTCCAATCCGCGGCTGGAAGCAGCCGGGGCCCGCGGCATTGAGGTGCTGTTGTTGACCGACGCGGTCGATGCGTTCTGGACCTCGGCTCCGCTCGACTATGAAGGCAAGCCGCTGAAGTCGCTGAGCCAGGGCGACATCAATTTCGACCTCATTCCGCTGCTTGAGGAAAGCAAGGACAAAACCGAGCCGGCAGCAGATGAGGCCGCGACCATCGCGATCATCAAGGCAAGCCTTGGCGATCGGGTCAGCGACGTGAAGGCATCGACGCGGCTGACGACCAGCGCCTCCTGCCTGGTCGCGGGCAGTCAGGGGCCGGACCGCGAGCTTGAAAGGATTCTTATGCACCAGGCGCGCGCGGCCCGCACCAGGCCGATCCTCGAGATCAACCTGCGCCATCCGCTGGTCGTGGCCCTCGCCGGCGTCGGAAGCGATGCGGCAAAGGCCGATGACCTGTCGCTTCTGCTATTGGAGCAAGCACAAATCCTCGACGGCGAACTGCCCGAAGACCCCGCGGCGTTTGCCGCGCGGCTCAACCGGCTGGTGCTGCAGGGATTGGCCTGATGATGGCCTGCCGCAGCCAAGCGCGCTTATTCGGCGGCGTGCTTGAGGTCCTCGATATCCGTCGAGGTTTGCGCCGACTTGCCGCTGCTGGTCCAGCGCGAAATCGCGTTGGAGAAGCGGTCGAGATAGAGATAGACCACCGGCGTCGTGAACAGCGTCAGCGCCTGACTGACGAGAAGGCCGCCGACCATCGCATAGCCGAGCGGCTGGCGGACCTCCGATCCCGTTCCGGTGCCGAGCATCAGCGGCACCCCGCCGAGCAGTGCCGCCATCGTCGTCATCATGATCGGACGAAATCGCAGGATCGCAGCCTTGCGGATCGATTCCAGCGGCGAGAGATGCTCGTCGCGCTCGGCCACGATCGCGAAATCGACCATCATGATGCCGTTCTTCTTCACGATGCCGATCAATAGAATGATGCCGATCAGGGCAATCAGGCTGAAATCGAAACCGAATGCCATCAGGATCGCGAGCGCGCCGACGCCGGCCGAGGGCAGGGTCGAGAGGATCGTGAGCGGATGGATGTAGCTCTCGTAGAGCACGCCGAGGATCAGGTAGACCACGACAAGCGCAGCCAGAATCAGCAGCGGCACCGTGCCGAGCGATTGCTGGAACGCCTGCGCGGTTCCCTGGAAGCTCGAGCTCAGCGTCGCCGGCGCGCCCATCGTGGCCATCAGATTCGAAACGGCATCGGTTGCCTGTCCGAGAGCCACGCCCTCGCCGAGATTGAAACTTATGGTGACCGCCGGAAACTGACCCTGGTGGGCGATTGCAAGCGGGCGCACCGGTATGGTCGTCCATTTGCAGAACACCGACAGCGGCACCTGATTGCCGGTGGTCGGCGACTTTATGTAGAGCTTGTCGAGCGTGTCGAGCCTGCCCTGCAGTTCGGGAAGGATTTCCAGGATTACGTGATAGCTGTTCAGCTGGGTGAAATACTGCGTGACCTGGCGCTGGCCGAACGCATCATAGAGCGTGTCGTCGATCAGTTGCGGCTCGATGCCGTATCGCGATGCGGTGTCGCGGTCGATGGTCAAATCCAGGGTCGTCCCCTGGGTCTGCTGGTCGGTCGCGACATCCCGCAGTTCGGGCAGCGTCTGCATCTTCGCCAGGATCCGCGGCGCCCATTCGTTAAGCTCGGCAAGATTGGCGTCCTGCAACGTAAACTCGAACTGCGTCCGCGTCGCGCGGCCGCCGAGCCGCACGTCCTGCGAAGCCTGCATGTAGAGTTTCGCGCCCTCGACCTTTTCCAGCTTCGGGCGCAGCCGCGAGATGATCTGCTGGGCGGTGGCACGGCGTTCGTCGTGCGGCTTCAGCGTAATGTACATGCGTCCCGAATTGAGCGCGGTACCGCCGCCGCCGATGAACATCGCGATGCTGTCGACGGCGGGATCGGCCTGCACAATTTCGCTCAGCTGTTCCTGATGCCGTTTCATGTCGGCAAAGGAAATATCCTGCGAGGTTTCCGACACCGCGGTCAAAAAACCGTTGTCCTGTTGCGGGAAGAACCCTTTCGGGATGATCACGAACAAATAAACCGACAGTGCGATCGTCGCAAAGAAGATCACAAGCGTCGTCTTGCTCCAGCCGAGCGCAAGATCGAGACCGCGCTCGTAGGAATGCAGCATGCGGTCGAAGGCGCGCTCGCTCCACTGGTAGAACCGCCCGTGCCTGATTTCGCCATGGGCGCGCAGGAAGCGCGATGCCATCATCGGCGTCAGCGACAGCGACACCATCATGGAAACGAAGATCGCCATTGCGAGCGTGACGGCAAATTCGCGAAACAGGCGGCCGATGACGCCGCCCATGAGCAGCAGCGGGATCAGCACTGCCACCAGCGAAACGCTGATCGACACGATGGTGAAGGCGATTTCGCTGGCGCCCCTGAACGCGGCGGCGAGCGGCTTTTCGCCATGCTCGACATGTCGCGTGATGTTTTCCAGCATCACGATGGCATCATCGACCACGAAACCCACCGCGATCGTCAGCGCCATCAGCGACAGGTTGTCGAGCGTATAGCCGAACGCCCACATCAGGGCGCACGCGCCGAGCAGCGCCAGCGGCACGGTAACGGCCGGGATGACGGTCGCCCAGAAACTGCGCAGGAAGAGAAAGATCACAAGCACCACCAGCACGATGGTGATCAAGAGTGTGATCTGCACATCTTCGACGGCCGCGCGAATGGTGAGCGTACGATCGCTCACGATCTTGATCTTGACCGCGGGCGGAATCGCCGCAACCAGCCGCGGCAGCTGCGCCTTGATCCTGTCGACGGTGTCGATCACGTTGGCGCCGGGCTGCTTGAAGATCACGAGGAACACGCCGCGCTTGCCGTCGGCCCAGGCGGCGGTCTTCATGTCTTCCGGACCGGCGATGGCCCGCCCGATGTCGCGGATCCGCAATGGGCCACCGTTGCGATAGGCAATGACCACGTCATTCCAGTCCTTGGCATCCAGCAGCTGGTCGTTGGCGTAGATCGTGTACGCGCGCTTTTCGCCGTCGATATTGCCCTTTGGACTGTCAACGGTCGTGATCATGATCTGGCTGCGAACGTCTTCGAGCGACAGACCCTTGGCCACAAGCTTGGCCGGATCGACCTGGACGCGGATCGACGGCTTCTGCTGGCCGCCGATGAACACCTGCGCAACTCCGGAAATCTGGCTGATCTGTTGGCCGAGCTGGGCATCGACCGCATCGCTCACCTGGATCAGCGGCAAGGTATCCGATGTCGCCGACAGCAACAGGATCGGCGAGTCGGCCGGGTTGACCTTGCGATAGGTCGGCGGCGAGGGAAGATTCTTTGGAAGCTGACCGCTCGCCGCATTGATGGCGCCCTGGATATCGTTGGCCGCGCCGTCGATGTTGCGGTTGAGGTCGAACTGGATGGTGATCGCGGTCGAACCCAGCGAGCTCGTCGAGGTCATCTGGGCAATCCCGGGAATCTGGGCGAGCTGCCGCTCCAGCGGCTGTGCCACCGAGGCCGCCATGGTCTCGGGGCTACCGCCCGGCAGGCTTGCCGAGACCTGGATCGTCGGAAAGTCGACCTGCGGCAAAGGCGCCACCGGCAGCAACGGGTAAGCCACGACACCCACGAACAGGACGCCCGCCATCAGCAGCGAGGTGCCGATCGGGAAGCGGATGAAGGGCGAGGAGATGCTTTCGTTCATGCCGGGCCTGGTGCGAATGGCTGGCACATCTTATCCCGGCAGCCGGGAGGTGTGTGCCCGAAACGCCGGGCAAGGATGTGCGTTCCTCACCTCAAATCAGGCGGCTGTAAGGGGATCAGGAATCGATCATCCGCCGTCGGTGGTAACTAATCACTCCTCAAGGCGTGGCGCGAACGGAAAGGTCGGCCGGTTCCATTCAACCTTCGTCCAATCGCAACGCGGTAATGCAAGTTGATTTCCCTCAAGCGCCGTACCGGCGTTTGCGGCCAAGCTCACTGCGCTGCAGCATCGGTCGGGAAAGCGAGCCATGTCGTTCGAACGCGTCCTGCGATGGACACTTGTTTTTGTCGCGGTCTCGGGACTGGCCGCCGGTCTTGCCGCCTATTCGCAAAAACGGCCCGACATCGCCAATCTCAGCTTTACGATTGCGACGATCCCTGTGATCGCCGGACTTGCGATTTCGATCCTGCGCGATCTCCTGATGGGCCGCCTCGGCGTCGATGCCATCGCGCTGGTATCGATGAGCGCAGCCGTCGCGCTTGGCCAACCGCTTGCTGGCGCCGTAGTGGCGCTGATGTATTCCGGCGGTAACGTTCTGGAGGACATTGCGGTTGCGCGCGCCGAATACGACCTGCGCTCGCTGGTCGATCGCGCCCCGCGCGAAGCGCATCGCAGGCTCGACGATCACATCGAGGATGTTCCCATCGCCCAGGTCGCAATCGGCGACCGCCTCATGGTGCGTGCTGGCGAGATCGTTCCCGTTGACGGCGTCGTGACCTCGGGCACGGCAGCCGTCGATGAATCGGCGCTAACCGGCGAGCCGATCCCGGTGGTGAAGGCGCCTGGCGGCGCCGTGCTCTCCGGCTCCGTCAACACGGGCGAGGCGTTCGAGCTCACGGCCGCCGCTGCGGCCGGCGAGAGCACCTACGCCGGCATTGTCAGGTTGGTGACTGCCGCGCAGACGGCTAAAGCACCATTCACCCGGCTTGCCGACCGCTATGCGCTGATCTTCCTGCCCGTGACGCTCGGCATCGCCTTGCTTGCATGGCTGATCTCGGGCGATCTGATCCGCAGCCTCGCGGTGCTGGTCGCGGCTACCCCATGCCCGTTGATTCTGGCGGCTCCCGTCGCCTTCATTGCCGGCGTGGCGCAGGCGGCGCGCCGGGGCATTTTGGTCAAGGGCGGCGGGCCGCTGGAGGCGTTGGCGCGCGCCCATACCGTATTGTTCGACAAGACCGGCACGTTGACGGTCGGCGGCGCGAGGCTGTTGTCCGTCGAGGTAGCTCCCGGCGAAAGCGTCGAGGAGGTGCTGGCGCTCGGCGCTTCGCTCGAGCAGGCCTCCCATCATGTGCTTGCGGGTGCCGTCGTACAGGCGGCCCTCGAGCGCGGGCTCAAGCTGAAAGTACCCGAGCAAGTCGTAGAATCCGTCGGCTCCGGGCTCATCGGCGTGATCGAGGGGCTTAAGGTCAGCGCCGGTTCGCGCGACATGATCCTGGGCGGCGGCGCTGTCGCGCCATGGGTCGCGCGAGCGATCCGGCGCGCCTCCTGGCGTTCGGCCCTGATCGTTTTCATCGCGGTGGAGGGACGGCCGGTTGGCGCACTGCTGCTGGCCGACGAATTGCGCTCCGACACGCCGCGGGCGATCCGTCTGCTACGCGATGCCGGTATCGCCCGCATCGTCATGGTGACGGGCGACCGCGCAGCCGCCGCGCAGGCGATCGGCGCAGCCCTCGACCTCGACGCGGTGCTTGCCGATCGCGTTCCCTCCGACAAAGTCGATGCGGTGCGGTCCGAGCAACGGCTGCATCCGAGCATCATGGTCGGCGACGGCATCAACGACGCGCCGGCCCTGGCTTGCGCCGATGTCGGGATCGCGCTCGGCGCACGCGGTGCCAGCGCTTCCTCGCAAGCCGCCGATGTCGTGATCCTTGCCGACCGGCTCGACAGGGTCGGCGAGGCGATCGAGATCGCACAACGCGCGCGGCGGATCGCGGTCGAGAGTATCGTCGCCGGCATGGGTCTTTCGCTTCTGGCCATGGGGGCAGCCACCCTCGGCTGGCTGGCGCCCGTGCCCGCCGCCATCGTGCAGGAGGTGATCGACGTCGCCGTCATCCTCAATGCACTGCGCGCGTTGACGCCCGGCTACGCGCGCGCCGGCAGACACATCACCGCCGAAGCCGGGCGCGAGCTGCATCGCGATCATCTGACCCTGATCAGCAATCTCGATCGGTTGCGGAGCATCGTCGACGCGCTCGACGATGCCTCACCCGCGCATGGCGCAACACTGATCGCGAAAGCCAACAGGCTGGTGCAGGAACAGGTGGTCGTGCACGAGCGCGACGATGAGGGCTCGATTTACCCGCGGCTCGCAAACCTGCTGCGCGAGAATCACAGTCTCTCGGCGATGAGCCGTGCCCATCGCGAGATCCTGCATCTGGCAAGGCTGCTTGGGCGCATCGCCCAGGACTTGCCGACGGAGAAGGTCGACCGCTATCTCATTCGCGACGCGCAGAGGGTGATCGAGGCGATCGAGACGCTGGTTCGCATGCACACCGCGCAGGAAGACGACATCTACGAGACGGTGGCGGCAAGGACGGCGGCGTGATCGGACGAAGCCTCAAAGCGGCAAACATCACTCGAGCTGGCTGACATAGGCCGCGACGGCCTTGACCTGCGCTTCGGTGAGATCATGGGCGATCGGCTGCATGATCGCCGAATTGTCCGGCTTGTCCTTGTTCTGGCCCCGCTCCTTGTCCCAGTTGGTCAGCTTGCGGATGACGTAGTCGTTGAGCTGACCCGCCAGGCGGGGGAACGCATCGGCACCCTTGGCCTCGGCTCCATGGCATGAGGCGCAGGGCGGAACGTCGCCGACGCCCTTCTGGAAGATCTTCTGGCCCTCGGGGATAAGCTCCTTCGAAGCACCGCCACCACCTAGCGGCTTGGGGTTTAGATCCTTGAAATAGTCTGCCAGCGCTGTGACCATCGGCGGGCTCAGCACGTGGGCTACATTGAACATGACCGGGTTGGTGCGCCGCTTCTCGATAAACGCCTGCAACTGATTCTGCAGATATTCAGGCTGCTGTCCCGCCAGGCGCGGCATCGGGAACGATCCGCGGAAACCTTGGCCCGAAAGGCCGTGGCAGGTCTTGCAATAGTCGGTCTTGGCCTTGAGCTCTTGCGGCGATACCGCCTTATCATCCAAGGCATGCGCTGCCGGCGCGCAGAAAAAAACAGCGAATACGGCGGTCGCCAGGACCGATCGTCGCTTGACCATGCGTCCACCCATTGATTCCCAGCTCACGATAGGCTGGGTCGAACGTGCTGATCTAGCCCATCTTTTTTTGGGCAAATTTGATCCAGATCAATGACTAGAGTCTCAATCGGAAGTCCCATGTAAGGTCAAACGTGTATTCTGGGCGGTTGGAAACAGCGAAACACAAGTTTCAACTGCAACTAATGTTGCAGAAATGCCTCGCCCCTTGCCAAATCGGAGCTGCTGTTACTGAAGCCACTTGGCTGGGCGCCTCTCTTGCGGGCGTACTGCTCCATTGAGCGGCGCTGGGGGATTCGCGCGCCGCTGCGACGGGATGCAGCGCGATGCGGGGACGCCGTTTTGATCGAGGCTTTGGGATCGGCGGGCTCCTCGCTGCGATCGAAGCCGTTGCCGTTCTGGTCGGCTGGCTGGCCGTCGGCTTTGTGCCGCCGGCCCAGGCGCTGCCGAGTTTCGCGCGCCAGACCGGACAACCCTGTGGCACCTGCCATACCGATTTTCCCGCGTTGACGCCGTTTGGGCGGCGCTTCAAGCTGTTGGGATATACGACCGGCGGCGGGCCGTTCCGGACCACGCCGTTCTCGTCAAGGACGGCCCAGGACGTGCAGGCCGAGTACAACAAGCTTCAAGGCTACTACACCAAGGCGGTGCAACCACCTCCTGAAGCCGGCGACGGTGGCAAGGAATGGGTGCCGCCGATCTCGATGATGGCGGTCGTAGGCTTAACTCACACCCAGGCGGATCTCGGTGAACTGATCGGCGCACCCCCGGCTCCGTACAGCCAGAACAACAATGTCGTGCTTTCGCCGTTCAGCGCTTTCTGGGGCGGCGCGATCACCGACAACATCGGCGCCTTCGCGCAAGTGACCTACAACGCCATTGGGCCGGGCCCTTCGGCCGATCCGTTCGACCAACACACCTGGACCTGGGACAATACAGACGTTCGCTATGCCAACACGGCTCACTTCGGTCCGCTCGATTTCGTCTACGGCATCACCGCCAACAACAATCCGACGGTGCAGGATTTGTGGAACACCACGCCGGCATGGAGCTTCCCATACGCGGTGTCGAATGTTTTTGGTCCGCAAAATCCGGGCACGATCATTGAGGGGGCCTTTGCCGCGCATGTTGCAGGCGTCGGCGCCTACACGATGATCAATGACCTAGTCTATCTGGAATTGACGGGCTACAAGACGCTTCCATTCAGCACGCAGAACAATCTCGGCACCGACCCGTTCGGCGCGCCTGGGCAACTCGGCGGGATTTCGCCCTATTGGCGTGTCGCGATCGAGCCGCACTGGGGCAGGAACACGTTCATGCTCGGCGCGTTCGGGGGACAATTCAATGTGCATCCATGGGTAGACACAAGCTTTGCAAGCTTCTCTTCGGCGGTGTTTCCGCAGACTGACGCGTTCACCGACTACGGCTTCGATACGCAATATCAGTACCAGGCCGACAATTGGTGGCTGACGCTGCGTGGCAGCTATATCCGCGAGTTTCAGCGATTGGATTCGAGCCTCGTGAACGCAGGGACCAATGCAACCGACCTGCTCAACAGCCTGAAGCTGCAGGCCTCATTTGCCTACGGCGCCGACAACAGGGTCGTTTTCACCGCACAGTATTTCAATCAATGGGGCACTGCGGATGCCGGGCTGTTCGGCACTGATCCGGTGACCGGCCTGCCTCTGACGCCCGACACCAATGGCTGGACCGCCGAGATTGCCTACATCCCGTTCGGCGCCAGCAAGATGGTCGGCTGGCCGTGGTTCAACGCGCGGATAGCCTTGCAATACACCTATTACAACAAGCTGAACGTGAACCTCGCCAACGCGCCCAATCCCCACGACAACAACACCCTGTTCCTCCATGCCTGGTTTGCGATGTAGGCGGAAAAGTCCGCATACGGAGATGGTCCGATGAGAAGAATTCATTTTGCGAAAGCCGCAGTGCTTGCAGTGACCCTTGCGGGGCCTGCGGTTGCCGCTGACCTGCCGCTGAAGTCGCCGGCGCCTGTCGTTCCGCCGTTTTCCTGGACCGGCTGCTACCTCGGCGGACATATCGGCGGTGGCAGGGGCAGCAAGGCTATGACCGATCCGGTGGCGCTCGTGCAGGATACGCTCAGCGGCGCCCCGATCACCACCGGCATCACCACCGTAACAACGACACCGACCGGCGTCGTTATCGGCGGAGAAATCGGCTGCGATTACCAGTTCGCCGGCAACGTCGTGATCGGCATCGAAGGCACTGCATCCGGCACAACCATGAGAGGCAGCGCGTTCGTCGGCCTTCCCGAAGGTAATCCTGGCGACCTCGCATTGGTGCAGTCGACCAACGACTTTCTTGCGAGCGTGACGGGGCGGATCGGCTATGCGTTCGATACCGTCCTGCTCTATGGAAGGGGCGGCGTTGCCGTGGCTGGCGACAAATACGATGTCAGTGGCGGCGACTTCGCAGGTTCCGGACCATTTCACTTTCAGGGAGCGGACAATCGCTACGGCTGGATCGTTGGCGCCGGCGTGGATTGGGCGTTCACGCCTCATTGGTCCATGAATGTCGAATATGATTATTACAGGTTCGGCAGCGGCGGCATTCTGATGACTGACCAGTTCAGCGCCCTTACGGGCGTTGTGGACGTCAGGCAGAACGTTCAGGTCATCAAGGTCGGATTCAACTTTCACATCAACGGAACGGGTTGGTGGTGATGACAAGCTGTTCAGTTGAAGCGGCCGCGAGGCGAAAGCGAGGGGGCTTATCGTGAAGTTCGTTGGCCCGGCATTTCTAGCTACAATCCTCACCGCGGCGTTCGCGGGTGTGGGGCATGCGCAGTACGCCGCACGAGGAGGCCTCGAGGCGAAGCTGCAATACTGCAAGACCTGCCATGGTCTGTCGGGGCAGGGCTATTACGGCTGGTTCCCGATGCCTCGCCTGGCGGGGCAACAACCTCAATATCTCGAGAACCAGTTGCGGGCCTTTATCGAGCGAAGGCGCACCAACCCGATCATGGCCAACGTGTCCCACGGGATCAGCCCATCCATGATCCCGGCGCTGGCCGAGCATTTCAAAAATCTCAATCCGCCTCCGATCGGCGGTGCGCCGCGGGGTTCGATTGGGCTCGGCAAGCAAATCTACGAGGAAGGCCTGCCCGAGGCCAACGTGCCGGCGTGCATGGCCTGCCATGGGCTCGAGGGCAAGGGCCAGAATGAAATTCCGCGGCTGGCGGGCCAGCTTTATGCCTATTCCGTCGGCCAGCTGACGGGTTGGGGCAAGGTCCGCGGTCAGGGGACCGCGGTCGACACCTCGGCCATCATGGCGCCGACGGCGCACAATCTGAACCGGTCTCAGATCGAAGCTGTCGCCGCCTATGTCAGTACCCTGCGATGAGTGCGGTCGTCTCATACGGCGACATGTCGGTGAAGTGCATGAAGCGCGAAAGCTTGGGGTTATGAAGCGCATTTGGTTAAAAATTGCAGTGCTGGCGATTTTCGCCTTCACCGTCTCCGCCGTCTCTGTCTTGGCCGGTGAGAGCGCCGCGGTACGCAACTGCACCTGGTGTCACGGAACAGGCGCGCAGGGTTACACCGTCGCGCCGCGACTCGCCGGCCAGCGGCCGCAATACATCATGAGTCAGCTCCGCAGTTTCCACGATCACACGCGCGACAATCCGTTCTCGCGACAATACATGTGGGGCGCGGTCGCCTCGCTCAGTCTTTATACGGCCCGCGATCTCGCCAACTATTTCGCGACGATCCCGCCGAAGCCGGCCAACGACGGCGACCAGGAGCTCGCGGCGAGGGGCAGAACGATTTATCTCGAGGGAATTCCCGAGGCCAACATCGTGTCGTGCTATGCCTGTCACGGTCCAAACGCGGAAGGCGTGCGGGATATTCCGCGCCTCGGCGGCCTCGCCTATTTCTATCTGAAGGCGCGACTTGAACAATGGGGTCAGGGTTATCATTCGACCCCGGGGTCGCCGATGCCGATGGTCGCGACCAGCCTGGGCCCGGCCGAGGTCGAGGCGCTCGCTTCCTATCTCAGCTTCGTCAAGTAGATTCGTCGGTCCAACGGATTCCGGCGCGCGGCTGCGCGGTTCTGCCCGTCACCAGTGCAGTGTCCTCGAGCCCATTCAGGAAAACGCCCTTGGGGACCAAGCGAATGACGTTTTTCTGTTCGAGCTTGGCAAGGGTGCGACTGACGGTTTCGAGTTTCAGGCCGAGAAAGTCGGCGATGTCCTGACGCGGCATGGGTAGCGGCAGTGGGTGTGAAATCGCGACCAGAGGCTCTAGCCGCTTGCGCCAATCCACGAGAAAGATCGCCACCTTTTCTTCCGCCGAACCGTTGCCGAGCAGCAGCAGCTGGTCGCGCGCCATGTTGAGTTTACGAGCCGCAAAATCGAGCAACAGGCGCGTGAGTTTGGGGCTCTTTCCGATCAGCGTTCCGAGTTCGTCGCGCGAGAACCGGCACAACGAGACTTCACCGATCGCGTCGGCCGAGCAGCCGCGACGTTCGGCAAGCGGCATACCGAGAAAATCGCCGGGCAGCGCGAAGGCGACGATGTGTCGACGCCCGTCGGGCAACAGCTTGTAGAGACGCACGACACCTTGCGAGACACCAAATGCGCAGTCAGCCCGCTCGCCTTCCTCGAAGATAGTCCTTCCCGTGCGGAACAGAATCTTCGTCGCAAGCTGCGTGAGGCCGCGAAGTTCGGGAGTGTCTCCGGAGTCCCCGAGGAACAGGGCAGGAAAAAAAGCGCGGGCCATCGCGCCCCCTTTTTTGCCCTGCCCGATATCGACACAAGAAAACATTGTCTCCATTCCATAGCGACAGATTGAGCCGTGCCATGCACGAATATCGATAGAACGCCTGTGGATAGCGTGCGTTGATGCAGGTCAACGTGAGCGGAGAGCCGGTGGCAACGTGCTGAATTCGGTTCCAAAAGGAAGGTCAACGGGATTGATCGGGATCAATTACGTTGTCGGCGATTTCAGTGCTATGATGAACCTACTAGGTCAATCGATCTGCCCTTTTTCGAAGAGGGAACCGTCAATGACCGCTTCAAACGTCGCTCCGACATCCGTCGGACCTCCGCAGAGCAAGCCAGCGGGCAATTGCGGTCCGATGTCGCAGCAAGGCAGCCTGGGTGCGCACGGCCACGAGATGCATCCGCAGGAATTTGTACGGCTGATTGGTTGTAGCGATCAGAAGAAGCAAGGCCAGGAAAGCAAGGAAGGCGTGCGATAGCCCGCCCGCGCGTCATTTCTCATGTTTGGGCAGGTCGACGCGTTCCTCGGAAAATTCCGGCGGGCCTTCGATGAGCCTTCGTATCCGCCGCTCGCGCTCCTCGATCGGGAGCACCGGATCGAGCAGCTTCCGTAACAGGCTGATCGCCTCATCTTCGATTTCAAGGACATCGTGTCGGGCGTGCGACGCCGTAACCGGACTTGCCCGCAGCCCGAGTTCGATCAATTGACGAATGGCGTCCGAACGATTGATCCGGTGTGCTTCCGCCCACTGATCGATCGCCGAGGTCAGGCTCTGCGACAACTGCACGGCGCTAACGGCGTCGCGGCCGGCGCGAACTGCATGGTGCTTCTTGCCGCTCTCCGACACGTCCTGACTGAACTCCCACGTTGCAAAGGCTAGGGCAGTTTAGGGCCCTTGATTTGACCCTGATCAATGACCGTGCGGGCCATCGCCGGCTGCCACGGCGGTCTTGTTCCACAGGGATATTCAGAGCAGTATCGCTCACGCCCGACGAGGTGTCACGTGCAGTTTGTCCACACGTTCCAGCTCTACGATTTCTTCGATACGATCGTGAGCCTTTTTGTGGCGTTCGTGTTCGGCACGCTGATTGGCGCCGAGCGTCAGTACCGCCAGCGCAGCGCCGGGTTGCGCACCAACGTGCTTGTCGCGGTCGGCGCCGCCGCCTTTGTCGATCTCGGCGATCATCTGTTCGGGGCGGAGGGCGCCGTGCGCGTGGTCGCCTATGTCGTCTCTGGTATCGGTTTCCTGGGTGCTGGGGCGATCATGAAGGAAGGCATGAGTGTCCGCGGCCTCAATACGGCGGCAACCTTGTGGGCATCGGCTGCGGTCGGTTCCTGCGCGGGAGCGGACATGGTCGCTCAATCCGCGGCACTGACGATTTTTGTGCTGGCTGGCAATACGCTGCTGCGTCCGCTGGTCAATGCGATCGACCGCATCCCGCTGAGCGCGCAATCATCGGAAGCGACTTACGAGATCAGCATCACCACCGATGCGGTGCGCTCCGGTGAGGTGCGTGATTTCCTCAACGAAAGGCTGGAGACGGCAAGCTATCCGGTGCGGGAGAGCAAGATCGTGTTTCGGTCCAACGATAACGTCGAGGTCGCGGCCGTGCTGGTTCCGCTCGCGGTTCAACCTGACGACCTGGATGCGGTTGTCGGCGAACTTTCGAAATTGCCGGGGGTCAGTCACGCCTCCTGGCGTATCAGCGCGATGGAATGAGCGCGAACAGGTCCGGCGCTTCCGCGCGATGGAGTTGAGGCGGCCGCCCGACGCTTTAGCTGTGTCAATGGCGCGAGAAAATCTCGTAACCCGTGACCACGATTTCGAAGGCGATCAGGAAGATAACGATCAATTCCAGTCTCAAGGCGCGTTTGGCGTCGACGATATCGGCGAGCGCGGTTGCGGTGTCGGCGATGACCGCGAGCTTTCTGTTGAGGATTTCGACGCGCTCGCTGAGTTCATACTCGTCGTTGAGACGGGCATAGAGCCGCTCGAGGTCGGGGCGGTCCCAGAGCACGTCCGGCTTCTCGCCGACGGCGATGCGGCCGGACACATTGGTCTGAACCAGCAGTGCGTTCCCCAGCAGTTTAAGAAGCTCGGAGCGGTTCTTGGAGCTTCTTCCAGCGCGCGCCAGTTCGCGGGAAAAGGGCTCGATAATGTCGAAGACCTGGGTGACCAGCTTTTCGTCACGCGCAAGCACGACGCTCTTGGCGAGCGCATCCGCAACAAGCAGGAGCCGCTCGAGCGAAAGCTCCCTGATCAGAATGGGTCCGCCCGCGGGAATCGGTTCTTCGCCTTCACCCGCGACCCTGATTTTTGCCCATTCCTCTTCGTACGGGGTTAGCCTGCCGAAGGTGCGAGGCTGCAGTCGCTCCAAGAGCTCCGCCTCCTCGTCGGCCGACATGCCGATGAAAACCGCCACGCCATAGCGGAACATGACCGCCAGTCCACTTGATCCCACCCGCACCGCGAGCGGCGTGCTCGACAGGATCTGACCACCCTCAAAGCCGGCGGTATTGATGCGGTCGCCGAGCTGAATGGCATGAGCGGTAATTTGCTGGGCGGTTTGCTCGGAGCTTGTCATGACCAAAAAGGTAGCAGACGGCGGCGGGCTTTTCGATGATGGGGAGCCCAGGGGAATAGGCTTCGCTCGAAAATGCCACAGCGACCTGTCCTGCGCCGGGCTTTTGCATTCGACGTGCGTTCGGTAATTTCATTGAACCCGATCCCGAAGTTCACCCGTACCTTCGAAAAATCCGGACGATCCTACCGATGACCACATCCGGCGGCAGCGATACCTTTTACGGCGGCATACGGGTCTTTCGCGGCTTTACCAGGCTGATGGATCCGGCGCTGTATTCGCCGCTGCCGGACGACTGGGCCGTCGGCGTCGCTGACATCGTCGAATCGACAAAGGCGATTGCGGCCAGGCGCTACAAGGCGGTCAACATGGCCGGAGCCGCCGTCATAGCGGCGGTCACCAACGCACTGGAGGGGCGGGAATTTCCCTTCGCTTTCGGCGGCGACGGCGCGAGCTTTGCGGTTTCTGCCGACGATCTTGAGCGCGCCCGTGAGGCGCTTGCGGCAACCGCGAGCTGGGTTCGCCAAGATCTCGATCTCGTCATGCGCGTGGCGCTGGTGCCGGTCTCGGCGATCAGGAAGCAGGGCCTGGATGTGCGCGTCGCGCGCTTCGGTCCATCGACCAATCTATCCTACGCGATGTTCTCCGGCGGTGGGCTCGGCTGGGCGGAGGCCGCGATGAAACGCGGCGAGTTTGCGGTCGCGGTCGCCCCGGAGGGGACACAACCTGACCTCTCCGGACTCTCTTGCAGGTTTGAGGAAATTCCCGCCACGCGCGGCCTGATCCTCGCGATCCTGGTGTTGCCGCGGCCAGGCGCAGATCCGCTCGCCTTCCGCAGGGTGGTCGAGGATATCATCGGCATGGTCGAGCGCAGCCCGGATGAGGGGCGGCCGGTGCCCGCGGGGGGTCCGCCGCTGAGATGGCCGCCGGCCGGCGTGGAATACGAGGCGCGCGCCGCTCGCGGCGGCTCGCTTGCTAAGCGTCGCGCGATTGCGCTCGCTTTTACCCTCTGGGCTTATGTGGTGATTCGCTTTGGCATCAAGGTCGGCAATTTCGTGCCGAAGAACTATGTCCGCCAGGTGGTCGAGAACTCCGACTTCCGGAAATATGATGATGGCCTGCGCATGATCCTCGACTGTACCGAAGAGCTTCGCGACGCACTGGCCGAGCGCCTTGCGTCGGCCGCAGCAAACGGTCTCGTACGCTACGGGCTGCATGGCCAGGACGCGGCGATGATGACCTGCTTCGTGCCGTCGGTGATGCGCGCCGATCACGTTCATTTCATCGACGGGGCGCGGGGCGGCTATGCAGCGGCTGCTACCGCTCTGAAGGCGATGCCGGCTTGATTGCCGGATGCTTGTGCCTCAAGAATGCGTCTCGTCCGAAGGAAAGATGCGCCCACGCCGTCAGCGCGTGGTACGAGCCCAGGTTTCGCCGCCGCATAGCGGACCGACGCAGCCTTCGACCCTGAGCTCGTTGGGACCGGCGAGCCCGATATGGCTGTCATAGCTTTTGCCGTCGTCGGCATTATAGATTTTGCCGGACCATCGACCCCCGCTTGACGGCCGCATGCTGGAGAACAGCGGCAGTCCGATCATCGGCCGCCTCGCCAGCGTCGGGTCTGGATTCTTGTCGTCGATGGCGGGTTTGCCGGTTGCCGGATCAATGGGCTCCTTCAGCCAGACGATCACGCCGCAAATCCCGCCGCCGCACTTGCTGACCTTTATCTTGGCGTCGCCGTTCTGCGTGAGCCAGATGCCGGACGGATCGCCTCCGGCCTGCGCGGCAAGGGCCAAAGGCGCAGGCGCCAGCGCGATCAGCAACAAGGCGAGAAAACCAGACCTGAGAGCCATTGCGTCCCCTGCAAAAGCAGGCCTCAATAGCAGCAAATCAGATTTCCGCAATGCCCGATTTGCAGGCCTTCCGGCGATATCAACGTCTTGACCGCAGTGCGCGATGATCGCAGCACGAAGGCTGCTTACCAGGGCAGGCCGTTGAGATCGATCACGCCATTTGACGGTGCGCGCCACCTGACGTCATGGACGTAGGGACCGATCGCCGTGAACAGCATGCGGCCTCCCGCTTGCTCGGCATAGATTTCGCCGTCGAACCCCTTCCAG
>Ga0306924_10001654_pt1 | contig 20544 bp, 20 predicted proteins | sample sta12Can44000111_FD_203756 | JGI IMG/M metagenome (GOLD analysis project Ga0306924, IMG submission 203756) | Lab enrichment of tropical soil microbial communities from Luquillo Experimental Forest, Puerto Rico - statanox.12C.anox.44.000.111 (v2)... | ecosystem: Environmental > Terrestrial >...
TGAGGCTTGTGGGCCGCCTCGATACACCAGTCATAGATTCGTCTGAGCATGGCGCGATGAACCACCATGGACGGGATTTGTCCATGCCCGCGGCGCAGCGAAATCAGCAATTGTTCAGGGCCGTTTGCGCAGGCGGCGCCCGTCGAGCGCGACAAATGGTCGCCGGGCAGGGCGCGGCGCAATTTTCTCCGCGAACTTCCTGGCCGACTTCGGCATCTTCTCGGCGATCCCGAGCAGACGCTCGCGCCGTTCCATCTCCTGCCAGACGTCCTCGGGCCGCACGCCGGCCCACGCCCAGATCACGGTCAGGTGGTAGAGCAAATCGGCGCTTTCGCGGATCACGGCCTGCGCGTCACCATTGACGGCGTCGATCACGACCTCAATTGCCTCCTCGGCAAGCTTTTTGGCCATCCTGCCCGAGCCGCGCTGAAACAACCGTGCCGTTCGCGACGCCGAGGGATCGAGATCCCTGGCCGCGAGCACCGCCGTGTAAAGCCGCCCGATCGAATCACTCATGATCCCGTGAAAATAGTCCAAACCCGTGCCCGGCGCGTTAACGGCGTCCGCCAAAAGCGAAATATCCCGTTAGCGGAAGGACAGGAACCAACCGCCGCGCAGACCGGATTGCGAGATCGCGACACCTGCCGTCATGGACCGTTCATCTCCGATGGGACAGAATGCTGCTGCCCCTGCCGCAGTCATGAATCCGACATGACTGCCACCGCCGCTTTTTTTCGCTTCTATGGTCAACGTTTCATGCGCGCGACGCGTCCCCTTCCGGCCTTGCTCTTGAGTCTTGTGTTGGGCCTTGCGGGCCTCGCTGGTCCGCTCACGGGGAACCGCGGCGCGGAGGCCGGCCAACCGATCGCCATTGATTTTTCCTACGATCGCCCGCTGGACTCCAGCATGGCGCCATTCGTGCTGGCGGCAAGCCGCGGCCTGTTCGCCACTGAGGGTCTTTCGGTCACTACCCACATAGCCGATGGATCGGGCGATGCGATTGCACGCGTGGCATCAGGCGCAAGCGAGTTCGCACTCGTCGACGTCAACGAACTGATCCGCTTTCGCGGCCGCACCGAGGCGTCGCCGATCAAGGCCGTGTTCATGCTGTTCAACCAGGCGCCCTACGCCATCGTTGCCCGCAAGAGCCGCGGCATTCGTGCTCTCTCCGATGTTCCCGGCAAGATCCTTGGCGTCGCCGAGGGCAGCCTGTCGTTCCGCCTGTGGCCGGCGCTTGCGCGGCAGAACGGATTGAAAGCCGACAGCGTGAAAATCTACCGGATGAGCGCGGCCGTCCGCGAGCCGATCCTTTCCGCGGGCCAGGTCGATGCGGTCGCGGGCTTTTCCTATTTGTCGGCAGTCAATTTGCGGGATCGCGGCGTTCCGGCAAGCGACCTTGCCGTGCTCAGATATGCCGACTACGGCTGCGAGGCCTATGGTTTCGCCGTAATCGTCAATCCGGCGTTTGCTGCGGCGAAGCCGGAGGCGGTGAAGGGATTCGTGCGCGCGGTGATCTCTGCCACCCATCTCGCTGTCAGGGATCCCGGACGGGCGGTGGATGCCGTCGTCAATCTGATGGACGGCGCCTCGCGCGAACTGGAACTGGAACGGCTGCGCACCGTGCTTTCGGACAATATCCTGACCGGCGAGGTCAAGCGCAACGGTCTTGGTGGCGTCGATTTCGCCCGCCTCGAACGCTCGATCGATCAGGTCGGCGAGGATTTCAAATTCCATACGAGGCCAACCGCTGCCGACATCTTCGATGCCTCCTTCCTGCCGCCGGTCGGCGGTCGCCTGATCAATTGATCATTGCCTGGACGATCGATTGAGCTATCTCCCGGCCGCGATCCCTGATTAGAATGCGGCATGTCCCTGGTCGGCATCTATATCCGTGTCCTCCAATTGCTCGGCAAGGAGGCGCGTCTGGGGTGGATTCTCGCCGCCGCCAATCTCGTGCTTGCCGCCACGCAATTCGCCGAGCCGGTGCTGTTTGGCCGTATCGTCGATGTGCTCTCGGGCAAGACGGGGCAGGCCACATCGGCCTGGCCGCTGCTTGGGGCGTGGGCAGCGTTCGGCCTGTTCACGATCGCCTCGAGTGCCGCGGTCGCACTGTACGCGGACCGGCTGGCGCACCGCCAGCGCCAGGCGGTCTTGACCGGCTATTTCGAACACATCCTGCAGCTGCCGCTGACCTTCCACACCGGCACCCATTCGGGCAAGCTGATGAAGGTGATGTTGAACGGCACCGACGCGCTGTGGCGGCTCTGGCTCGGGTTCTTCCGCGAGCATTTTGCCGCGATCATGTCGGTGGTGGTATTGCTGCCGCTGTCGCTCTATCTCAACTGGCGGCTCGCCATCCTGCTGTTTTTGCTGTGCGTGATCTTCACCGTGCTCACCACGCTCGTGGTGCGCAAGACCTACGGCATGCAGAGCGACGTCGAACAGCACTACAGCGACCTTTCGGCGCGCGCCTCCGATGCGCTCGGCAATGTCGCGCTGGTGCAGAGCTTCGTGCGGATCGACGCGGAGGTGCAGGGCCTGCGCTCCATCGCCAACCAGCTCTTGGCCTCGCAGATGCCCGTCCTGTCCTGGTGGGCGCTGGTCACGGTCATCACGCGCGCCTCCACCACGATCACGGTGCTTGCGATCTTTGCCGTCGGCATCGCGCTGCACCAGCGCGGTCTCTCGACGGTCGGCGACATCGTGATGTTCGTGTCGTTCGCCACCATGCTGATCCAGAAGCTGGAGCAGGTGGTGTCCTTCATCAACAGCGTCTTCATGGAGGCGCCGCGGCTCACCGAGTTCTTCAACGTGCTGGACGCGGTGCCTGCCGTGCGCGATCGCCCGGATGCGATCGACACGGGCCGGCTTTCGGGCCTCGTCGAGTTCAACGACGTCTCGTTTTCCTATGACGGCAAGCGGCCCGCGGTCGAGGACCTGTCCTTTACCGCATTGCCTGGTCAGACCGTCGCGCTGGTCGGTCCGACCGGCGCCGGCAAGTCGACCGCAATCGCGCTGCTGCATCGCGCGTTCGACCCGCAATCCGGCTTCATCAAGATCGACGGCATGGACGTCCGCGGCCTGAAGCTGGCGGCGTTGCGGCGAAACATCGGCGTGGTGTTCCAGGAGGCACTGCTGTTCGACCGTTCGATCGCCGAAAACCTGCGCGTGGGCAAGCCCGATGCAAGCGACGAGGAACTGAGGCTTGCAGCCTCGCGCGCCCAGGCACTGGACTTCATCGAACGCAGCGAGCGCGGTTTCGATGCCAGGATCGGCGAGCGCGGGCGCCTGTTGTCCGGTGGTGAACGGCAGCGGCTGTCGATCGCACGCGCATTGCTGAAAGACCCGCCGATCCTGATCCTGGACGAAGCCACCAGCGCGCTCGATGCCGCAACCGAGGTCAAGGTCAGCGCCGCGCTGGACGAGGTGATGAAAGGGCGCACCACCTTCGTGATCGCGCACCGCCTTTCCACCATCCGCAACGCCACGCGTATCCTGGTGTTCGAACAGGGGCGCGTGATCGAAGGTGGAACCTTCGATCAGCTGGTGGCCAAAGGCGGCCGCTTTGCGGACCTGGCACGCGCGCAGTTCATGCTGCAGGAGCCATCACGTGCCGGCGCCGACAGCGCGACTGTCAAGATGTAAATTTGGTCGAAATTCAGCCCGCTTCGCCGTTCACTTTATCACCCATTACCTCTGTCCTCGACCGCTTGGCGGGTATAGTTTGCGACCGCGCCAGCGCGCGGCGGACGATTGAAAGCGGAATGTCAGACAGGACCTCCTTGCTTCAAGGCGGGTCTCAAAGTACCGGAACCGTAAAGTGCAATTTGTTTGCCCGTTGTTTCGTAAATCGCTGTTGAGCGGATTAGCCGTCTTCGCGGTTCTGGCGCTGCCACGCACCCTGCATGCCGAGGCGCGGCTGGTGGTGGAGGCCGACAGCGGCAAGGTTGTCGAGGCCGAAAACGCAACCGTGCCCTGGTATCCCGCCTCCGTGACCAAGCTGATGACGGCCTATGTCACGCTGAAGGCCGTCAAAGAGGGCAAGATCACGCTCGACACGCTCCTCACCGTCTCGCCGGTCGCGGCCTCCCAATCGCCATCAAAGATGGGCTTCAAGCCGGGCACGCGGGTTACCGTCGACAACGCGCTGAAGATGATGCTGGTAAAATCGGCCAACGACATGGCCGTAGTGCTCGCCGAGGGCACGGGCGGTTCGATCGACGGCTTTTCGGCAATGATGAATCAAACCGCGCAAAAACTCGGCATGACGCAGACCCACTACGTCAACCCGAACGGCCTGCCGGCGGACGAACAGGTCACTTCGGCGCGGGATCTTGCGATCCTGGCGCGCGCGATCATCCACGACCTGCCGGAATACGAATATTTCGTCCACATCCCCTCGATCCGCTTCGGCCACAGGATCACGCAGAATTTCAACCGCCTGATCGGACGCTATCCCGGCGCCGACGGTTTCAAGACCGGATTTATCTGCGCCTCCGGCTACAACCTCGTCGCATCGGCCACGCGCGACGGCCGCCGGCTGATCGCGGTGGTGCTCGGCGCCTCCTCGGGCACGGCGCGCGCCGTGCGCGCCGCGCAGCTGCTCGACCGTGGCTTTGCCAGCAACAACGGACTGTCGTGGCTCAGGCCCTCGCTCGGAACGGTCGACAATCTGCCTGCGATCGACACCTCACCTCCGAACCTGCATGACGAAATGTGCGGCGGAAAACACCGCCACAAGCCGGCAAGCGACGAGGACGATGCGGCCGTCGCAAGTACGACGGGCAGCCCTTCGGGTTCGCCGGGCGGCGAGGCCACCTCAATATTCCTTGCCGCGGGCCTGCGGCCACCGATGCCAAAGCCTTCGGAGTGGCTGGCGGCGGCTCCCGCGGCCTCCGAACCGGTTGTCGTCTACACCGGCCCGACCCGCAGCGGTGCGGCCCTGGTCGCTGCCGTTGCCGCCGACGCCGACAGCCAAGTGACCCGGCATGGAAAAAAGAAGGCGCACGTCGCAGCCCGAAAGCTCGAAACCGAGCCGAAGGCCGAGGACGGCAAAGCCGAGGCGAAGCCCGCCAAACCACCGGCTGTCAGGCATGCCAGCGCCAAGCCGGACACCGGTGCCAAAGGCGCCGACAAGCCGGCCGCGCCCGCCAACCAGGCAAAGCCTGCCAAGCCAAAGGCCGTGGCAAAGCCCAAGAGCGACACCAAGAGCGACACCAAGCCCGCGCCGAAGAACTCCTCCGGCTGAATGAGGTCGACTTGACCGGGTTCTGAACGCGCCCATTGCGGCGGTCGGGGCCGGGCGGCCTTCGTCAACGCCCCTTGCCGGTAGCTTTCGACCGCTTGCCATAGGCGGCGGCTGGCTCGATACTCCCCCGAAATAAAACCCGACCGAGAGCGGGCAAGCATCAGAGGGGAAACACCATGGAGCGAGTCTGGCTCAAGCAATATCCCGCGGGCGTTCCCGCCGACATCGACGTGACCCAATACGCGTCGCTGGTTGATCTCCTGGAAGAGAGCTTTGCGAAATTCGCCGACCGCAAGGCTTTCATCTGCATGGACAAGTCGATAACCTATCGTGACCTCGACGAGATGTCGCTGGCACTGGCCGCATTCCTGCAGGGCAAAGGCCTTTCCAAGGGCGCCCGCGTCGCGTTGATGATGCCGAACGTGCTGCAATATCCGATCGCGATCGCAGCGGTGCTGCGCGCGGGCTACTCGGTGGTCAACGTCAATCCGCTCTATACGCCGCGCGAGCTCGAGCACCAGCTGAAGGATTCGGGCGCCGAGGCGATCATCGTTCTCGAGAATTTCGCCCACACCGTGCAGCATGTGCTCGGACACACCGCCCTCAAGCAAGTCATTATCGGCAGCATGGGGGAGATGCTCGGGCTCAAGGGCGTCATCGTCAATCTGGTGGTGCGACGGGTAAAGAAGATGGTGCCGGCCTATTCATTGCCGGGCGCGGTCCAATTCAACGAGGCGGTGGCCGCCGGGCGCGCCCTGAAGTTCAACAAGCCCAGGATCGGTCCCGACGACGTCGCCTTTCTGCAATATACCGGCGGCACCACCGGCGTCTCCAAGGGAGCAACCCTGCTCCACCGCAACGTCGTCGCCAACGTATTGCAGAATGACGCCTGGTTGCAGCCGGCACTATCGACGGAGCCGCAAACCGACCAGCTGCTGGTGGTCTGCGCGCTGCCGCTCTATCACATCTTCGCGCTGACCGCCTGCTACCTGCTCGCCGTGCGCGCCGGTGGCACCAATCTGTTGATCCCCAATCCGCGCGATATCGGCGGTTTCATCAAGGAATTGATGAAATATCAGGTCAATGCCTTTCCGGCGGTCAACACGCTCTACAACGGCTTGATGCACCACCCGGATTTCAAAAAAATCGATTTCTCGAAATTGAAAATTTCCAACGGCGGCGGCATGGCCGTGCAGCGGCCGGTGGCCGAACAGTGGAAAGAGATCACCGGCTGCAGCATCGCCGAAGGCTACGGGCTGTCGGAGACGTCGCCGACGCTGACCTGCAACACGGCGATCTCGACCGAGTTTTCGGGCTCGATCGGCATCCCCGTGCCGTCGACCTACATCTCGATCCGCGACGACGACGGCAAGGAACTGGCGTTCGGCGAGGCCGGAGAAATCTGCGCCAAGGGCCCGCAGGTGATGGCGGGCTACTGGAATAGGCCCGATGAGACCGCAAAGGTGATGACGGCGGACGGTTACTTCCGAACCGGCGACATCGGCGTCATGGCGCCCGACGGTTACATCAAGATCGTGGATCGCAAGAAGGACATGATCCTTGTTTCCGGATTCAACGTCTATCCGAACGAGATCGAGGAAGTGATCGCGGGCCATCCAGGCGTGATGGAGTGCGCGGTGATCGGAGTGGCCGACGAGAAGTCGGGGGAGGCGGTGAAGGCGTTCGTGGTCAGGAAGGACCCCAATCTTACCGCCGAGGACATCATCAGATTCTGCCGCGAGCAGCTCACCGCCTACAAGGTGCCGAAGCATATCGAATTCAGGACCGACCTTCCCAAGACCAATGTCGGCAAGATTCTGCGCCGCCAGTTGCGCGACGAGAAGAAGGCCGCGGCCTGAAGTCAACCCTCATGGTGAGGAGACGCATGCGCCCGAGCAGGAGCCTGTTGGCTCGCCTCAGATGAGGTGCCTCGGTCGATGACAGAACAGTGAAGGTCGCAAACCATTGTTACCGCCACCCACCCGGTCTAAGACACACTTGCTCATTTCAAGGAGAATGGACGATGACGATCAAAGTCGGCGACAAGCTGCCCGAGGCGAAGTTTCGCGTGATGACGGCGGAAGGTCCGCAGGTCAAAACCACGGACGACATCTTCAAGGGCAAGAAGGTCGCGTTGTTTGCCGTGCCGGGCGCCTATACCGGCACCTGCCACAAGATGCACTTGCCGAGCATTTTCCTCAATGCGCACGCAATCAAGGGCAAGGGCGTCAACACGATTGCGATCGTGTCGGTCAACGATGTCTTTGTCATGAACGTCTGGAAGCGCGACACCGACCAGCGCGACGAGGCCACCTTTCTCGCCGACGGCAACGCCGATTTCACCAAGGCGATCGGCATGGAGCTGGATGCCTCCGCCAATGGTCTCGGCATTCGTTCCAAGCGCTATTCCATGCTGGTCGATGACGGCGTGGTGAAGAAGCTGAACCTTGAACCCGCGCCGGGCAAGGTCGAGGTGTCCGGCGGCGAAACGCTGCTCGCCCAGCTGTAAGCTTCAACGCACGCTGCGGTGCCGCGGACACCCGCGATCGGGCCTCGCCATTGGCGGGCCCGACGAATGAGGCGGCTGGCAGCATTCGTATCGACGGCCACCATGCTGACACCGGCTCATGCATTTTTTGGTTCGGCTACCGCGCCGGGCCTCACGCGGATGGTGTTAGGCATCTGGTTTGCGATCTGGGCCGGTGGGGTCGAGAACGGGGTTGCCGAGACTCCAACCCCATCGGCCGAGAAACTCGAGCGCATTACCGCGTTTTTCGACAATGAGATAGCGACCGGCAAATTGCCGGGCGCCGTCGTCTTGATCCAGCAGCACGGCCAGCCGGTCTACCTGAAGTGTTTTGGCGTTCGTGACGTGACAAGTGGCGCGCCAATGACGCCGGACACGATTTTCCCGCTTCATTCGATGACCAAGCCCATCACCAGCGTTGCGGCGATGATGCTGATCGATGCCGGCATGCTTTCACTCGAAGAGCCCGTGGCCAAATATATTCCAGCGTTCGCCAACGTGAAGGTGGGCATCGAAGCAACCGCTGCGGACGGATCGCCCATCCTGAAGCTGGTGCCGCCGGTCCGCGCGGTGACCATCGAGGACCTGATGCGGCACACCTCGGGCATCAGCTACGACTATATCGGCGGCAAGTGGATCAAGATGGCCTATGACGACGCGCACATTTTCGACGGGCATTTCGACAACAAGGTGCTTGCCGAGCGTATCGCCCATTTGCCCCTGGCACGACAGCCGGGCACGCTTTGGCGCTACGGCCTTTCAACCGATGTGATCGGCCGCATCATCGAGATCATATCCGGCCAGACGCTTTACAGGTTTGAAAAGCAGCACCTGTTCGATCCGCTCGGCATGGTCAGCACGAAATTTGTGCTCGATAACGCCGAGGAACGGGCCCGATTGGCGGAGCCGCTGCCGACCGACACCGTGCTCAGGGAATCGGAGGATGAGCGTCGCGCGCATCCCGAATGGGAGTCGGGAGGTGGCGGACTGGTCGCCTCGATCACCGACTATGCGCGCTTTGCGCAGATGATCCTTGAGGGCGGCCAGCTCGACGGCAGGCGCTACCTCGGTGCGGCGGCGTTCAAGGCGATGACGACCGACCACATAGGACCGGGTTCCGGCGTGTCGCGCGACTTTTTCTATTTTCCCGGCGATGGCTTCGGCTACAGCTATGGGTTTGCCGTGCGTACCGATCCGGGGAACGCCAGGCCGCCGCCGCCAGGATCGATCGGCGAATTGAAATGGGATGGCGGCAGCGGCACCTATTTCGGCATCGATCCGAAACTCGACATGATCTACATCTTGATGGAGCAGACCCAGACCGAACGTCAGCGTATCCGCGTCAGCTTCAAGCAGCTGGTCTATGACGCTTTCGAGGCCGCTAAATGATCGGTCTTGGTGGTCGTTGTCTGCGCGCAGACGCGTTGCGTTAGCCGACTAATTCTTCAGCCGCGCCATGGCGACGCCTTCGCGCGCGAGCTGATCGGCGCGCTCGTTCGCGTCGTGTCCGGCATGGCCTTTGACCCAATGCCAGCGCACCTGATGCGGCTTGAGGGCTGCGTCGAGCCGCTGCCACAGCTCCGCGTTCTTGACGGGCTTCTTGTCCGCGGTGCGCCAGCCGTTCCGCTTCCAGCCATGGATCCAGCCGGTGATGCCCTGCCGCAGATATTGGCTGTCGGTGTAGAGTTCGACCTGGCACGGCTTCTTCAGCGCTTCCAGCGCCTCGATCGCTGCCGTCAGCTCCATGCGGTTGTTGGTGGTGTGGGTCTCCCCACCCTTCAACTCCTTCTCGACTTCGCCGAATTTCAGAATGGCTCCCCAGCCGCCGGGCCCGGGATTGCCGGAGCAGGCGCCATCGGTGTGTATAGTGACCTTGGGGAACGAACTCACGGGACTAACTTCCCCGTTCCGGCACCAGCCCTGATGTCACGAGCCCGTAGTCGCGCACATCAGCCACTCCCTGGTGGAAGCGCAGCTTGCGGACATATTCGAGCGGGTCCTTCGGCTTCACCAGCGCGCCCGGCGGCACGTTGAGGAAATCGACCAGCCGGGTCAGCAAAAACCGCATTGCGGCACCGCGCGCGAGCAGCGGCAGCGCGTCCTGCTCGGCAGCCGACAGGTTGCGCGCGCGACCATAGGCGTTGAGCAGGGCGCGCGCCTTGGTGACGTTGAAGGATTGGTCCGGCTCGAAGCACCACGCATTCATGCAGATCGCGATATCGTAGGCGAGAATGTCGTTGCAGGAGAACGGAAAGTCGATCAGCCCGGAAACCTTGTCGCCGAGAAAGAAAACGTTATCCGGAAACAGGTCGGCGTGGATGACGCCGATCGGCAGATCGGCTGGCCAGCACGCCTCGAGATGATCGAGCTCGCGCGATATGAAATCGGCAAGACCGCCCTGAACGCTGTCGGCCCGCGCCCGCGCCAATTCAAACAGCGGCCGCCAGCCCGCAACCGACAGCGGATTCTTGCGAAACAGCGGAAAGTCGGCCCCCGCCAGATGCATTCTGGCCAGTGCCTGGCCGACGCCGGCACAGTGCATCGCATTCGGCCGCCGCGGCCACATGCCCTCGAGAAAATTGATGATCGCGGCAGGCCTTCCGGCAAGCGTCGAATACACCTCGCCCTTGCGACTTCGCGCCGGTTGCGGACAGCTGACACCGCGCTCGGCGAGGTGGGCCATCAGCGACAGGAAATAAGGCAGATCATCGACCGCGACGCGCTTTTCATAAAGCGTGAGGATAAAGGCGCCCTTGCTGGTATGGACGAGAAAATTCGAGTTCTCGACGCCCTCGGCGATGCCCTTGTAGGAGAGCAATTCGCCGATGTCGTATCGGGAAAGGAAATCTGCAAGCTCGTCGGCGGCGACGTCGGTATAGACCGCCATGGCTGCGCCTTAGGCCGCGTCCGGCCGTACCGAACGCGGCAACGGGAAGAACTCGTTTTCTTCCGCGGCCGAGACTGTCTCCACGTGCAGTTGATAACGTTCGGCGAACGCGCCCATGATCTCCTCGACGATCACCTCCGGGGCGGAAGCGCCCGCGGTGATGCCGAGGCTCCTGATGCCTTCGAACCGCTCCCAGTCGATGTCACCGGCGCGCTGGGCCAGCACCGCGATCGGGCAACCCTCGCGCTCGGCGACTTCGCGCAGGCGCTGAGAGTTCGACGAGTTGGGCGCGCCGACCACGATCAGCGCGTCGACCACTGGCGCCACCTTCTTGACCGCAAGCTGGCGGTTGGTGGTGGCATAGCAGATGTCTTCCTTGTGTGGACCGGAGATGTTCGCAAAGCGAACCTTGAGGATCGCGACGATGTCGGCGGTGTCGTCGATCGACAGCGTCGTCTGCGTGACAAAAGCGAGGTTGTTCGGATCCTTCGGAGCGAAGGTCTCTGCATCCTCGGCCGTTTCGATCAGGGTCACCGCCCCGGGCGGCAGCTGCCCGAGGGTGCCCACCACCTCGGGATGATGCGAATGACCGATCAGTAGGATCTCGCGGCCGCGCTTGAAATGAATAGCGGCTTCCCGATGCACCTTGGTCACCAGCGGACAGGTCGCATCGAGCGAAAAGAAGTTCCGCGACTGCGCCTCGGCCGGAACCGATTTCGGCACCCCGTGCGCCGAAAACACCACCGGTGCATTGGTATTGTCTGGAATTTCGGCGAGTTCCTCGACGAAAATCGCGCCCTTTTTCTTCAGGCCGTCCACGACATATTTGTTGTGGACGATCTCGTGGCGGACATAGACCGGTGCGCCATAGATGGCGAGCGCCCGCTCCACGGTATCGATGGCCCGCACCACCCCGGCGCAAAAACCCCGCGGCGAACAAAGCACGATTCTGAGGTCTGGTTTTGCGGCCATGGGTACGATCTCGCGACCGAATCACCCACGCCGGCGGGCAGGGAACGGTCAGTTCTGGTAACGAATTGGGACTGCTTTCGAGCCGTGTCAAGACCGTTTCGAGAGACCATTGCGCCACGGACCCCAAAAGGCCTATATAGGGCCAATTCCAGTCATCGCCGATGACCATGGTTTCGCCTCCAGAGGTGGGCGGAGCACAAAGGAGATTTGCCATGACCAACGCACCGCTGATGCCCAAGGCGACCGCCGTCTGGCTGCTCGACAATACTGCATTGACTTTCGACCAAGTCGCCGATTTCACCAAAATGCACCCCCTGGAGATTCGCGCGATCGCCGACGGCGACGCCGCTCAGGGGATCAAGGGCATGGACCCGATTTCCAACGGCCAATTGACACGCGAGGAAATCGAGCGTGCCGAGCTCGACCCGGCCTATCGTCTCAATCTGCAAGAGAGCAAGGTGACGCTGCCGCCGCAGGCCAAACGAAAGGGCCCCCGCTACACACCGGTCTCACGCCGTCACGAGCGGCCGAGTGCGATCCTCTGGCTGGTGCGAAACCACCCGGAATTGAAGGACGCGCAGATCATGCGCCTGGTCGGGACCACCAAGACCACGATCGCAAGCGTGCGAGACCGCACGCACTGGAATGCCTCGACCCTGACCCCGATGGACCCGGTGACGCTCGGCCTTTGCTCGCAGATCGAACTTGATTTCGAGGTGCAACGCGCGGCCAAGGAGAAGCCGGTCGATGCGACCTATGGCGGCGCCACGCTGCTGCCGGCCTCCGAGACAACCCGCAAGGAACCAGAGCTCGAGGTCGCCGAGAAGAAGAGCGACGATCTCAATGTCGACGCCGTGTTCGCCAAGCTGAAAAACATCGGCGGCAAGAAGGCGGACCAGGAATAGCGAGTTCCACGATCTTGCTTAACCTCGCCCCGCTTGCCGGGAGAGGTCGGCGCGCAGCGCCGGGTGAGGGAGATCCTCCGCAAGTTCGACCCTCTCCCCGCACGCGGGAGAGGGAACGGCACCCAGCCAGGCGCCTAACCCAGCTCGATCTCGCCGGAGACTTCGTGCTTGAGGCTGACGCCGCCAAGCGTCAGTACCATCTTTGCCGGCAGCTTCTCGCCGCCTTTCAGGTGGCCGCTTGCGATTGCGTCGCGCACCGTCTTTTCAATCTCGCGCTGCGAGGTGATTCCGACCTGCTTTAAAAACTTGCGCAGGCTCGCATTGAAGACGTCCTCGTTCATGACAGCCTCCAGCCTTGTTACGGGAGCCTTTTCGGTTCTGATTGAATCAGAGCCCAAGGTTCTACTCATCCTTTGACGCGTTTTCTTCACGTGAACCGTTATACACTTCGCTCGAAAACGCTATGGTTACGGGTGCTCCGGATGGTTCAACATGTATTCGCCGAGGTCGCGCTGCTTGCGGTCGGCGCGCGCCTCCGCCGTTGCGCGCTGCGCGTCGCGATCCTTGCGGCAGGCGATATATTGCGAGGAGCCCGGCGCGACCGTGCCGCCCGCCCGGCAGAACGTATCATCGTCCTGGCTGAGGGTTGAAGGTGCTGCCGATTCCCCGCGCTCCAGGCAGCCCGCCAGCAGCGGTGCTGCGAGCACCAGCACGATTGCGATGGAAAATTGTAATTTCAATTCCGGAGCCCGCTCACACCTTGCCTTTCAACGCAACGCCGATTTCGTCCAGCACCTTGGGGTCCTCGATGGTGGCCGGCATGGTCCAGGGCTCGCCGTCGGCGATCTTCTTGATGGTGCCGCGCAGGATCTTGCCCGAGCGCGTCTTCGGCAGGCGTCCCACCGTGATCGCCAGCTTGAAAGCAGCGACCGGACCGAGTTTCTCGCGCACCAGCGCGACGATCTCCTTTTCGATCTCGGCCGGGCTTCGGGCGACGCCGGCCTTCAGCACCAGAAAGCCGCAAGGCACCTCGCCCTTGATCGCATCCTTGACGCCGAGCACCGCGCATTCGGCGACGTCCGGATGCGAGGCCAGGATTTCTTCCATGCCGCCGGTGGACAGCCGGTGGCCGGCGACATTGATGATGTCGTCGGTGCGGCCCATCACCCAGACGTAGCCGTCCTCGTCCTTGTAGCCGGCGTCGGAGGTCTTGTAGTAGCCGGGGAATTCGCCGAGGTACGACTCCTTGAAGCGCTCGTCCTGCTGCCACAACGTGGGCAGGCAGCCCGGCGGCATCGGCAGCTTGATCACGATCGAACCCATCGTGCCCGCCGGCACCGGCTTCGTCGCTTCATCGACCACGTCCACCTGATAGCCGGGCATCGGCACAGTGGGCGACCCATGCTTGACCGGCAGCATGCCGAGACCGACCGGGTTGCCGGCGATGCACCAACCGGTTTCGGTCTGCCACCAGTGGTCGATCACGGGGACTTTCAGCTGCGCCTCCGCCCATTCCACCGTCGGCGGATCGGCGCGCTCGCCGGCCATAAACAGCGTGCGGAATTTCGACAGGTCGTATTTACGGATGAATTTGCCGTCGGGGTCTTCCTTGCGGATCGCGCGGAACGCGGTCGGCGCGGTGAACAACGCCACCGCCTTGTGCTCGGCGATCAACCGCCAGAAGGCGCCGGCATCGGGGGTGCCGACCGGCTTTCCCTCATACATGATCGAGGTCGCGCCGTGGATCAAGGGCCCGTAGACGATGTAGCTATGGCCAACCACCCAGCCGATGTCGGAGCCGCACCACCAGACCTCGCCGGGCTTCACCCCATAGAGGTTGAACATCGACCATTTCAGCGACACCAGGTGGCCGCCATTGTCGCGCACCACGCCTTTCGGCACGCCGGTCGTGCCCGAGGTGTAGAGGATGTAGAGCGGATCGGTCGCCAGCACTGGAACGCAAGGCGCGCGCTTACCGGCTTGAAGCGCCTTTGCGCGCAGGTCGGCCCAGTCGTGATCGCGCCCGCCAACCAGATCGCAGCCGTGTTGCGGCCGCTGCAGGATGATGCAGGCGGAGGGCTTGGCGCTGGACAGCTTGATCGCTTCGTCGAGCAACGGCTTGTATTGCACGATGCGACCCGGCTCGAGCCCGCAGCTCGCCGAAAAAATCAGTTTCGGTTTGGCGTCGTCGATGCGGGTCGCAAGCTCTTTCGCCGCAAAGCCTCCGAACACCACGCTGTGTACGGCGCCGATCCGCGCGCAGGCCAGCATCGCGACCACCGCCTCCGGTACCATCGGCATATACAGGATGACGCGGTCGCCCTTGGCGATGCCGAAATCACCCATCACGGCGGCGAGCGTCTGCACTTCGCCGAGAAGCTCAGCATATGTGAATTTCGTAACCGTGTTGGCGAGCGGCGAATCGTGGACCAGCGCGAGCTGATCGCCGCGTCCGCCGGCAACATGGCGATCGAGCGCGTTGTAGCAGGTATTGACGACGGCGCCGGTGAACCAGCGGCCGTAGATGCCACTGGCCGGATCGAGGATCTTCTTGGCGGGCTCGATCCAGTCGATCTCGCGCGCGGCCTCTCCCCAGAACCCCTCGGGATCCCCGAGTGAGCGGGTATAGAGGTCGTGATATCTGCTTTTCTCGTGAATGTTCATCGCACAAGCCTTCCGCTTGCTCTGGCTTATCACGTCCCCACGTAAGCGTCGCGGGGGGCGCGGCCATGATCAGGATCAATTCCAGCCGGCTTTGTTTCATATTGTCGCCCGAAGCGGCGGCGTTTCAAGCCGGAAAAAGCCAGCGTTCTTCAACTAAAGAACAGCTGCGGAAATAATCCTGATCTCCCGGCCCCGTTGTCCCGAATCCGAAGTTCGCCGCATTTTGCGGTTATCGGCGTAACATCGACCGCAAATGGTCGAGCCGTTCGCGCATGACCTTCCGCAAATCGTAGTCGGGGCGCCCGAACAAGGCACTGCGGCGCGCCAAAAACTCCTCCTGCTCGCGCCGCAGCACCTGCGCCGCGCGCGGGCTTGCGGCGGCAGCATCGCGCATCAGCTGAGCATTCGTCGCACTGATCTGGCGATCGAGATCGGCGAGGTCGGGATCGGCGCAGATCGCCTTTTCGACGGCGCGGCGGGCGGCTGCACAATCAAAGCCCGGCTTGCCGGCGACAGCCATCTGTGCGCCCAGCCGCTCCAACTCCAGTGCCAGAGACTTGTAGTTGCCTCTTGCGGTGGCGTGATCGGGGTCGAGCTTGATGGCGGCGGCAAAATCGGTCAGCGCTCTCGGGCGGTCGCCCTTTTTCCACCACAGCTCGCCACGGGCATTGAAGGTGTCGGCGCGTTTCGGATCGAGGTTCAGCACGGCATCATAGTCGGCGATGGCGCGTTCGATCTGGTCCTTGCGCGCAAAGGCGGCCGCACGCGCGATCAATGCCCTCACGCGGTCATTCTGCGCGGCCTTTTCATTGTCGATCTGCGCGCCGCACAGCGCCATGATCCCGTCGTCGTCATTGGCCGCGATTGCCCCCATGCAGGGTGCGGGGTCGACCGGCGGCGTCGCCTGGATCTCCGTGTCGGTCGCGTTGGCGTGTTGAGGGAGTGCGGCCGACAGCATCGCGGCCAGGGCCGCGTGACGGATCTTCATCAAAAAGCGGCACCGCATCATCTCGATGCGCCGCTCAAGCGCCGGATTTGCATGTGATCCCGCCATCGACCACGAGCTCGATGCCGGTGACGTATTTCGACTCATCGGAGCCGAGGAACAGCGCCGCATTGGCGACGTCCCAGGCATCCCCCATGTGGCCCATCGGCACTTGCGCGTCGCGCGCGCGCCACATCGCCTCCACATCGCCCCCGGCGTAGCTCTGTGCAAGCCCCACGCTATGTTCGACCATCGGCGTCTTCATCAGTCCGGGAAGAATAGTGTTGACCCTGACGTGCTTGGCCGCGAATTCGACCGCGGTGGTGCGCGTCATCTGGTTCATCGCCGCTTTGCTGGCGCCGTAGCTGACGTAGGAGATGCCGATGTGGCGGATCGATGCGATCGATGAAATATTGATGATGGAGCCGCCGCCCTGCCTTACCATGACGGGAATGACGTGCTTCATCGCAAGGTATGCGCTCTTGAGGTTGACGGCAAAGACGCGATCCCATTCCGCCTCGGTGACCTCCACCACGCTGCCCGTCTCGGCGATCCCGACATTGTTGTCGAGCACGTCGATCCGGCCGTAGGTCGCAAGGCAGGCCTTGACCATCGCCTCGATGTCGCTCGCGCGCGAGACGTCGGCGGTGAAGGCTGTGGCCCTGCCGCCTTCGGCGGCGATGATCCCTGCGGTCTCTGCGGCGGCAGCCGGATTGCGGTCGACGCAAAATACCTGTGCGCCCTCGCGCGCAAAGGTGACCGCGGTCGCCTTGCCGTTGCCCCATCCGGGGCCGATCGAGCCGGCCCCAACCACCATCGCCGTCTTGCCCTTGAGCCGATCCATCTCTCCCTCTCGCGTCTCTATTGGCAGAAACCCCGCAAAATTAGCACCGAGCGGGCGGAGAAAACCACCGTTACCGGATGCGGTGCCGGGCCTGCGCCAACGGCGCGCCGATTGCGACAACTTGAACGGGTGTTCCGTCCCGCGGTACTGGAAAGTTGACATCAACCTAAGGTAGTGTGGCCCGGTGAAGCTGGCCCGCCAGAGGCCGGCCGTCGGGAGAACGCCAGAATGCCGTGCAATCGTACAGTTGGACTTTGCCTTGGAGCCGTCGCGCTGCTCTGCGGGCCCAGCCTGCTCAACGCCGCCTTTGCCAAACCGTTCATGATCGTCGGTCTCGACGAAAAGGTCCGTTGGGACGATGACGGCAAGCAGATCCTTGGCCCGCCTGGCAAGGATCAGATCCTGATCGTCGACCTCGCCAACCCGGAAAGCCCCAAGATCGTTGCCGCCCTGCCGCTAGAGAATTCGATCGTGGGGCCGCCGGTCAACGTCGACATCGATCCCAGCGGAACAGTCGCGCTGGTTGCCGACTCCGTCGACAACGTCAGGGATGGCGACGCGCTCAAGCAGGTGCCTGACAACAAGATCCACGTGATCGACATGAAGGCCGATCCGCCGAAGCTTGCGGCCACCATCAGCGGAGGCAAGCAGCCTTCGGGCCTGAGCTTCAGTCCCGACGGCAAGATGGCGCTGGTCGCCAACCGCGGCGACAACTCGATCAGCGTGCTCTCGGTAAATGGAACCGACGTCAAGATCATCGACACGGTGGCGATGCCGGACAGCGTCGCGCATGTGCTGTTCACGCCGGACGGCAAGCGGGCGCTGGCCGTGCGATTTCCCGCGCACAAGGTCTCAGTGCTCGACATCGCGGACGGCAAGGTGGCCTACAACAAGATCGATTTGCCGACGGGACAATGGCCCTACAACGTCGTGGTGACGCCGAACGGCAAGATTGCGCTGACTGCGGACAATGGCGGGGCTGGCAACTCCGACGGCAACGTCGACACCACCAGCGTGATCGATCTCGAAACCAACCCGCCGCGCATCATCGATCGCGTCGTGGTCGGCGATGGTCCGGAGGGACTTGCCATGAGCCCGAAGGGCGATCTCGCGGTCGCCGCGATCCATCGCGGCTCCAACACACCGAAGGCGTTCTTCTACCACAAGAACGGCAGCCTTTCGGTGCTCAAGATCGATGGCAAGAAGGTCACCAAGACCCAGGATATCGAGCTTGGCGGACTGCCGGAGGCTGTCATGTTCACGCCGGACGGCGGATATATCCTGGCCGGAAACTTCCTGACCCAGGATTTTTCCATCCTGAAGGTCAGCGGCACCGAGGTCACTGACACCGGCAAGCGGTTTCAGGTGCCGGGCCATCCGGCATCGGCGCGGATGGGGCACTAGCCGCGTTCAAAGGCGTGCAGCGCTTCGCCGCGCGCGATCAGGCGCTTGGCGTTCGCATAGGTCGGCACCTCGACCAGCGAACCCCTGAGTTCGACGCGTGCCTCGCCTCTGGCGCGCGCCGCCTCGAACGCGGCGACAATTTCGCGTGCGTGTCGAAGCTCCGCCTCGCCCGGTGTCAGCACGGAGTTGACCACCCGCGCGTGTGCGGGATCAACAAGGCTCTTGGCGACGTAGCCAAGCCTTCGCGCCCAGCGCGTATCGCGCGCGACACCCTCGATATCGCTGAAGGTATAGGGGCAATCGACCGCGACCACGCCCGCCGCGACGCATTCGACGATGAAGCGCTGCCGGCAATAAGCGAGCTCCGCACCGTCGGGGCCGCGCTCTGCGCCGAGATCGGCCGCCAGATCTTCCGCGGCCAGCAGGCACGCGGTCGTCCGCGCGCTTGCCTTTACGATCGCGCCGAATTGCACAAGGCCGCGCGCAAATTCGATATTAGGTAACAGCACGGTCGAGCCTTGCGGGATGCCGTAGTCGCGCTCGAAGCGCGTCACCGCCTCGTCGAGGCGCAGGACGTGGGAAGGCTCGGCGACTTTCGGCAATGCCACGATATCGGGGCGGCCGCGCATGACGGCTGCGAGATCGTCCATGCCGTCAGCCTCCAGCGGGTTGACGCGAACCGCGGCCACCGCGCCCGCCCCGCGCCATGCCGCATAGAGATCGGCAGCGAGGCTGCGCGCGGCGGGCCGAAGGTCCGGCGGAGTGAAGTCTTCCAGTTCCTGGATCAGGACGTCTGCGCCGCTCGAAGCGGCCCTCTGCAGCGCCTTTTCGTTAGCGCCCTCGAGAAGCAGCCAGGAGCGACAGAGCTTTGCCGGACGGCTCTGGGCCATGATGACGATCCTCCGAGAGCGCGATGGCGCGGCAAACGCTACTGGAAGGTCATGTCGAGACATTTGGAAACATCGGAGCCGAGCCCCGAGGCGATGGTGATGCAGCCCCGCACCTTTTGCGCGGTGGTGTCGGCCACCCACATCGCATAGCCACCGGTGCCGAAGAAGGAGTTGGTGTTCGGCGGCTCGGTTTCGGTGGCATCGAAGGTGTAAATGGAATCGGTCTCAAAGATGCGCGGTCTCTTGGTGCAGCTTCCGTCGGTCTGCACGTTGATCACTTCCTTGTTGTCCCGCGTCAGTGCCAGCGAAACCTGGCAGCGGAAAGATTCCGAGGTCTTGACGTTGAAAATGTAGGCATAGGATTTGCAGGTTGCGGTGTTGAGCTTGCCAGGCGCAAGCCCGCGACTGCAGGCAATCCGCTGATTGTTGGAGAGCTTGAACAGCTCTTCGGCGCGGGCGAAAGTGACCAACGTCAGAAACACGAGCGCACCCGAGAAGCAAATTTTCATGACGCGATTCATCCAAATCACCCTATGACTGCTTTTGTCGAATTGGTTCTAGTGGAGCGGATTTGACGTTCGCTACCCTCTTGCCGCGATTGTCTCATGCGAACGTCAAATCCAAAGCTCCACTAGCATCAAATAATTTGCTAGTGGTCCCTTGATTCTAACATTCGAAAAAGCGGCTCCCCAGATGGGTAGCGAAAGTTAGAATCGGACCACTAGATGGAAACGGGAAGATAGTCGTCCGCAATGAGGTGGGAAATCACAAAGTCACGGGCCGGATGTGATGCAGCGCGAGAGCAATTCGTGGCACGCTTTGCATCAACACAACAATGTTCGTGATTTGTTCAAGAAGACAAATGTCGGGGAGAATGACGATGATCAGACTTTCGCTTCAGGCGCTGTTGCTGGCAGCAACCCTCAGTGGCCTGACCACATCCGCGTTCGCGCAAGACGCGGGAGCTACGCCGTGGGAGCTGAAGCCGGATATGGGCTATGCCTACGCCAAGGACGGCAAGACCTATTCCTACAAGATGGGGACCAACAACGCAGGACAGCTGCTGAAGGGCGCCAAGAAGGTGCCGAGGGGTACGCTTTTTTTCATCGGCCAGAACGGGCAGCTCTATATGCGGACGGGAAACTATCTCGAAGGCGACGGCAAGTTCATGTTCGGATCGCGTTGATCCCGCCACACCCCGCTAAAACACCGCCGCCA
>Ga0306924_10001660_pt1 | contig 20527 bp, 17 predicted proteins | sample sta12Can44000111_FD_203756 | JGI IMG/M metagenome (GOLD analysis project Ga0306924, IMG submission 203756) | Lab enrichment of tropical soil microbial communities from Luquillo Experimental Forest, Puerto Rico - statanox.12C.anox.44.000.111 (v2)... | ecosystem: Environmental > Terrestrial >...
AGACGGCCCGACCCATCAGCCGGTCGAACAACTCGCCGCGCTGCGCAGCATTCCCGGGCTGATCGTTCTGCGTCCGGCGGACGCCAACGAGGTGGCAGAGGCCTGGCGCGTCGCGTTGAGCCTTAAGCACGAGCCTGTCTGCCTGATCCTGAGCCGGCAGAACCTGCCGACATTCGACCGCACCCGGTATGCTGCGGCGAGTGGCGTGAGAAAGGGCGCCTATATCCTGGCTGACGCCGCCAGCGGCAAACCGGACGTGATCCTGATGGCCACCGGCAGCGAGGTGGGTCTCTGCGTCGAGGTCTACGAGAAGCTCAAGGCCGAAGGCATCGCGGCCCGCGTGGTAAGCATGCCGTCATGGGAGCTCTTTGAGCACCAACTGGAGGAATACCGCGCCGCGGTATTGCCGCCCGACGTTACCCGCAGGGTCGCGGTCGAGCAGGCCTCGACGCTCGGTTGGGAGCGGTATACCGGATTGCGCGGCACGATCCTCGGGATGAAAACCTTTGGTGCCTCCGCACCGTTAAAGGAGCTGCTGGTAAAATTCGGGTTTACCGGTGAAAACGTCTACGCGGCTGCCAAACAGCAGCTCTCGCGCAAGGAGTAGAGGCGATGCCAAATCCCTTGAGGACCCTCAACGAATTCGGCCAGTCGGTCTGGTTGGACTTTGTCAGCCGCGACCTGTTGAAGAGCGGGGGCCTTGCCAAGTTGATTGCCGAGGATGGTCTGCGCGGCGTTACCTCGAACCCGTCGATCTTCGAGAAAGCGATCGGCCACGGGGACGATTACGACGCGCTGATCGCCGAAGCGGAGGCTTCCGGCGATCTCGATCCCGGCGCGCTTTTCGAGGATCTCGCCGTCCGCGACATCCAGGAGGGCGCCGACACCTTGAACAGCGTCTACGAACAGACGCAGCGGCGCGACGGTTTCATCAGCCTCGAAGTATCGCCCTATCTGGCGATGCACACGCATGAGACGATCGAGGAAGCGCGCCGGCTGTGGCACGAGGTCAACCGCCGCAACCTGATGGTCAAAGTGCCTGGCACCAAACCGGGCCTGACCGCGATCCGCACTCTGATCGGCGAGGGGATCAACGTCAACGTGACGTTGCTGTTTTCGCAGCAGGTCTACGCGGACGTCGCCGAAGCCTACATTTCGGGACTTGAGGCTTTCGCCAAAAAGGGTGGCGACCCGCACAAAGTATCCAGTGTGGCGAGCTTTTTTGTGAGCCGGATCGACACTCTGGTCGACGACGAACTCGACAAGAAGATCGCAGCCTCCACTGATCCCGCAGCCAGGGCAGAACTGCAAAAGCTGAAGGGAAAAGTGGCGATTGCAAACGCCAGGCTCGCCTATCAGCTCTACAACAAAATCTACTCCGACGAGCGCTGGCAACGGCTGGCGCAGCAAGGCGCGCAAACGCAACGATTGCTGTGGGCGAGCACCGGGACGAAGAACAAGGCCTACAGCGACGTGCTCTATGTCGATGAGCTGATCGGTGCCGACACGGTCAACACGATCCCGCCGGCGACGATGGATGCCTACCGCGACCACGGTCGGCCACGCGCCAGCCTCGAAGAAGACGCCGACGGCGCCCGGGCGGTGATGGACGCGCTGCCCAAGGCCGGCATATCAATCGATGCGGTGACGTCGAAGCTCGTCGAGGACGGGGTGCGGCTGTTTGCCGATGCCGCCGACCAGCTTTATGCGGCGGTTCAGAAAAAGCGCCGAAGCGTGCTCGGGCCCAAGCTCAACGCGATGACCTACAAGCTTCCCGAGGAATTGCAGAAGGACGTCCAGGTCGCCCTGGAGGACTGGCGCAAGGAGGGTAAAGTTAGGCGGCTGTGGGCCGCCGATGCTTCGCTGTGGACCGAGGCGGACGAGGCCAATTGGGTCGGGTGGCTGGACATCGTCGACAAGCAGCTGAAGGGGATCGCGCATCTTCAAGATTTTGCCGATGACGTAAAGCGTTCCGAGTTCCGCGACGTTCTGCTTCTCGGCATGGGCGGTTCGAGCCTGGGTCCCGAGGTGTTCGCCGAGACTTTCGGCTCAAAGTCGGGCTATCCCAAGCTGCATGTACTCGACTCGACCGACCCGGCTCAGATCCGCAGCTTCGAATCCCGCGTAGATCTCGGGCGCACGCTGTTCCTCGTGTCGAGCAAATCCGGCAGCACGCTCGAACCCAACATTTTCAAGCAGTATTTCTACGAACGGGCCAAGCAGACGGTCGGAGCCGCCGAGGCGCCGAAGCATTTCGTTGCGGTCACCGACCCGGGCTCGTCGCTCGAAAAGGCGGCCCGCAACGAAGGGTTCCGCTGTGTGTTTCACGGGCTCCCGAGCATCGGCGGGCGCTATTCGGTGCTTTCGGATTTCGGCATGGTGCCGGCGGCCGCGATTGGCATCGACCCGCGCGCCTTCCTCGAGAATACGGCCGAGATGGTGCGGTCCTGCGCGGCGAGCGCGCCGCCGATCGAGAACCCGGGGGTGATTCTCGGCGCGATCCTCGGAACCGCCCAGCGTCGCGGGCGCGACAAGGTAACTGTCATCGCTTCCAAAGGCATTGCCGATTTCGGCGCATGGCTCGAGCAGCTCCTTGCTGAATCGACCGGCAAGCTCGGCAAGGGCATCGTGCCGGTCGACGCTGAGCCGCTGGGGCCTCCGGCGCTCTACGGCAGTGATCGCGTTTTCGCGTATCTCCGGCTCGCCGCCGATCAGGATGCCGAGCAGGAAGGGGCCGTGACCGCGCTGGAGGGAGCCGGACACCCGGTAGTGCGGATCACTGTGTCAGACGTGATGCAGCTGGGGCAGGAGTTTTTCCGCTGGGAGATGGCGACCGCCGTCGCCGGTTCGATCATCGCCATCAATCCGTTTGATCAGCCGGATGTCGAGGCGGCCAAGGTCAAGACCCGCGACTTGACCGACGCATATGAGAAGGCCCGGAAATTGCCCGAGATGCGCCCGTTCTTCGAAGGCGACCGGATCGAGCTATTCGCCGATCCTCGCAACGACGCCGCGCTAAAGCCGCACGCAACGAGCCTCACCGCGGCGCTGAAGGCCCATTTTGGGCGGATCGGCGTCGGGGATTATGCCGCGCTGCTCGCCTATATCGAGCGGAATCCCGCCCATATCGATGCGATGCAGCGGCTCCGCCGCATGATCCGCGATCGGACCAAGGCAGCGACATGCGTCGGCTTTGGGCCGCGCTTTCAGCATTCGACAGGACAGGCCTATAAGGGTGGACCGAACAGTGGGGTCTTCTTGCAAATTACCTGCGACGATCCCCAAGATCTGCCGGTGCCCGGCCAATCCTATACCTTTGGCATCGTCAAAGAGGCGCAGGCGCGCGGCGATTTCGAGGTGCTGGCAGAGCGCGGCCGGCGTGCGCTGCGGGCGCACATCACCGGCGATCTCGCCACCGGGCTCGCCACCCTCAGTAGCGCTGTCGAAGAAGCCCTGCGGTAGGAGGCCGAAGCATGGAAGCTCGGGTCGTAGACAGGAGCAACCGTCGGCAGACCCAGACGCCGGCACACCAGGCGCCGCCCTGCACCTTGGTTATCTTTGGCGCGGGCGGCGATTTGACCAAGCGGCTCTTGATGCCGGCTATCTACAATCTGTCAAAAGCGAAGCTGCTGTCCGACAAATTCGTGATCATCGCTGTGGACCGTACGCCAAAACCGCTTGAAGCTTATCGCGATTATTTGGCCGAAGGGATCAGAAGTTTTGTTTCGGACACGGCTTCGGGTCCCGCAACCGAGCCGTTTGACAAAGAGGCGTGGGACTTCGTCGCTAGTCGGATTACTCATTTCGCTGGCGATCTGACGGTGTCCGATACCTATGCGCGGCTCTTCGAGACCCATGAGAAGATAGCGGCTCAACACCAGACTGGCGGCAACGCAATTTTTTACCTGGCCGTTGCCAGCCAATTGTTCGGTACGATTGTCGAGCAAATAGGCTCCGTCGGTCTCACCGAAGAAAAGGACGGCTGTTTCCGCCGCGTCATCATTGAAAAACCATTCGGGACAGATCTCGCCTCAGCCCGTGCGCTGAATGCTCGTATCCTGAGGGTGTTGTCAGAACCCCAGATCTATCGGATGGACCACTTCCTCGGTAAGGAGACGGTCCAGAACATCATGGTATTGCGTTTCGCCAACGGGGTCTTCGAGCCGATCTGGAATCGCGACCACATCGATCATGTGCAGATTACCGTCGCGGAAACCGTCGGCGTCGAGCTGCGAGCGAGATTCTACGAGGCCACGGGTGCATTGCGTGACATGGTCCCGAACCATGTCTTCCAGCTTTTGAGCCTGACTGCGATGGAGCCACCGAACTCCTTCGACGCCGACGCGGTCCGCACCGAAAAGCACAAGGTGTTGGAGGCGGTACATCCGCTCGATAACGAAGAAGTGCGCCGCAGTGTAGTACGCGGGCAGTACGGGACGGGTGAGTTGGAGGGCAAGCCGGCAAAGGGCTATCGCGAGGAGCCCGGGGTCGCTCCTGACAGCAAGACAGAGACCTACGTCGCGATGCGCCTGGGTATCGATAATTGGCGTTGGGCCGGCGTGCCGTTTTACCTGCGCACCGGCAAGCGGCTTGCGCGGCGAACGACGGAAATTGCGATTCAATTTAAGCAGGCGCCATTCGCGCTTTTTCGCAACACGCCGGTCGACACCTTGCCGCCGAATGTGCTTGCTCTCCAGCTACAGCCCGACGAGGGCGCATCGCTGCAATTCGGCGCAAAGATCCCGGGTCCGGAGATTTCCCTCGGCGGCGTGCGGATGAACTTCTCGTACAAGGATTATTTCAGCACCGAGCCGACCACCGGGTACGAGACCCTCGTTTATGATTGCATGATTGGCGATGCGATGCTCTTCAACCGCGCCGACGGGGTCGAAGCCGGGTGGCAAGTTGTGCAGCCGATCCTTGATTTGTGGCACGATGATAAGACTGTGACGCTCGAACCTTACGCTGCCGGGAGCGCCGGTCCGGAGGGAGCCGACAATCTGTTGTGGCGCAGCGGCCGCCAATGGCGCGCGATCACGTGATCCGCCGATGAACCGCCCGGTCATTGTCGCGCCTTCGATCCTGTCGGCGGATTTCGGTCGGCTGGCCGAAGAGGTCCGTGCCGTTGACGAGGCAGGGGCGGACTGGATCCATGTCGATGTGATGGACGGACGGTTTGTCCCCAACATCACGATCGGGCCGGTCGTCGTCCAGGCAGTACGTAAATCGACAAACAAGCCGATCGATGTGCATCTGATGATCGTCGAGCCCGAGGTCTACCTCGACGACTTCGCGCGCGCCGGTGGCGACCACCTTTTGGTTCACTGCGAGCCGAGCGCGACGATCCATCTGCATAGGACCCTGGACCACATCCGCGATCTCGGAAAAACTGCGGGCGTCGTGTTGAACCCGGCCACCCCACTGGCGATGATCGAATATGTGCTGGAGCTGTGTGGGATTGTCCTGATCATGACCGTCAATCCAGGGTTCGGCGGTCAGCAATTCCTTCCGGAAATGCTGTCAAAGATCCGCGCGCTGCGGCGTTTGTGTGATGATCGCGGCCTCGACCCCGTTATCGAGGTTGACGGCGGGCTGGGCGGAGAGAATGCATGGCGAGTGATCGAGGCCGGAGCTAACGCGATCGTCGCCGGCTCGCATGTTTTTCATGCGCCCAACTATGCCCGCGCGATCGAGTCGATCCGCAACTCGAAGCGATCGCAAAACTAGGACAAACGAAAATGCCGCCCGCATCTGCGACAGCATCGGTCGAAGTCGCCACCGGTCTCGAAGCCTTGGCTCATTGCGCCGCCGAGTGGCTCACCAATCTGGCCGCCGCCAGCCGTGACCGGTTTGCGATCTGCCTATCGGGCGGCTCCACTCCGCGGCGGCTTTATCAGCTGCTCGGCGAAGCCCCCTATCGAGATAGGCTGCCATGGGATCGGGTTCATTGGTTCTGGGGGGACGAGCGCTTTGTGCCGTGGGACAGCTCGGACAGCAATTACGGCATGACGCATGCTGCGCTCTTCGCGCGAGCTCCTGCTCCTGCGGCGAACATTCACGGGATCGCGACAGCTGGTACTCCTAAAACCGCCGCCGCCGAATATGAGCAGGTGCTGAAATCCTATTACGGATCCGAGATCCTTGATCCGGCCCGGCCGCTCTTTGCCATACAGCTGCTCGGCCTGGGGCCCGACGGACACACCGCCTCTCTAATTCCCGGAACCAGTGTGCTAGAGGAAAGGCAACGGTGGGTTGCGGAGGTTAGCCACGGCCGGCCCGAACCGCGCATCACGTTGACCTACCCAGCGCTCGAGAGCAGCCGGCATACGGCCTTTCTCGTGGCGGGAGCGGATAAGCGGGAGGCGTTGTCGCGGACTTTGAACAGAGATCAGGCGCTTCCCGCCGCTCGGCTCCGCCCGGTCGGCGACTTGACCTGGTTTGTCGACAACTCGGCGTACCCGTCGCCATGAGCGTCGACCGTGACGAACTAAAGCGCGCGGCGGCAATGCGCGCTATTGAGGAAGTCGGGGACGGCATGGTGCTTGGCCTCGGAACCGGCTCGACCGCGGCGTTCGTCGTCGAGGGCCTCGCGCGGCGCGTCGCCGGCGGCCTCCGAGTCGTGGGGATCCCGACTTCAGAGCGCACGGCATCTCAAGCCCGTCGGCTTGGCATTCCGATCGCAACCTTTGCTGAGTATCAAACTCTCGATCTGACGATCGATGGAGCGGATGAGGTACAGCTAGGCACTCTCGACCTGATCAAAGGTTTGGGAGGCGCGTTGCTGCGCGAAAAGATTGTCGCGGCGGCGAGCCGCCGGCTGGTGATCGTCGTGGATCAGGAGAAGCTCGTCGAGCGTCTCGGCGAGCATACCCCGATACCGGTTGAAGTCACGCAGTTCGGATGGGAGGCGACGGCCTCCGCCGTCACCAAACTAGGCTGCCAACCCGAGCGGCGCTACGCCCCGGGGGAACAGCCTTATGTCACCGACGGCGGCAACTTCATCCTCGACTGCCGGTTCGGGCCGCTGGCCGACCCGCGGGAGACCGAAAGAAATATCGCAATGACGGTCGGCACCGTCGAAAGCGGGCTGTTTGTCGGGCGCACCACAATGGTCGTCGTAGCATCCGCCGCGGGCGTGGAAGTGCTGACGCCGCCTGTCCTCGGACGAGGATGATAGGAAGAGGCCGCCCGTAGGCGGCCCTCCGGAAGGATTTTAGCGCCCGTAATCGCTGCGCGATTGCCGGCGCGATGTGGATGAGCCTGCATAAGGCTCGTCCTGATGGAAACTGGCAAGGCACTGCTCGCGGAGTTGCGGATCCGTGATCGGGCCGCATTCCTTGCGCATCCGCGCCTGCCGGAACCCGCGGTTGGTTTCCAGCAGCCGATCATATTGATGGCTTTGCGTTACGTTCTGTCGCGCCGACCAGGAGGTCGACGTGTCGCCCGGACTAGTCTGCGGACCGTTGGTCACTACTTCGGTGCCGGGAACACCGGGGCCGGTCATTTGAGCGTGAACCGGTAGGCTCACGACAGCCGCCAGGCAGGCGGTTGCGAAGGTCAGACCGGTTGCAGTCTTCAGCAGCATGACGTTACCTCGTGGGTTGTTGCCCCGAGGTGAAAACGCATGAACCCCTTGCACTGTTCCGCGCATAGCGCGGTGGCAAAAAGCAGTCATGGTTAGGACCGAAGAGATCCTGGGCGGGGCCGCTCTCAGTTGGGCGGCCCCCGCTATGGGGACCGGCTCAGCGCCCGTAACTGCTGCGATCGCGCCGGGGGGACGTCGACGAGCCGGTAGCTGTCGAGCTCGCGCCGACAGGCTCGTCTTGCGCGAAGCTGTCCAGGCACTGTTGGTGAAGCTGCTGATCCGTTATCGGCCCACACTCGCGGCGCATGCGCGCTTGCTGGAACCCGGGCTACTTTCCAGCAACCGGTCGTAGCGCTCGCTTTGCATGACATTCTGCCGCGCCGCCCGATCCGGCCGGGAGCCTTGCGGGCCGTTGGTCATTTCGTCGGTATTGCCGAGACCGGCTCCGGATGGTTGGGGCGCATTGGTCCCGCTGACCGATCCAGCCGAGCCTTGCGACCAATCGGGTGACGCACCGCCCTGGTAAGTTTGCGGGGCGTAGGAGGTCTGCGCCTTTGCACCGGGTGTGCCCGCGATCGACATGACGCAAGCCGCCGCAAACGCCACACCTGCTGCTGTTTTGGTCGTGCGATTAACTCACCAGACGACAAAACACGCCCCCGGAAACGCTGTTCCCAAAAAGCGCGGTGGTCGAAGAGGTGACTTTGCGAAACGCCCGGAGGTTCCGAACTCAGAAAGCCGGGTCGGCGATTCCGCGGCGGCGGCAGGCAGCTAGCAATGTGTTGAACAGGAGGCAGGCGATCGTCATCGGACCGACGCCCCCAGGCACCGGGGTGATTGCCCCAGCGACTTGACTTACCGAGTGGAAATCTACGTCGCCGATGACGCGGCCGCGCCCCTCGGAGTTCGACGCCGGGTTGATGCCGACGTCGATGACAGTCGCACCCGGCTTGATCCAGTTGCCGTTGACCATCCCGGGCTGCCCGGCTGCTGCGATCACAATGTCGGCGCCGCGGCAGATCTCGCCGGCATCGTGGGTTTTGGAGTGGACCACCGTCACGGTGCAATCGGCCTGCAACAGCAATGCCGCTAGGGGCTTTCCAACAATGTTCGAGCGGCCAATGACAACCGCGCCTAGCCCGGCTAGGTCGGCGTGAACCGTGCGCAGAAGGCGGATACAGCCCTGCGGTGTGCACGGTATCATCGTCGGCAGGCCGCTCCACAACCGCCCGACATTGACCGGGTGAAAGCCGTCCACATCCCTGGCGGGGTCGATCGCCCCGAGGATCCGGTGCGGTTCGATGTGACGGGGTAGCGGGAGTTGAACCAGCACTCCGTCGATACGGTCGTCCCGGTTCAGCTGTTCAATTTCCGCGGCGAGGCTCGCTTCCGAAATGTCGCCCGGCAAGCGAATGTCGAAAGCTGAAAGTTGCGATCCGGCGCACGCACGTCCTTTGGCTCTCACATATACCTGGCTCGCTGGGTGGTCTCCGACCAGGACAGTAGCGAGACCCGGCGCGGTCCCGGTCTTGCTGCGCAGATCCGCTGCAACCTCGGCGGCGCGACGGCGCAACGCGGCAGCATGTGCCGCCCCGTCGATCACGGTTGCCCGTTGCACTCCACTGTCTCCTCCACCGACCGTTTCGGCGGCCGACACTACTCAACGGAGGAGACCAGCGTAAGAGGCCGCGAATTGTTCCGGCCAAGGCCTCAGCGCCTGCCGTGCTGATGGCTAGCGTGGCTTTCGCTTTGCTCGCGGCCGACGAACTTGTCGCAGGGCGGCCGTCCAGAGGGTCGCGATGACCCGGAAAAGGGCACCATTGCGAGGAGCGGAGGGACGAAGCAATCTCGGAATAACATGCGAGAGTGGGGCAATCCGTTTAATTCGACTACTAACCTTTTAGGACGATGACGATCGCGAGCTTTCATTGCGCCGGTTGCGGGCGCGTTTACCGGGCTAACCGGCCGCTTTGGCGGTGCGATTGCGGCGGCCATCTCAATCTGGCTTCCGGCCGGGGCTTCGCCCGCGGCGCGATTGTCACGACGGACGCCTCGCTCTGGCGCTACGCGGCGGCGCTCGGGCTCGCGGGTCCCTCGCGGGTCTCACTCGGCGAGGGATGGACGCCCCTCGTCCGGCGCAAGTGGCGGGGGGCAGAGGTCCATTTCAAGCTCGAATCGCAGATGCCGACCGGATCCTTCAAAGACCGCGGAACGGCGGTCATGCTCAATCATCTAATCGAAGTCGGGGTCGGCCCGATCCACGAGGATTCCTCGGGCAATGCCGGCGCGTCGATCGCCACCTACGCCGCGGCGGCGGGGATTCCGTGCCGGGTCTATGTCCCGGCCGCGGCGCCCCGCGCCAAGCTCGTGCAGATTGCCGCCGCCGGGGCCGAGGTCCGGCCAATTTCTGGCACACGGCAGGACGTTACGGAGGCGGCGCTCGCCGCAACCGGCGAGCGCTTTTACGCCAGCCACAACTGGCAGCCTTTCTTCATCGAAGGCACCAAGACTCTCGCCTTCGAACTCTGGGAGCAGCTCGGTTTTCGGGTTCCCGACAACATCCTCGTGCCGACCGGCTACGGCAGCAACATCCTCGGGCTCGACCGCGGCTTCGACGAACTGGAAAAGAGCGGTGAGATTGACGCGCGGCCGCGGTTGTTCGCCGTGCAGGCGGCGAATTGCGCAGCTTTAGCCGCCGCTTGGCTGGCAGGTGCGGACCGGTTCGTGCCGTTCGCGGCAAAGCCCACGATCGCCGACGGCATCGCAACCCCCCGGCCGGTCCGCATCGCCGAGGTCCTGGCGGCGCTGCGCCGCTCGCAGGGAGGCGTCATTACGGTGTCGGAGGAGGAGATCGCGCCGGCTCTACCGGTGCTCGGCCGGCATGGATTGTTTGTCGAGCCCACAGCCGCCACCGCCGGTGCCGCGCTGACTCAGCTTCTGGAGGACGGAAAGATTATGTCGGATCAGACGACCGTCGTGGTGTTGACTGGCCACGGGCTGAAGGCAGCCTGTCGCGTCGGCGAGCTTTTGGGGATGGGAGGCGTATAATCGCCCAGGTCAGGCCATGTACGCCGGAAGACGCCGCCGCCGTCAGCGCTCTGTTGCGCGAACTCGGTTACCCGGTCTCCATTCCTTTGGCGGCAGAGCAGATCCGGGAGCTTGCCGCAACCGGGGCGGATCCGATCTTGCTTGCCGAGACGGACGGCACGGTTGTTGCTCTTCTTGCCTCGCACCGGTGCCGGATGCTGCAGTATGCGAAGCCGGTGATGCGGGTCACCGCCTTGGTCGTCGGTCGGAGTGCTCGCCGCCGCGGTTTGGGCAGGCTGCTGATGGAGCACGCCGAGCGCATGGCGGTCGCGCAGGGGTGCGAATTCGTCGAACTGACCTCCGCGGCGGACCGGGCCGATGCTCACGCGTTTTATCGGAGCATTGGTTACGAGGCGAATTCCCTGCGCTTCCGCAAGTCGCCGGGCGCGAGCAGATGACCGCCTAATATCTGAAAATTGCCGTGCAAAGGCTTGGCGGAGGCAAAAGCTATCTTCCGGCGAGCATTACCGAGCCGCCGTGCCGCAAGCTCATCAGCGCGGCATAAATCGAGCAGGTCAATGTCCTCCTAGCCGGCGCTGCCGTGATCGACGATGCGATCCTGCTGCGGGGCGGCATAAAATTGACATAGAGAGGTGGTATCAGCGAAGTTGGTCGCAACCGGCGGTCGACGACGGGAATAAGCGCGACCGCAGTGAAGAGCAAATTGCGGAGAAGGATTTGGACGCCCCCGATATTTACACGCGCCAACTGACGCCGGGAGACGCCGCCCTATATCGCAGCATTCGGCTGGCGGGTCTCAAAGAAAGCCCGGAGGTTTTCGGCAGCACATTCGAGGCCGAGTTCACCAAGCCTTTGGCTTGGTTTTTCAATCGGCTGAGCAATTCCGATGTGTTTGGAGCATTTCTTGATGCCGAAATCCTGGGAATAGCCGGATTTGCCGTCCGGCAGGGAGAAAAGGAGGCGCATAAGGGCCTGCTCTGGGGCATGTATGTCAGGCCGGAGGCCAGGGGGGCGGGCGTTGCGCGCCGATTGGTCGAAGCAATAATCGCCCATGCCCAGCACCGCGTCGAGCTGATCCAGCTGAGTGTCGTGGTGGGCAACGAATCGGCGCGCCGGCTCTATGCGCGCCTCGGTTTTGTCGAGTACGGGATCGAGAAGAATTCCCTGAAATACGACGGCAGGTACTACGACGAGATCCTGATGGCGAAAGAGCTCGGCTTTGCTTCGAATGACGAACCGCTCATCGAGGTCGGTTTCCTTGCGGCAGCGCGATCGGATGTCGAGACGAGGTCCTCACGGCTCGGCGCTCACGATCACCTACGAGCCGAGACGATACCCTGAAACGCTGCTGGCCCACCGCTCCAATGGACGGGTGCGAGGTTTAATCTTGCAAGGGTCTGCAGGGGTCGCCTTTTATCCGTCGCGGAACGCGGGTTTGCGCTTTTCGAGAAAAGCCAACATGCCTTCTACAGCGTCAGCGGTCTGGAGGGCGAGTGTGTTGAGATCGGCCTCCACCTCCAAGCCTTCCTTCAACGGGAAGGCAAGGCCGCGGTGGACCGCGTCGCGGGCTAGACGCAGGGCCGGGAGGCTGTAGCCGGTCATCTCGCGCGCGAAGCGCGCTCCGGCCTCGATCAAATCGCCCTCGACGATGCGATTGACGAGGCCGATCCGCTCGGCTTCGTCGGCCTCGACGGTGCGGCCAGTGAGGATAACTTCGAGCGCGCGCGCTTCACCGATCAGCCGCGGCAGACGCTGCGTGCCGCCGTAACCGGGGATCAAGCCGAGCTTGATCTCGGGCAACCCGAGCTTCGCGCTCCTTCCGGCCAACCGGAAGGTGCAGGCGAGCGCCAGTTCGAGCCCCCCACCGAAGGCGTACCCACTGATCAGCGCGATCGACGGGATCGGCAGCGCGTCGAGCCTGGAAAAGATTGCCTGGCCAAAAGCGGCGCCTTCGCGCTGAGCTCGAAGCGAACGACCCATCAGCTCCTTCACGTCAGCGCCCGAGCAAAAGGCCCTGTCATCGGCGCCGCTGACCAACAACGCACGGGCATCGCCGCCCGCCACCTGGTCGAGTGCGGCCCCGAGATCGCGGAGGAGCTCGAAATTCAGCGCGTTCAGCACCTCCGGCCGATCGAGTCTGACAACCGCTAGCTCGTCGATGCGTGTCAGATGGAGCGCCATGGATTTAGCGCGTCTTGCCGTCGAACCGGAAGACCCGGATGCCTATTGTGGGCCACTGCGCATCGACGCCGGGTGGCCCGGCAGCTTGATGCGCTGCGCTGTGTCGGTGAGTTGAGTTTCGTCCACCCGCAGGACCCACATGTCCCCGTCGATAAAATTTCCGACATAGAGATATTTCCCATCGGGGGAAAACGCTGCGCCCTCCGGTAGGGCGCCGACATCAATGCTGCCGACGTTGGTTACCTTCTTGCCGTCGATTTTGAGGGCGGTGACGGCCCCTGCCGGATGATAGAAGGGCGCGGTTTTGGGCATGTTCGAACCGCGGGCCTCGATAGCGACGGCGAGATCGCCTTTCGGGCTGATCACGAGGCCCTCGGGCGAATCCGCGACAGTTACGTGGTCGATAACGCGCGGCGGGTTGGCTTCGAGGTCGATCACGCTGACCGTGTCGGCATTGCCGTCGGAGCTGCCGCCATTTCCGGTGTCGGCAGTCAGGGCCAGCTTGCCGTCCGGCGTTACCACGACGTTGTAAGGGAAGATGCCGGCAGGCAGGTCGCGCTTGTCGTACGTCACCTTTGGGCCGTCGATGGACAGCAAGGCGACCTTGTTCGCATTCGATTTGACGGCGAGCGCATGTTTGCCGTCCGGCGTAATCGCAACTGCGGAAACCTGATCGGGACCTGAGCCAATCGCCACAGTGTCGGTAACGAGAACGTCTTTGCCCTTGATCGAGAGCACCGAGATCGTGCCATCGGCACGATTGGCCACGAGTGCCAGGTCGCCCTTCGGGCTGATCGCCATTCCCGAGGGCTGCTTGCCGACCGTGATCGTTCCGATCACGCTCGGCGGGCTCGCCTTCAGATCGATCATGAAGACCTTGTTGTCGGGCTCCAGCCGGTGTCCCCATCCCTGAACAACCGGTTCTACCGAGTTGGCCACGAAGGCAAGATCACCGGCCGGGGTAACCGCGAGATTGGTCGGCGGGCCCACGACCGAGTTAATCAGCGGTATCGTTGCAGTGATCTGCGGCGCATCCGGCTTGGAGATGTCGAGAACCGATAATGTATCCTTGCCGGGCTCACGAAGGATCGGCTTGGCATTCTCGTCCCACGCCTGCTTTTCGTCATTGCCGACGATCAGGACTTGGCCGCATGCCGACGACAAGATGCCGCCAATGATGATCGCAATGGCCGCGCATCCGGCGAAAGATAATGAACGCATTTCCGCTCCCCCTCGGACGTCAACTCGCGTCGCCAATGCTGCTACGATCCGGTGCGTCCGACAAGATGCAGCCGGGCCCGGGGTGCAATCTTCGATCGCGCGCATTATTGTCGCGCGGCCCCTGCTTTCACCGGGATTTCCCCTTCCGACATGACCGGCGCCCAGCTCATCGCCGTCGGCCACGCTGCGATCGCGAAGGCTCACGGACTGATCCTGCTCGGCGGCGTGGTCGGGTTGGCGAGCATCCTCGCCGGGCTAATCTCGCGTCGCGTGGGTGCGCCGGTGCTGCTGGTCTTTCTCGCCCTCGGCATGCTCGCCGGCGACGACCACGTGCTCGGCATTCCCTTTGACGACTTCACCTCGGCCTATTTGATCGGCAGCGTCGCGCTCGCGATTATCCTCTTCGAAGGCGGGCTCAAGACGCCGGTCTCGATGTTGCGGCTCGCCTTCTGGCCGGCCGCGGTGCTGGCGACGATCGGGGTCGCGGTGACGGCTATGGTGCTGGGAGTGTTTGTCGCGCTGGTCGGCGGCGTGCCGTTGTTGGGCGCGCTGCTCGCCGGCGCTGCCGCAGCGCCGACGGACGCTGCTGCAGTCGCGGTCCTGTTGCGGCGGGCCGGCGCTGCGCTGCCTGAACGTTTGCTCGCGTTGCTCGAAGTCGAATCCGGGCTCAACGACCCGATGTCGGTGTTTCTGACCTTTCTGCTGATGCGTTTGATCGCCGAACCAGGCTCGATCGGCTGGGGCGGCGCCGCGCTCCTCTTCTTCCGGGAAATGGCAGGCGGCGCGGTGCTTGGCCTCGCCGGGGGTTGGGGTCTCGCGCAATTGTTGAGGCATTTGCGGCTCGAAGCCGCGCTCGCGCCGGTGCTGGCGCTTGCCGGCGGCCTCACTATCTTCGGCCTTGCTCAGCTGCTCGGCACCAGCGGCTTTCTCGCCACGTACCTCGCCGCGGTAGTGACCGGCGCCACGCCGCACCGCACGCACCAAAGTGTCGAGCACTTTTTCGAAGGTATGGCGTGGCTCGCCCAGATCGTGCTGTTCGTAATGCTCGGGCTGCTGGTGACGCCGGAAGATCTGCCGCCCTACCTGCTCGATGCGGTCATCACAGCGGCGGTGCTGATCCTGCTCGCGCGTCCGCTCGCGGTCTTCGCCTGCCTGCTGCCCTTCCGGTTCACATTGCGTGAGACTGCTTTTGCTTCCTGGATCGGGTTGCGCGGCGCTGTGCCGATCTATCTGAGCATCATTCCGGCGCTCGCAGATCCGCGCCGCGACGAGCGCCTGTTCGCGAGCATTTTCATCCTGGTAATCGCCTCGCTCGTCGTGCAGGGATGGACGGTCGGCTCGGCTGCCAAGCTGCTTGGCTTTGCCCGCCGGGGGTGAGGGACGCCGTGCCGCACCACACACCGCTGATCGCGACGCTCGTCGGAGGCCTCGTCCTCGCCTTCATCCTCGGCGCGGCGGCGCAACGGGTGCGGATCTCGCCTCTTGTCGGATATCTCCTGGCCGGGGTTCTGGCCGGCCCTAGGACACCAGGATTTGTCGCCGATCCCGCGCTGGCCGCGGACCTCGCCGAGATCGGCGTCATTCTGCTGATGTTCGGTGTCGGTCTGCACTTTTCGCTGGCCGACCTCCTCTCGGTCCGTTTCATCGCCGTGCCGGGCGCCCTCGTTCAGATCGCCTTTGCTACCGCGCTCGGTATGGGATTGGCCTGGAGCCTCGGCTGGAACCTTGGCGGAGACCTCGTCTTCGGCCTCGCGCTGTCAGTCGCCAGCACTGTGGTCTTATTGCGCGCGTTACAGGAGCGGCGTCTGGTCGAGACCGAACAGGGACGGATCGCGGTGGGCTGGCTGATCGTCGAGGATCTCGCAATGGTCCTGACCCTGGTCCTGCTACCCCCGCTCGCGGGTCTGCTCGGCGGGGCCGCTGAAGCGGGGAGCGCAGCAGAGCCCGGGCAGATCGCGCGCACTCTCGGCATCACCTTCGCGAAAGTAGCGGCGTTTGTCGCGCTGATGCTGCTAATCGGTCGGCAGGTGGTCCCGCGAATCCTGCATTATGTCGCCCACACCGGCTCGCGCGAGCTGTTCCGGCTGGCCGTGCTTTCACTGGCATTGGGTGTCGCCGACGCCGCGGCCGAGCTGTTTGGCGTTTCGTTTGCTCTCGGCGCGTTTTTCGCCGGCATGGTGCTTGCCGAATCCGAGCTAAGTCACCGCGCCGCCGAGGAATCGCTGCCGCTGCGTGACGCTTTTGCGGTTCTGTTCTTTGTTTCGGTCGGCATGCTGTTCGATCCGACGATCCTCATCCGCGAGCCCGGACCCCTGATCGCGGCGCTGCTGATCGTTATGTTCGGCAAATCAGTGGCCGCACTGCTGATCGTGCTGGCCTTCCGGCATCCGCTGCGGACGGCGCTGACGATCTCGGCGAGCCTCGCGCAGATCGGCGAGTTTTCGTTCATCCTGGCCGGGCTCGGCGTCAGCCTTGGCCTTCTGCCGCAGGAAGGCCGGGACCTGATCCTCGCCGTCGCGATCCTGTCCATCCTGCTTAACCCGCTCTTTTTCGCGGCCCTCGACCGGCTCGCCCCTTGGCTCGAGCAGCACGGTGTAATGGCTGCCGCAGTGACCGCCGCCGAACCCGCACAGACGGATCTACCGACCACGAATATGAAGGATCACATGGTTCTGGTGGGGTTCGGCCGTGTTGGCAGCCGGGTGGGGGAGGAGCTCGAGCGCGAACAGTTGCCGTTCCTCGTGATTGAGGACCGCAAGGAGCTGGTCGAAAGATTGCGGGCCCGCGGGATCGAAGCCCTTCAAGGCAACGCCGCCGCACCCGAGGTCCTCGCGGCAGCCAACCTAACCGAGGCACGCGCGCTGCTGATCGCCATCCCCGACGGTTTCGAGGCGGGGCAGATCGTCGAACGAGGGAGAGCGGCCAAGCCCGATCTCGAGATCGTCGCTCGGGCCCACTCCGACGAAGAGGTCGCGCACCTGCAGCGCTACGGCGCCGACCTGGTGATAATGGGAGAACACGAGATCGCTCATCGCATGGCCGAGCGGGCGCTCGGTCGCGAGGCAGCGCTCTCTCAGGCTGACCGCGAGTCTGTACCAGATTGATCCGATGCCCGTAGTGCCGCCACCTCGGCCATGAAAGTGACCTCTGCAGCCGTTGATTGCCGGCCGAGGATTTCGTTGCGATGCGGGAAGCGCCCGAACCGTTCGATGACCTCGATGTAGGGGCACCCGTAACGGCGCAGAGCCCCACCGTGATCGCGATTTCGCGGCAGGGCATCGAAAAGTGCCACCGAGCGGCGTTGGTCGGCGAGGTCTTCGCTGTGGTGGAAAGGCATATAGAAGAATAATCGCCAGGCCGGCGGGACCAACTGGTCGAATCCGCGTTCGAGCGCTCGGTCCGCCGCCGCGCACGCCTCAGCATCGGTTACATAAGCGCTCGGCGTCGCGCGGAAGATGTTGCGAGGCACCTGGTCCAGCAACAGCACGAGCGCGAGCGCGCCCTCGGGCGTAGCCTCCCACGACCGCAACGCCCCGGCGGCGGCGGCGTCGTAATCGGCGAGAAACTCGCGGTGCAATGCGGCGTCGAATTCCTCGGTTGATCTGAACCAGATCTCGCGGTGGTGCTCGCGCGCCGGGTCGCCGGGCAGGCCGAACCAGAAATCGATCAGTGCCTTCGCGCGATTGTGGAGGGTCGAAGCAGGCCGCATTGGTCGTTCACCGGGAGGTTGGGATATCTGCGAGCTGCTTGCGAAGATAGAACTTCGTATGCCCGGGCGGGTAGTCTTCAAGCGAAGCAAACACCTCGTATCCGAGCTTTTCGTAAAATGGGCGCGCCTCAAAGCTCGCGGTTTCTAGCGTTGCGGCAAAACAGCCCCGCTCGATGGCGTATTTCTCCGCGGCCCGGAGCAGCCGAGTGCCATTGCCGTGATGGCGCATCGGCGCGGCGACCCAGAGATGCGTCACATGCAGCCAGCCGCCCCAAATATTGCCGAGCAGGCCGCCAAGCCACTCCCCGGACCCGCTTCTCAAGAAAAAGCCCACCGGGTACCAGCTCTCCTGGCCGGTCGCCGCAATGTTGTACGAAGCAAGGGACTCCGTAACGAAACGACTCAGCGCGTCGCTCGGCAGCGGATCGAATACGAGATCGAGCTTCTCCATTTCACGCTCCGGCAGAGGCGTCATCGAGGATGCGGACGATGTGACGCGCCTCGCGTCCGGCGCCGTCGGCGATCTGGTGGCGGCAGCTCGTGCCATTGGCCGCGAGCAATGTGTCCGGCGCCGCCGCGCGCATTTTTGGCAAGACGCCGAGTTCGCCGATCTTCAATGACATCTCGTAGTGCTCTGCCTCGTAGCCAAACGATCCAGCCATGCCGCAGCATGTCGCATCTAAGGTCTCGACGGCGAGGCCGGGGATCAGCCGCAAAGCTCTGACCGCTGCCGCGACGGTGCCGAAAGCCTTCTGGTGGCAATGTCCGTGCAGCAGCGCGGTTCGCCCCTCCCTCGGGCTCAGCGGCAACCGGAAGCGCTTCGCTTCGCGCTCACTGTCGACGAATTCCTCGAACAGCTGGACGCGTTCGGCGAGCCCCTTGGTCTCAGCGCCCGGCAGGATCACCCGGAATTCGTCGCGCAAGGTCAAAAGGCAAGATGGTTCGAGTCCGATGATCGGCGTGCCTGCCGCGACATGGGGCGCAAGCGCGTCCAGAATGCGCCGCGCTTCGACGCGTGCCTCCACCATAAGGCCAGCCGACAGAAAAGTCCGGCCGCAGCAGAGCGGCCGGCCATGCGGTGGATCGGGGCTGAGGACCTGATAGCCGGCACGCGTTAACACGCGCTCGGCGGCGTAAGCATTCTCCGACTCGAAATAACGGTTAAAGGTGTCGACGAGCAGCACGACCTCGCGCCCACTCCCGGATGAGGTCCCCCGATAGGGGTGGGCGGACCAGCGGGGCAATTGCCGGCGCGCGCTGAGCCCAAACCGCCGCTCACCATAGGCCGCCAGCAGCGGTAGCCGATTTCGTAGGTTCATTAGCGGGGCGATGCGCGCGGCATGGCTGGCATAGCGGGGAAGATAGGCGATCAACCGGTCGCGCGGCGTGAGCCGGTGCCGCTTACGGTAATGATGGAGAAACTCGACTTTCATGCGCGCCATGTCGACGCCGGTCGGGCACTCGCGCTTGCAGCCCTTGCAGGAAATGCAGAGGTCCATCGTCTCGCGCATCTCTTCGGCAACGAGCGCGTCGGGGCCGAGCTGACCCGTAAGCGCCAGGCGCAACGTGTTGGCGCGGCCGCGGGTTAGATGCTGCTCGTCGCCCGTCGCCTGGTAGGAGGGACACATGACACCGGCGTTGCGGGCGCGGCAGGCGCCGTTGTTGTTGCACATCTCGACAGCCGCGGCGAAGCCGCCCCATTCCGACCAGTCGAGCGCGGTATCAACTGGCAGCGGCCGGTAGTCCGGCTTGAAACGGAAGAGGCTGCGGTCGTCCATTTTTGGCGCGCGGACTATTTTGCCGGGGTTGAAGAGCCCCCGTGGGTCGAAGGCGTCCTTCACCTCCTCGAAGGCGCGCACCATGCGGTCGCCGAACATCGCCTCGTGAAACTCGGAGCGCACCAGGCCGTCACCGTGCTCGCCCGAGTGCGAACCCTTGTATTCGCGAACCATCGCGAAGGCTTCCTCGGCGATCGCCCGCATCTTTTTGACCTCGAGCTCCTGCTTCAAGTTGAGCACGGGGCGCACATGCAGGCAGCCGACCGAGGCGTGCGCATACCAGGTGCCGTAAGTGCCGTGCTTCTCGAAAATTCGGGTCAGGCGCTCGGTATAGTCGGCGAGGTCTTCGAGCCGGACCGCACAATCCTCGAGAAACGAGACCGGTTTGCTGTCGCCTTTCATCGACATCATGATGTTGAGGCCTTGCGCACGGATCTCCCACACCGCCTGCTGGAAGGCGGGGTCGATCGCCTCGACGACCGCCCCCGGGTAGCCGAGATCGCCCATCAGCTCGACCAACGCTTTGAGGCGCCGCAGATTTTCTGCCGGGTCGTCGCCGGCGAACTCGGTCAGCAGCAGCGCGGCGGGTTCGCCCTGCACGAAGCGGTCGACGACGGCACGGAACATCGGAATGTCGCGCGACAAGTCGATCATCGTGCGGTCGACCAGTTCGATCGCGCTGGGGCCGAGCTCGACGATCCGCCGGGTTGCGGCCATGGCGCTGTAAAAGCTCGGGAAGTGGCAGATGCCGAGCACCCGGTGCGCCGGGATCGGCTGCAATTCGAGCTCGATCTCGTTGAAAAAAGCGAGGGTGCCCTCGGAGCCCACGAGCAGCCGCGCTATGTTGTGCCCGGCATCGTCGATGCTGTCGATGTTGTAGCCGCCAACCCGGCGCAGCACTTTGGGGAACCGCCGCTCTATTTCAGGCGCTTCGCGCCGGTGCAATGCCCGCATCTGCGTGACGAGCTCGCGATAGCGCTCGGGCATTGGGCTGTCGTCGAAGTT
>Ga0306924_10001661_pt1 | contig 20521 bp, 17 predicted proteins | sample sta12Can44000111_FD_203756 | JGI IMG/M metagenome (GOLD analysis project Ga0306924, IMG submission 203756) | Lab enrichment of tropical soil microbial communities from Luquillo Experimental Forest, Puerto Rico - statanox.12C.anox.44.000.111 (v2)... | ecosystem: Environmental > Terrestrial >...
CGCCTTGGCGGCAACGGGCTTGGGGGCAGCTTTGGCGGAAGTCGCTGGCGACGTCTTCGAAGATGTTTTGGGCATGGCCGGAATTTAGGGATTTTTCCGGCGAATGACAGTCTCGCGAGCGCGTTGCGCCGGGATTTTTGCTGGCGGACAGGGCCGAAAGGGGTTGCATGGGTCGCTTACCGCGAGCTTTGCGGTGACACGGCCCCGAGGCGCGCGATGAGCTGAAAACAATCGCGGCTGAGATCGTCCCGCCAGCGCGGGGAAACCGGCTATTCCGCCGGCTGCAGCGCGGGTCCCTTCTTTGGCGCAATCCAGAACGCGAGCGGCCGTTCGAACAGGAAATTGGCCCCCATCTTGAGTGCGATTCTCCAGATCGCGAGTGCGCCGAACAGGGCAACCAGGGTGACGACCAGCGACATGGTTCCGACATCAGGGATGATGCCGGTGCGCAGCAGAAGCGTTCGAGCCGCCGCCATCGGCAGGAAGAAGGCGAGATAGATCACGATCGAATGCTCGCCGCAGAAACGCAAGAAGTTCAGCCATTGCATCTTCGCAAACAGCGTTCCGATGGTGACGATTGCGGACGCGCCTACAAGGCCAAGCACGAGTGAAACCAGGGGCCATTCGCTAAAGCCCAATTTCACCAGGCTGCCGTCCAATATGGCCCACAGCACCAGCGCGAGAAGCGCGAGCACAGGGCGCGCACGGGCGCGGTCGGACAAGACAAATACGTGATCTGCGAACAGATAGCCGGTGTAGAAATATACGAAGCGTGCGCAGAATTCATCGATCACGGTCCAGCCGGTGATGAAGTGGGCCATCTCGAGCAGCGCCGCGATGCTCCAGATCAGGAGCGGCGGTACCCGGCGTGTGGCCTTGGTGACGACGAAAAATACCGGCAGCAGGTAGATGAACCACAAGGTGCCGAACGGCTCGATGAAGGATTCCACATACAAAAAGCCCGCATGGGCCCAGCTTGTCTCCGCGGCAAAGGCCGGCGCCTTGAAACCGAACTGGATGGTCACCCACAGCACGTAGAAATAGGCAAAGTGGACCACCTTGCGGTCGAGGTAGGTTCGCCAGTCACGGTCGATCACAAGCGAAAGGAACAGGCCCGAGATAAGGAAGAAATCCGGCATGCGGAAGGGCTTTGCGAAGGCCACCAGCGGGTGCATGAAGCCGCTCTCGCCGGCCGCCAACTCCACGCCCAGCACCGAATGCATCATCACTACCATGACGATGCAGATGCCCTTGGCGTAGTCCACCCAGTCGACGCGGGTGGAGGGATTTCGCCCGGTTACGACGGAAGTGCCGTTTGTTGTCATCGCTGTTCCGTTTCGGCGCGGTACCGGCGCAAAGCGCGGCATCTTCGCGCCCAATCCGTTTCATTCTCCTTTATTCATCCAAGGGACATGCCGTTTTCATGGTTTTTCCGATTTCCCCTACGCGCTAAAATGCTTTAAGACCCGCCCCAAGAATCAGCCGTTAACTATTTCTGACAGGTTGGCAGGGTCGCCGCGAGTGTTTGCGAACTTCGGAATCGGAGCACTAGATGCATATCGCCATGATCGGTACGGGCTATGTGGGGCTGGTCTCCGGTGCGTGCTTTGCCGATTTCGGCCACCAGGTCACCTGCGTCGACAGGGATGAAGGCAAGATCGCCGCGTTGCGCCGGGGCGAAATTCCGATCTTCGAGCCGGGGCTCGACACGCTCGTCGCTAACAATGTGAAAGCCGGCCGGCTGAATTTCACGACAGATCTTGCAGCGCCCGTGGCCGCGGCCGATGCCGTGTTCATTGCGGTCGGCACGCCGTCCCGGCGCGGCGACGGGCACGCCGATCTTAGCTATGTCTATGCGGCTGCCCGCGAAATTGCTGTGGCAATAAAGGGATTCACCGTCGTCATCACCAAGTCCACCGTACCGGTCGGCACCGGCGACGAGGTCGAGCGCATCATTCGCGAGACCAATTCCGCGGCCGACGCCGAGGTCGCTTCCAATCCGGAATTCTTGCGGGAGGGCGCCGCGATCCGCGATTTCAAATTCCCGGACCGGATCGTGATCGGCACTGCGGATGAGCGCGCCCGCAAGGTGCTCGGCGACATCTACAGGCCATTGTCGCTCAATCAGGGTCCGCTGATGTTCACGACCCGGCGTACTGCGGAGCTGATCAAATACGCTGCCAACGCGTTCCTTGCCACCAAGATCACTTTCATCAACGAGATGGCCGACCTTTCCGAGAAAGTCGGAGCCAACGTGCAGGAGGTTGCGCGCGGCATCGGGCTCGACAACCGCATCGGAACCAAATTTCTGCATGCAGGTCCCGGCTTCGGCGGCTCATGTTTCCCGAAGGATACGCGCGCGCTGGTCAAGATCGCGCTCGATCACGATGTGCATTTGCGCATCGTCGAGGCGGTGCTTGCGGTCAACGACAACCGCAAGCGGGCGATGGCGCGCAAGGTCTCGAATGCGGCCGGCGGCAATCTTCGCGGCAAGACCGTCGCCGTGCTCGGCCTCACCTTCAAGCCGGACACCGACGACATGCGCGAGGCGCCGTCGATTCCGCTGGTGACGGGGTTGCTCGACATGGGAGCGAAAGTGCGCGCCCACGATCCAGTCGGCATGGAAGCGGCGCGCCGCGAACTGCCCGAGATCGAATATTGCGACGACCCCTATGTTTGCGCGCGCGGCGCGGATGCGATGGTGGTGGTGACGGAGTGGGCGCAATATCGAGCCATCGACCTGGAACGCCTGAAGCGCGAACTCGCCCATCCGGTCGTAGTCGACCTGCGCAACGTCTATCGCCCCGAGGACATGGCCGCGCACGGTTTCGTCTACGAGAGCGTCGGGCGGCCACCCACGCGGTTGTGAGCATTTGCGATTTCGTCATGGCCGGGCATAGCCGTTCGAAGAACGGCGTCGCTTGCGCTCGCCTATGCCCGGCCGTCCACGTCTTGTTTTCTCTCGGCAAAAGAAAGACGTGGATGACCGGCACGAGGCCGGGCATGACGAGTTGGTGAGAAATTTGCCCCGCTCCTTCGACACCCCGCTTCCGATCGACGCCGTGCTGGACGAACTGACGCGCACGCTTGAAGGCCACACCAGCGCAGTCCTGGTCGCGCCGCCCGGCGCCGGCAAAACAACACGGGTGCCACTGGTGCTGCTCGATACAGCATGGGCTGAAAACAGGAAAATCATCGTGCTCGAGCCGCGGCGGATTGCGGCGCGAGCCAGCGCCGAGCGGATGGCGCATACGCTGTCGGAGCGGGTCGGCGAGACCGTAGGCTATCGCGTCCGGTTCGGTTCGAAAGTTTCGCGCGCCACACGGATCGAAGTCGTCACCGAGGGGATTTTCTCGCGGCAAATTCTCGACGATCCAGAATTGTCAGACGTTGCCGCGGTGCTGTTCGACGAGTTCCACGAGCGCTCGCTCGATGCTGATTTGGGCCTCGCGTTGGCGCGCGATGTCCAAACCGGCCTGCGCGAGGATCTGCGAATCCTTGTGATGTCGGCGACGCTGGACGGTGCGCGCGTCGCCAGACTGATCGGCGAGGCGCCTGTGATTGAAAGCCGGGGCCGCGCCTTTGCGGTCGAGACACGATACCTCGGCCGAAAACCGGATGCGCCACTGGAGCGGCAAATGGCGGACGCCATCGCGACGGCGCTGCGCGCCGATCCCGGTTCGGTGCTGGCGTTTCTGCCAGGTGCTGCGGAAATTCGCCGTACCGAGACGTTCCTTGCCGAGCGTATCCACGACGCTGCGATCGAGATCGTACCGCTGTTCGGGGCGCTCGATGCATCCGTGCAGGACCGCGCCATCGCGCCGGCCGCGAAGGGCCGCCGCAAGGTGGTACTCGCAACTTCGATCGCCGAGACGTCGCTGACCATCGAGGGCGTGCGCATCGTCGTCGATTCCGGGCTTTCGCGCCTGCCGCGTTACGAGCCCGACATCGGCCTGACGCGGCTTGAAACGGTTCGCGCCTCGCGTGCCGCTGTCGATCAGCGCCGCGGCCGCGCCGGGCGTACCGAGCCCGGTGTGTGCTACCGGCTCTGGGACGAGCCGCAGACCGCTTCCTTTGCCGCCTATACCAAGCCCGAAATCCTCAGCGCTGATCTGTCGTCGCTGGTACTCGATCTGGCGCAATGGGGCGTGCGCGATCCGGCAAGTCTTGCATTCCTCGATCCACCGCCGCCGCCGGCATTGAACGAGGCGCGCCAACTGCTGAATGAACTCGGGGCGCTCGATGCCGACGGCAGGATCACCGCGGAAGGCAAGAGCCTGCGTGCGTTGGCGCTGCCGCCGCGGCTGGCGCGCATGATCGTGGATTCGCATCGTCTGGGTGCCGGCCGTTCGGCCGCCGAAATCGCCGCCGTCCTCACCGAGCGCGGGCTCGGCGGCGACCATATCGATCTGGACGCCAGGCTGGACGCGTTTCGCCGCGACCGCTCGCAGCGCTCGGCAAGCGCACGCACTCTCGCACAGCGCTGGGCCTCGCAGGTGGCCTCCGCTTCTCCCTCCCCCCTTGAGGGACCGCAACCCTCCACGGGCGTGACACTCGCGTTTGCCTTTCCCGACCGCATTGCGCGCAATCGCGGCAATGGAAGTTTTGTTCTGGCCAACGGCCGTGGCGCGGCGATCGATCAGGCTTCTGCGCTGTCGCGCGCGCCTTTTATTGCGGTCGCCGAACTCACCGGCACGGCCGCGCAGGGACGCATTCTGCTGGCCGCGCCGATCACGCAAGCGGAGATCGAGGCGCATTTTGCCGATCAGATCGAAACCTCCGACGAGATCACTTTCGACCGCGCCGCCATGGCGCTGCGGTCGCGGCGCCGCAAAACGTTGCACGCGTTGACGCTGTCGGAAGCGCCGCTGGCGCTGCAGTTCTCCGAACAAAACGCCCGCATCCTCTGTGACGGCCTGATCGCGGCGGGTCTGGATCAATTGCCCTGGTCGAAGCCGACCAGGCAATGGCGTGACCGGGTGATGTTTTTGCGAAAGGCCGAAGGCGAAGGGGCGCAAAATCTCTGGCCCGATCTTTCCGACGCTGCGCTCGCGGCCCAACGCGAGGCATGGCTGACGCCGCTACTTTACGACAAGACGTCGTTGAAAGAGATTTCAGCGGGCGAGCTGTCGGATGCGCTGATGAGGCTGCTCGCCCGGGAATTGCGCGCGCGTCTCGATCGCGAAGCGCCGACGCATTTCGAGGCGCCGACCGGCTCGCAGTTGGCGATCGACTACGAGGCCGAGCAGGGGCCGACGATTGCGGTTCGTCTGCAGGAATTGTTCGGACTCAATACTCATCCCTCGATCGCCCGGGGAAAAATTCCGCTGGTGCTGGAATTGTTGTCGCCGGCGCATCGGCCGGTGCAGGTGACGCGCGACCTGCCGGGTTTTTGGCGCGGCAGCTATGAGGCGGTGCGCTCCGACCTGCGCGGACGCTACCCCCGGCATCCCTGGCCTGAGGACCCCGCGAGCGCGCCGCCGACCCGTCGTGCCAAGCCCAAGGGAACGTAAAATGCATACATGAATGGGGAATCATTAACGGCTGAGCTTTGCGCCTGCAGCATTCCGCTGCCAGCTCCTTTGCAAGAACAGGTCAAGTTGCGCGTTAACGCTTCGCTCATCCTTTTCGGCAAAATCAATGGTCTCGCCGGCATCGTCGGTCGAACTTTCCACGCCGGCATGATGTGATCGGCGAATCCTCAGATCGGGTGTGACGCGATGCGTAACATATTGGTCTTTGCCGCGATCTTGATCGGCCTCGGCACCGTGATGGCGCAAATGGCCGACAGGATGACGCCACCTCCCTCGGCCGCCACGCCTTCGGCTTCGGCTCGAAAGGCATCTCTCCCCGAAACCGTATCGCAGGCCGGAGTCCGCAGCCTGGCCATCCCGCGCGACGCGCGCGGTCATTTCGAGACCGAGGGACGCATTGATGGCCAGCGGATCGCATTCATGGTCGACACCGGCGCCTCGGTCATTGCCCTGAACGAAAGTTCGGCGGCGCGGTTCGGCCTGCGCCCGGGGCGCGGCGACTACCGCGCAACTGTCACGACCGCGAACGGCGTGGTCAAGGCGGCGCCGACGCGTCTTGCCATGGTCGAAATCGGCGGCCTCGTGGTACGCGACGTCGATGCGATGGTGCTGCCGGATGAAGCGCTTTCGGAAAACCTGCTCGGCCTTTCCTTCCTCTCGAAGTTGAAGCGGTTCGAATACGCCAACGGCAAGATGGTGCTCGAGCAGTAACGCCCCCTGGCTACCGACCCACCTACATGCTCTGACGGCCTTAAACGTTTTTCGTGGAAAATTCGCGTTAGGGATTCTCGATCTGAGTACGGATTAGGGTTGCGGAGTTACCTCCACGCACTGAGCAGGGTCTGAAATACAGAATTCAGTTTTCCCGGTAGGTATGAAATTAAAGGCGCTGTTCGTTTACATTTTGGGAATGAGAGGGTGATCGAGTCGATCTTCGTAACCATGGCTTGGCATTCGCGCCAGACGTTCCCGAGCAACATCAGATCTAAGGCGCTTTCTTAAAGTGTCGACCCGGATACCCTTCTCCTCAAGCGTTTTCATCAGATCTGCCGGAGCGACACCTAGTCGCAAGCACATGTCGGCGAAGGCTTTGTCGACGAGAGCATCCGATAGCAAACCTGCTCCCTCGGCCTTTGCGATCTTGAATATGTCCATAGACAACTCACGGATCACTCCTTCCCTATCGATCTGCTTTTGCTCAAGCAGCAAATCGAGCTTGGTGCGCTGGTCAACATCATCTTCGGTGATGAACTGGAGGTTGGTTGTCATGGCCACCACATGGTCCGGTACAGACAGATTCTGGCCATATGCAGGAAAGACGAGCAGTGCAGCCAGACTCACGACCTTCAAGAGACGGTTAGCCATGAAGATTATCTCCTATGCGAAGTCAGTTCATGGGCTCTTAAATTCCAAAGTTCGCGCCGACAGACCATTGCAGTAAGACTAAATGTAGGCGAATTCCATGTCCCTTCGCGGCGGAGCCCGCTGCCATGGCCTCGGTCGGCAATAGCGTAGGCGGACATGGCATTCGTAGAGTTGCCCCACCGAGATGATGAGCACTCGGCTTAGTAGCCCTTATACTCTCTGACCCTCAGGTTGTTTGGATCATTTTCATCCGGGGTCGCTACCAACAAACCAGTCGGGTCGGCATGCGTGATTGTTAGCAAATCATTGCTGCCGGGTTCTGAGACCGTCAGCGTATGTCCATAAACCCCACCCGAATTCGTGGGTTTGGCGCCGTCAGTGGCAGTGACCGTCTTGTAGGGAGTACTAACCCGAGGCCCTGCTGGCGGGGTGCCTGTGGATCTCCTTGCATAAACATAGCTGTCAAACATGTTATTTTCATCATGCAAGGCAGTTAGGACACCGTTTGATGTAAGAGGGTCTGTTGGCGTCGCAGCCGGTGCACGGGCATCGGGTTGACCGGCGTCCGTTGCTGGCTGTTGCTGTAGCGGCCCCTGCGGCTCGGCCTGGGCCTGGGCATATTGAATCTGCGCCTGTTGAGCTGCGCCATCCGCGGCGAATGGATCGTGGTCAACGGGAACGAGCGAGTAGTCACCGAAATCCGGCTGATAGTCCACCGGCACCAGAGAGTAATCAGGCATGATAAGTCACCTATAGGTAATTGCGGACACCTTCGGATGGGTCCGTGATGGGACCGCCCTCGCGGAGAGGGTTGGTCGGCTTTTACGCATTTGAAGGCAAGTGCTTGGAAGGATGGCTTGCGCAATGGCGCGGAAGCGTCGATTAAAAAAGCCCGCGGCGGATTTCCGGCGCGAGCTTAATTCTTGCGACGATAAAATATGCCGGTGATTTGCCCGACGTGTCAAATTACTTGACGCGGAGAGCGCCGGGAACGGCTGAAATAACAACCGCGCGGCAACGCCTTTCCAATGCTTAGCGTCGGCCCCGTAGAAGCTATGCTGGGTCGGAGCGATAGCGGTCAAGCAGCTCGTAGCGTGCAACAGCGCACCGTATTGCGCCGCCGTGTAAAGATGGGTGGATGACGCTTCGCCCATCTATCGTAATTAATCGCCACGAGACGGCTGTCCCGCCTTCCGCTCGGCTCGCGCATTCGCTATGGCTTCGGCCATCTATAAACCGTCGACAAGGCCGCCTGAATGTTTCCAAAGCCGAAGCCCCTACTGGTTCCGAACACCTATGCTTTCGAATCCGAACCGATGGTTAAGCCCACCGGCTTTCGCGAATACGACGCCCGCTGGCTGTTCGGCAATGAAATCAACCTGATGGGCGTCCAGGCGCTCGGCATGGGGCTCGGCGCGCTCATCGCCGAACTCGGCGTGAGGCCCGAGGTCGTCACCGGACACGATTTCCGCGGCTATTCGGCCTCAATCAAATACGCGCTGATCTCGGGGCTGCAGGCCGCCGGCTGCAAGGTCCACGACGTCGGGCTTGCCATGACGCCGATGGCGTATTTCGCGCAATTCGAGCTCGATGTGCCTTGCGTGGCGATGGTGACGGCTTCGCACAACGACAATGGCTGGACCGGGGTCAAAATGGGCGCCAACCGACCTCTCACCTTCGGCCCCGACGAGATGAGCAGGCTGAAGCAGATCGTGCTCAATGCCGAGTTCAATAACAGGGCCGGCGGCTCCTACCAGTTTCACGAGAATTTTCCGGCGCGTTACATCGCCGACCTCACCAGCCGCCCGAGACTCAAGCGCAAGCTCAAGGTGGTGGTCGCCTGCGGCAACGGCACGGCGGGCGCCTTCGCACCGCAGGTGATGGAGGCGATCGGTTGTGAAGTGGTGCCGCTCGACACCGAGCTCGATCACACTTTTCCGAAATACAATCCCAATCCCGAAGACATGGAAATGCTGCACGCGATCCGCGATGCGGTGCTCGCGCACAAGGCCGACGTCGGCCTGGGCTTCGACGGCGATGGCGATCGCTGCGGCGTGGTCGACAATACGGGTGAAGAGATCTTCGCCGACAAGGTCGGCGTGATGCTGGCGCGCGACATGTCGGCGATCCATAAAAAGGCACAGTTCGTGGTGGACGTGAAATCGACGGGGCTTTTCCTGACCGACCCGGTGCTGCAAAAACAGGGCGCCACCACCGCCTATTGGAAGACCGGCCATTCCTATATGAAACGCCGCACGCATGAATTGGGCGCGCTGGCTGGCTTCGAGAAATCCGGCCACTTCTTCTTCAACAAGCCGTTCGGACGCGGCTATGACGATGGCCTGGTTTCAGCGATCGCGATTTGCGACATGCTCGACCGCGCGCCGGGCAAGTCGATGGCGGACCTGAAAAACGCGCTGCCGAAGACCTGGTCGTCGCCGACCATGTCGCCGCATTGCGCCGACGAGGCCAAGTATGACGTGGTCGACGAGGTGGTGAAACATTTCGACACCGCGCAGAAGACGGGCGAGAAGGTCGCAGGACAGAAGATCCGCGATCTCGTCACCGTCAACGGCGTGCGCGTCACGGTCGAGGATGGCAGCTGGGGATTGGTACGCGCCTCGTCCAACAAGCCAGAACTGGTGGTGGTGGTCGAAAGCCCGGTTTCGGAACGGCGAATGCACGACATGTTCGAGGCGATGGATTCGGTGCTGCGCACCCATCCCGAAGTCGGCGAATATAATCAGAAGATTTGAGAGGGGGCGCTCCGGCCCTTCCGCGTTACGCCACCCTGAGCGAACCGAGGAAGCCATCGACCTCGGATTTCAGCCGGCTCGACTGCGACGACAAGCCGTTGGCGGCATCGAGGAGCCGCGACGTCGCCGTGTGGGCTTCATTGGACGCGCGCGTCACGCTGTGGATATTTTCGCTCACGTGCCGGGTGCCGTCGGCTGCCTGCTGCACGTTGCCGGCGATTTCCTTGGTCGCGGCCCCCTGCTGATCGACGGCCGCGGCAATCTGGCTCGAGATTTCGTCGATTTCCGCAATCGTTCCGCCGATCGCCTGGATCGCGTTGACGGCTTCACCGGTGGCGGCTTGGATGTTCTGGACCTGCGCGGAGATTTCCTCGGTTGCCTTCGCGGTCTGATTGGCCAGCGCCTTCACTTCGCTCGCCACCACCGCAAATCCCTTGCCGTGTTCGCCGGCGCGCGCCGCCTCGATCGTGGCGTTCAGTGCCAAGAGATTGGTCTGGCTCGCGATATTCTGGATCAGCGTGACGACCTCGCCGATCTTCTGCGTGCCGCTGGCGAGTCCCTCGACCACAGAGTTGGTGCGGCGTGCTTCCTCGGCGGCCTTGCCGGCAATTCCGGCCGATCGGGTGACCTGTTTGGCGATCTCGCCGATCGAGGCCGTCAATTCCTCGGTCGCTGAAGCAACCGTCCCGACATTGGCCGAAGCGCGCGTCGATGCCTCCGCCGCCGCGGCCGTCTGATGCGTGGTTGCCTGGCTGTTGCGGCTGATTGAGGTGGACAGCCCCTGGATTTCGCCCGCCGCCACCGCGACCGCTTCGACGATACGAGAGATCTTGCGCTCGAATCCGGAGGCCAGTTCGCGCATCGCCGTTTCGCGTTCCCGTTTGGCGCGTTGCTCGGTCTCGGTGCGCTCGGCATTGGCGCGCGACTCGGCCGCGTTTGCCGCCTGCGCTTCGGCGGTCTTCTGCGCCGTCGTCTCGAACAGGTGCGAGAGCTTGTGGGCAAGCCAGATCAATACGCCGGCCTCGATGAGGAGAATGACGGCATGAAGCACGACCCGCCCAAGGTCGCCGCCGCCGGGATAAACCGCCGCAGGCAGGATCAAATTGAGGAGGAGGTGATGCAGCGCGACGGCAATCGTGGCAGCGATGATCGGCCGGTAGTCGCAATAGGACACGAGGCAGGCCAGCGCTGCAAAGAAATACATGTGGGTGTCGATCTGCCAGCGATGTCCGGCGAGCTGGAAGGTGAACACCGACACATCCCCCATCAGCGCGACGGCAAAGATGAGGCGGGTCGAGAGCTCGTTGCCGATCATGCGCCATGACAGCGTCGCGGCGATCGCCATCGCCGCAGTGAGCAGGAGAGGCAGCATCCAGTCGATCCCGCGCGCCATGCTAATGGCGAGACAGATGGGAACGTGCAACCAGAGCACCGCAAGCAACGCCCTGCTGGTCGTCTCACGCAAGTGTTTGAGATCGCTGCTCTCGATCATCCCCGTTTTCCCCCGCCTTCAAATGTTAAACAGGCCGCCACGGCTTGCGGGTCCATCGCTAGCCAGACACCCGCTTCGCGCAACCGGTCCAGTCCGCCAGGGTTGTCAGGCCGAACAACCAGGATCGCCGGAATTGCCGTCGTTCTGATAATCGCGGCATTGGCGGAAGCCGCGGCCTGGAACGCTTGCTGCGCGTTCCACCAGATCGGGAACGCAACCGCCATCACTTCGGCGTCGGTGCGAATCTGAAAGGAGAACGCGGCGAGTGCGATCCAGCTCGAAAACAACAGGGCGATCGCGCCCGCCCACGCAGGCCACCGTGTCGCTGCGCTGCCGCTTTCGTGCCCCATCGCGGCAAACTATCGATTCAAAGCTAATTACTGGTAAAAATACCGCTCGCTGATCGGCGCGCGCGAAAAAAGATGGAGACAATCCAAAGGGTTGTGCTGCTTCCGAATCTAACCTGTGGTTGCGGGTAACCCAGCCGGCAGACGGCATCGCAAAGATGTCTTTCCGGAAAAATGCCGGCTGGCGCTGATCAAAACCAGATCGGATCTGGGCTAGCTCACAGCCGGAATCGGCAGGGCCGTTACCGACTTGATCTTCTCCATCGCAAAACGCGAGGTGACATTCTTCAACGGCACCGCGCCGATCAGCCTCTTGTAGAACACGTCGTAGCTCTGCATGTCCGCGACCACCACGCGCAGCATGTAGTCGACGTCGCCCGCCATCCGGTAGAATTCCATCACCTCCGGCATCGCGCTGACGGCGTCGGCGAATTTGCGCAGCCAAGCTTCGGAGTGATCGGCGCTTTCGACCGACACAAAGACGGTGATGCCCAGTCCGATCTTGTTCTGATCGACCAGTGCAACCCGGCGAAGGATGACGCCGTCGGCTTCGAGCCTCTGGATGCGTTTCCAGCAGGGGGTGGAGGACAGCCCGACCCGGTCGCCGATCTCGGCGACGGAGAGCGAGGCATCCTGCTGCAGGACGGTCAGGATCTTGCGGTCGATAGCGTCGAGCCGTCGATTCGGCTCAAGGGTGTGAACGGCTAATTCGGACATGAGAAGAACTTTCTTCCAACAAAGGGGTTTGTGACCCTATTATAGAGAAAATCCTTCTAATTCAAGTCCAATATTGCCCGGGGGACGCTGTTCAAACCGGGCGGCCTTGGCTCACCAGCGCTTCGACTTCAGCCCGTTGCGGCGCGGCGAAAGCGCCTCCGAAACGGGTGCATTTCAGCGCAGCGGCGGCGGAGGCGAACCTGAGCGCTGACCGCAGATCCTGGTTCTCGGTGATCGCAAGCGCAAAGGCCCCATGGAAGACGTCGCCTGCCCCCAGCGTGTCCACGGTATGAACCGGGAAGGCCGGCGTCTGTTGCAAATTGTGATGCTCGTCGAGCCAGATTGTTCCCTGTGCGCCGCGTGTTCCCGCCAGAAACGACGGAGTTAACTTGGCGATCTTCTTGAGCGCCTCGCCGTCATCGGCGACGCCGGCGGTCTCCTGCAACGGCTCGCTGGAGAACACCAGGTGCGAGGAGGCGGTGAGAAGGCCCTCGCGCAGCGACATGGCGCGGTCGACGTCGACGATCACGGGAATGCCGCGCCGCGTCGCCTCCGCGCAGAGATCGGTGCAGAACGCAGCGCAACGGCTCTCGGTCAGGATGGCGTCGCAGTCCTCAAGCAGGGTGTTGGTGTCGGGCAGGTGCACCTTCCACAATTCCGGATCGCGGAAGGTGACGATCGTGCGCTCGCCGCTCGGGTCGATCATGATGTTGGAGATCGGCGTCACCAGGCCAGGCATGTGCACGACGTGGTGCATCTCGATGCCTTCCTGCGCCATTTTCTCGAAAATGTATCGGGACGTTGTTTCCCGCGCATCGCCCATCGGCCCGCAGATCGAGGCACGGCCGCCGAGCCGCGCGATTCCGATCGCCCCGTTAAGCGCATTGCCACCGCAAATTTCGTCAAAATGCGTGGCGTTTTCCTTGGAGCCGCGCGCCGGCAATCCAGGCACGCGAAACGTCAGGTCGCGCACCGGCATGCCGATGCAGAGAATCCGCGGAGGCTTTTTTCGCGGGACGCGCCGCGAACCTGTTTGGGTATCATTCATGTCGGATCCGAACGATGCAGGAGACCGGCTGGGCTAACAGAGGCGACCGTCATCGAGTTCCCCCTTTTTCAAAGCCGGTCCGGATCGTCCTGTATCCAACGTCCGAGCAGGTGATGTGCAATCGCAAAGGGATGCGGACCTGCAAGGCCATCGGGATGTTCCCGCCTGATCATCAACGTGGCTTCCGTACGATCGAACCAGCGCGCGTCCTCGAGTTCCGTGCGATCCACAACGATGTCTTCGTTGAGAGCGCGCGCGGTGCATCCGATCATCAGCGACGACGGGTAGGGCCACGGCTGGGTCATATAGTAGTTGACGTCGGTACAACGGATTCCCGACTCCTCGAAAATCTCGCGGCGAACCGCGTCCTCGATGGTTTCCGCGGCTTCGACGAACCCGGCAAGGCACGAATACATTCCAGGCAGGAAATGTTTCTGCCGGCCCATCAGGACCTTGTCGCCCGCAGTCACCAGCATGATCACCACGGGGTCGGTGCGCGGAAAATGCTCGGCCTTGCAATTCGGGCAATCTCGTTTCCAGCCGCCTTCCTTCATCGCCAAGCGGGTCCCGCAATTGGCGCAATAGCCGTGGCGCTGATGCCAGTTCACGAGCGATTTCGCCATGGCGATGGCCGAAAGCTCGCTGGCCGGGACGACGCCATGCATTGCCATGCCGCGCAACTCGCTCACCGCAGCTTCGTCGCGGGTCAGGAGTTGTTCCACTGCAGCGGGCGAAATGCCCATGCCGAACACCGGCGCGCCTTCGCGCAGCCCCAGGAAGATCGTGCCGGGGTTGGCGCCGAATTGCCTGGCCTCCTTGAGGCTGAGCAGCGCCCGGGGGCCGGCGGCCTCGCGGCGCACCACCAGCGAATCGCGGTAGACGACGTAAGCGCGTGCGTCCGGATGTGCTTCCAGCGCGAGCAGCTTCTCCTCGTTACCGCGCAGGTGGGCGGCACGATCGAGAATATGGGAGATGAAGCCCGGCTGCCCCAAGGGAAACGAATCGAAAGCTGTCATGTGTTCAACCCAGTGCCCACTTTCCGAAGTTCGTGCTACCCCTCAGCGCCCACCTTTCACGAACTTCGGAAAGTCATGGGCACTGGCAAACCTACAATTCTAGCGCCGCTTTTCTATTTGAAGTTCCCGACGGAATTTGCAGCTTGAGAGCAGGAACTTCAAATAGGCGGCCCTAGCCAGATCTTGCGGCGGAGTGCGCTGATAAATTTCTGGACCTCCTCCGCATCGTGCGCAAGCGGGGGCACCACACCCCAGACCGGGCGCGGCCAGGCGGCATCGCCGGAGCGGCGCGCAATGATATGGACGTGAAGCTGTGGCACCATGTTGCCGAGGGCTGCGACGTTCAGCTTGTCGCATCCGGTGATCGCTTTGAGGGCGCGGGCGGCGCGGGAGATTTCGCTCATCAATTGCGCTTGTTCGACCTCGTCGAGATCGATGATCTCCACGATGTCGGGCCGTCGCGGCACCAGCAACAGCCATGGGTAATTCGCATCCTTGATGACCAGCACCCGGCTCAGCGGCAGGTCGCCGATATCGATGGTGTCTTCCTTGAGCCGAGGGTGGAGCGACCAGGCGTTTTCTGACATGTGGGCTCCCAGACACCCTTTCTTCAGGCGCGACGAGGCTTCATACCAAGGCGCCACCAACGGCGAAAGCAGATGATCCGATTTCGTTTTCCGCTCCGCGGGGATCGGTGGTCCAAGGCCTTTGGAAACCCGCCTTTCAGCGGGATTTGAAGGGTCATGGCCCGCTTGCTTTCCCTCCGTTTTAGCCCCAAATAAGGGCCGGGAGATTGGCGGTGGACGAGCCACTCGCCAACCGGGTCAGATCCGGAAGGAAGCAGCCCTAACGAGGTCCGGATCGGGTCGCTCGTCAGTCTCCCACCCTTTTTTGAGCGAATCGGGACAGCCTCACTTCGTGTCGGATTCTACTCCCGCTTTTCCGCAAAGCCGGCTTCGAGAGAGATAATCAATTGCGGATCGATCGATGACCGACGCTGGCGCTCCTTTGATGTCCTCTCACGATTCGGAAAGCGCACTCCAGGCTGGTTTTGGTCCCGGCGGTGCGGCTGCCGGCAAGCCCTATCGCGTGCTGGCGCGAAAATACCGCCCTTTCACCTTCGACGACCTGATTGGCCAGGACGCCGTGGTGCGTACGGTCTCGAATGCCTTCGAAACCGGACGCATTCCGCAAGCCTGGATCCTAACCGGCGTCCGCGGCGTCGGAAAAACGACCACTGCGCGGATCCTCGCCCGCGCGCTGAACTACGAATTGCCGGACGGCTCGGTGAAGGGACCGACCATCCACATGCCCGTGATGGGGGTGCATTGCCAGGCCATTATGGAGAGCCGGCACATGGACGTGCTGGAAATGGACGCTGCCTCCCATACCGGTGTCGACGACGTCCGCCAGATCAACGACAGCGTGCGCTACGCGCCGGCGAGCGCGCGTTACAAGGTCTACATCATCGACGAAGTCCACATGCTCTCGACGGCGGCGTTCAATGCATTCCTCAAAACGCTGGAGGAGCCGCCGGAACACGCCAAATTTGTCTTCGCCACGACCGAAATCCGAAAGGTTCCGATCACGGTGCTGTCGCGCTGCCAGCGCTTCGACCTGCGCCGTGTCGAGGCCGATGTGCTGATGGCGCATCTCGCCAATATCGCGACCAAAGAGGGCGTGGAAGTCGAGGCGGAAGCGCTCGGCATCATCGCCCGCGCAGCCGAAGGCTCGGTGCGCGATTCGCTATCGCTGTTCGATCAGGCGATTGCGCACGCCGCGGGCCCGATTCGCGCCGATGCGGTACGGCAGATGCTCGGGCTTGCTGATCGCACCCGCGTGATCGATCTTTTCGAACATCTGGTCGGCGGCGACATCGCCGGCGCATTCAAGGAGTTTCGCGAGCAGTATGACACCGGTGCCGATCCGGTCGTCGTGCTGTCCGATCTGGCCGAATTCGTCAACTTCGTCACCCGCGTCAAGATAGTGCCGGCGACCGCCGACAATGTTGCCTTCGGCGAAACCGAGCGCCTGCGTGCGCGCGAATTCGCCGCCAAAATCTCGATGCGCGTGCTGTCGCGTATGTTTCAGATGCTGCTCAAGGGCATTACCGAAGTGCAGGGCGCCACCCGCCCCGCAGCGGCCGCGGAAATGGTGCTGGTGCGTATCGCTTACGTGGCCGACATGCCAACACCGGACGAGGCGATCCGGATGATCGAGCAGAGTGGCGGGGCGTCACCGGTCGTTGCTGGCCATACGCCGTCGCGCCAGTCCGCGGCCGCGCCGGTTTCCACCATGTCGGCTCCGCCCGCCCGGCCGACAGCCGGCCCTCGCGCCAATGCGGAAGCCTCGGCGCGACCGCAGATGATGGCGCCGTCTTCCGACGTTCAGTCCACGCCGGCGCGCCGGGTTGCGAGTTTTCCGGAATTGGTGGCGCTTGCTGCTGAAAAACGCGATTTGCAGACCAAGGCCGCGCTCGAAGCCGATGTCCGGCTGGTTCGCATCGAAGACGGACGGTTGGAGGTGGCGCTGGAGCGCAGCGCGGCGCGAACGCTGATCAACGACCTCTCCCGCAAGCTGGAACAATGGACCGGGCGGCGCTGGACCGTGATCGTGTCGAACGAGGCCGGACAGCCGACGCTGCGCTCGCAAAACGAGGCAGCGAGGAACCAGCGCGAGCGCGCCGCCGAATCCGACCCGCGGGTACAGGAGGTACTGGCGCGTTTTCCCGGTGCCAAAGTGGTCGAGGTGCGCAAGCTTGCCCCTGAGCCGCCGGAACCCCATTCTAGTGGTGAGGACCTCACCGACAGCTCGGACGGCGACGACCCATAATTCTGGAAGGAACGTGTCATGGCTGACTTTCTCGGCATCATGAAACAGGCAGCGCAGCTGCAGTCGAAGATGCAGGCGATGCAGGAAGAGCTCGGAAATGTCGAAGTAGAGGGCATTTCGGGCGGCGGTCTCGTCAGCGTGCGGATGACTGCCAAGATGGAAGTCAAGGCGATCAAGATCGATCCATCCCTGATCAAGGCGGATGAGCGCGAGATTCTCGAGGACCTGTTGGTGAGCGCGCATAACGATGCCAAGCGCAAGGCGGAAATGGCCATGCAGGAAAAGATGCAGGCGCTGACCGGCGGTCTCGGCTTGCCGCCGGGCCTGGGTCTTGGCTAGTGGCACATGGCCATTGCGGTTGCCGGCCCAGAAATCGAACGTCTGATTCAGCTGCTGGCCCGCTTGCCGGGGCTTGGACCTCGCTCGGCGCGGCGCGCGGCGCTGCACCTGATCAAGAAGCGCGAAGCATTGATGACGCCGCTTGCTGCCGCATTGCAGGTTGCGATCGAGAAGATCCAGGTCTGCAAGACCTGCGGCAATATCGACACGCAAAATCCGTGCACGGTGTGCACCGACCCGCGGCGCGATCGTTCCATCATCGTGGTGGTCGCCGACGTCGCCGACCTCTGGGCGCTGGAGCGCGCGCACGCGACCAATGGGCTCTATCACGTGCTCGGGGCGACGCTGTCGCCGCTTGACGGCGTCGGCCCGCAGGATCTGACCATCGAGGCGCTGGTCAAACGCGCCCATGATCCGCAGGTGACTGAAATCATCCTGGCGCTGAACGCAACCGTCGACGGACAGACCACGGCGCACTACATCACCGACCTCTTGCAGGACGCCAATGTCAGGGTGACGCGGCTCGCCCATGGCGTGCCGGTCGGCGGCGAGCTCGACTATCTCGATGAGGGCACGCTATCCGCGGCGATGCGGCAGCGAACGCTTTTTTAGCATCGCAGCTTACGGAAACGCGCTTCCGGGATCACCGAGCTTCATTATCGACGACGCGTGGGGTTTCCAACGCCGCAAAATGTCCGCGTCGCTGCAGGTAAGCCAGCAGGATCAGGCTTGGGACCGCGACCACGACGCAGATGATGAAGAACAGCGGCCATCCGGTTGCCTTGGCGACATAGCCCGCGCCCGACGAAAGGTAGGTTCGCCCGACGGCGGCCAGCGCGGTGAGCAACGCGTATTGGGTTGCGGTGTGCAACGGATTCTGGCACAGCGCCGACAGATAGGCGACGAAGATCACGGTGCCGATGGCGCTGGTGAAGTTTTCTGCCGTAATCGCAAGCCCAAGCGCCCATTGGTTGACGCCGACCAAGGCAAGCCAGGAGAACGACAGATTGGCGATGGCCTGGAGCAGGCCGCCGATCCACAGGCTCGCGGCAAGCGAGTAACGCTTGGCAACAAAGCCTCCGGCAAAGCCGCCGATCAGGGTCGCGGCGAGTCCGACGCCCTTGACGATCGCGGCATAATCGTTGCGCGAAAAGCCGAGGTCGATCACGAAGGGCGCGGTCATGGTGCCGGAAAAGGCATCGGTAAATTTGAACAGCACCACGAAAGCGAGCGCCGCGAGCGCGTCCTTCCGGATCAAGAATTCCGAAAACGCGCCCCACGCGGCGTTGATCACGCGCGCAAACGCGCTCTCGCTGCTGGTTGCGGCTTCCGCGCGCGCGGATTGTGCGGGTTCGGTGGCGATGAGCGCCGTGACGGCGCCGATCAGGACCATCGCGGCCATCGTCACATAACCCCACATCCAGGCCGAGGAACGCGTGGTGCCGGTGCTCTCATAACCGCTCACCAGGAACAGCGCTCCGGCGGTGGAGGCCAGCATACCGATACGGTAGGCGGCGACATAGCCTGCCATGCCGGCAGCCTGTTCGCTCTCGGGCAGGCTCTCGACCCGAAAGGCGTCGACCACGATGTCTTGTGTCGAAGACGTTGTTGCGACCAGCAGGGCCGCGAGCGCCACGAAGGCGGGCGAGCGTGCGGGGTCGGCGAGCGCAAGCAGCAGGGTTGCCGCGATCAGAAGCAATTGCGAAAACAAAAGCCAGCCGCGCCGGCGACCGAATTGGCGAGTGAAGAACGGCACGTGCAGCGCGTCGACCAGCGGCGCCCACAGGAACTTCAGCGTGTAAGGCGTTCCCACCAGCGCAAACAGTCCGATGGTCCCGAGATCGACGCCGGATTCGCGCATCCAGACCAACAGCGTCGATCCCGACAGCGCCAGCGGCAGGCCGGAGGAAAAGCCGAGGAACATGACGATGAGCACCCGGCGTTGCAGATAGACTGCTAGGCTCTCGCGCCATGTCGGGCCGGGCGCCGCGCTCTGCGTGATGGCCTTTGCAGCGATCTCGGGTGTGGTCATTTAAAAGGTCGATGTGAGCAAGAGGGTTCTCCGGCTTTACCGGGCTTAAAAATCGCATTTGTGGCGCCAGCGCGGCTAATGAGGCGAGGTGCTCACTCCCCCGCCTGCAATTTGCGCTGCAGCGGGAACAGTTCCGGCGCAGGCTTGACGGTACGGGGCGCTTCTGGGGCATCGGTCTTGCTGAAGTCGAGTTCCTCGATTCGCCCAGCGCGCTTCTCGATCTTGTCGGCGGAAATCAGGATCTGGCGAACGTCCTCGTTGGCGTCGGCAAAATGCCTCTGCAACTTGAGCACGCGCTCGCGCAGCCGCCCGAGATCGTCGCCGAGATTGAGCACCTCGGTGCGGATCTGGTCGGCCGCATCGCGCATCCGCGCATCCTTGAGGATCTGCTGCATCACCTGGATCGCCAGCATCAGAAGCGACGGCGACACCAGCACGACCCGCGCGCGATAAGCCTTCTGGATCACATCGTCAAAGCGATCGTGAATTTCGGCATAGACCGATTCGGAAGGCACGAACATCAGCGCGGTGTCCTGGGTCTCTCCGGGAATCAGGTATTTTTCCGCTATATCGCCGACATGCTTCATCACGTCGGCGCGCAATCGCTGGCCGGCCGCTCGCTTTTCGTCATCGGTGCGCGCGTCATGCAGCGCCGTGATCGCCTCCAGCGGAAACTTTGCGTCTATGCAGAGCGGCCGCTGGTCGGGCAGGAACACGACGCAATCCGGCCGCTTGCCGCTCGAGAGCGTGTGCTGGAATTCGTAAGCGCCCTTCGGCAGGCCGTCCTGGACGATCGCCTCCATCCGCGCCTGGCCGAACGCGCCGCGCGACTGCTTGTTGGCCAGTACGTCGCGCAGCGTCGTCACCTGCGAGGTGAGGTCGGTCAGATTCTTGTGCGCGTTGTCGATGATGCCGAGCCTTTCATGCAGCACGCGGAGCGATTCCATCGTATGGCGCGTCGTCTGTTCCATCGACTGGCCGACGCGGTGGGTCACCGAATCGAGCCGCTCGGTCACCGCGCGCGCCATTTCTGCCTGGCGACC
>Ga0306924_10001664_pt1 | contig 20507 bp, 21 predicted proteins | sample sta12Can44000111_FD_203756 | JGI IMG/M metagenome (GOLD analysis project Ga0306924, IMG submission 203756) | Lab enrichment of tropical soil microbial communities from Luquillo Experimental Forest, Puerto Rico - statanox.12C.anox.44.000.111 (v2)... | ecosystem: Environmental > Terrestrial >...
GCGATCTTGACCACGTGCGGGCCGTGGCCCGCGGCCAGCAGCGCGTCGATGAACACCGTCTCCAGCTCGGCCTGCTCCTCGATCGCCGGGCTGAGCAGGAAGACCCGGTCGAAGCCGCGCAGGACCTCGGCCGGCGGCGGGTCATCGAAGGTCGCCACCACGTGCTGCGGCGTCCCCGGCAGGTCGGCGGCCCTGGCCTCGACCCGCACCATGGCCGTGACGTCGGCGTGCGCGTCGGCCAGCGCCTCCATCAGGTGGTATCCGACCCGCCCGGTCGCTCCGGTCACCAGTATCACGCTGCTCACCCTATAGCGCCGGACTCGGGCAGCCCGCTGACATCGCGATGATCGTCCAGGCCGCGGCGGGCGCCCGCCAGCCGAAGCTGTCGCGTCCATCGGTCACATTCTTCCGTCGCGGTTGGTCATATGAGTGACCGGCGAGAACCCGCCCGTGTAGGGGAGGAGCCATGACGTCGCCCGTTCTGGTCACCGGTGGCACCGGCCGCCTCGGGCGGCTTGTCGTCCGGCGGCTGCACGATGCACAGCGTGACGTACGCGTGCTTAGCCGGCGGAGCCGCGAGTCGGCCGGCGATGCCCGGTTCCTGGTTGGTGACCTGGCCACGGGCGAGGGAATCGAGGCGGCCGTGGATGGGGCCACGGCCATCGTGCACTGCGCGACAAGCAGCAAGGGTGACGTGGACGCGACGCGGAACCTGGTCCAGGCAGCATCGCGGGCCGGCGCGCCGCATCTGGTGTATGTCTCCATCGTCGGCATCGACCACATCTCCTCGTGGAGCTACCCGAAGGCCAAGCTCCAAGCCGAGCGCGTCGTGACCGAGTGCGGCCTGCCGTGGACGATCCTGCGGGTCACTCAGTTCTACGACTACATGCTGACCGGGCTCCGGAAGCTGGCGAGGCTGCCGGTGGTGCCGGTGCCGGCCGGCTTCGCCGTCCAGCCGGTCGACCCCGACGAGGTGGCAGCCAGGCTCGTCGAACTGACCTTGGGCGAACCCGCCGGCCGGGTGCCCGATCTGGCCGGCCCGCAGGTGACCAGCTGGGCCGGTCTGCTCCGCGAGTATCTGCGGGCCAGCCACCGTCGCCGATGGGTTGTCCCGGTCCGGATCCCGGGCACTCGCGCTGTCCGGGCTGGCGGTCTGCTGCCACCACCCGGGCACGCGGTAGGCCACCGGACGTGGGAGGAGTTCTTGACCGCGAGCCTGCAGACGGAGGCAACGGCCGTCGACGGCGAGATCATAGACGAACGGTAACCACGCTCCACCCACGGCCCGTTTCACCGGGCTTGACACCCCGTGGGCCAAGCCTGGTCATCGCCCGTGGCCGCGCTCTTCCAGCGCGCGCAGGGCCTCGGCGAACGGCCGCTCCAGCCAGGCGAGATGGTCGGCCTCGCCGTGATGGTGCGTCGTGAGCTGGTCGGACCTCCGGGCCGCCGTGTGCCGGACGTATTCGCGGGCACCCTCGACCAGCGTTCGGATATAGCCGATGCCTTCGGGGTCGGTCATCGTCCAGTCGCCGCCGCAGGCGACGTAGACCGGCGAGGTGTGGGCGAAAGCCCGGCGACCCCATTCATCGAGGTGGTAATCGACGCCGAATGCTCGGCAGGCTATCCACGAGTTCCCACCGATCCGCAATTCCTCGCTGATTTCGACGTGCCTGCCGCCGTTGGCTTCTGCCCTCGCAACGACCTCGCCGTTACGCACGACTTCGAGCGAGCGGAGCGGGAAAATGCTGCGCACCGCGGCATGGACGCTGACCGTTCCCGGCCCGGGTAGCTCGACGGTACCGCCCGGCTCGCACCCGTCGACCGAGAGCGTCACCAGCGGCCCACCGGAAAGGAACGTGCGACCCGACCGCACCGCCCGGCACCAGGCCTCATAGCTGAACTCCTCGTCCAGCCGCGCGTACGTGCGATACAGGCCGACCGGCACGGCGCTCGACATCTTGTCCGTGCCACCGACGAGCGGCAGCCGGTAGCCGCTGTTCAGGTACCGGTAGTACTCGAGCATCGCGTCGTCGGAGTGGGCCAGCATCTCGACGGCGTCGGCCCGGCCGGTCGCGACGAGAACGGCCGGCTCGCCGTTCGGATTCGGGAAATGCGCGGCGACGACGGTGCCGCCCTGGGCGTGCGTCCGGTCGGCCCAGTCGCTCATCGTCGCATCCAGCGCGCCGCCGAGTTCGGCCTCGTCGGGACCGTCGCTGCACCACGGCATGACCGGTTCTTTCAGGTCCCACAGGACCATGTGGCCGAGCATGTGCTGCCGGTTTTCCTGGCCGACATACGTCACGTAGCCGCCCCCGTCGACGACGCTGGGGCGGCCGGAGAAATCCTCGGTGTTGGTGAACAGAGCGCCCCACTGCGTCTGCAGCAAATTGACGACATGCAGGTCTTCGCCCCGTTGCTCGAGCTGAGCGCCCGGGGTGGACAGGAAGTGCACGTGCGAGTCGCCCGACCACCATCCCTCCGCGGCCATGTCGGCGACGCGGCTGATCCGCAGCGTCAGCTCCCGCTGGCCCGGCTCGATCCGCACCGTCTGCCTGAGCGGTTCGTATTCGAACCCGCGCGCGACGTCCACGACGACTTCGCCCCGCGGCAGCCAGCCTTGGCAGGTGCCGTCGATATACGCGTAGCTGCGCTGGCCCAGACGGACGTCACCGCCAACGTCGTAATGCCAGCTGTCGAGGTTTTGCGTGACGTGATTGTGGTGGCCGTGCGGCTGGTAGGGAACCCCGTCGGCCGAACGGAAATGGACCCGGCACGGCACCGGCCGCCCGGTCGCGTCGTCGACGACGCTGACATGCACCCAGTTGCGGCCGCCTTCCGCCAGCTCGAGGGTGACCTGGCCGGCGTCTGCCAGGCCGTCACGTTCGACGTCGCCCCAGCGCACCCGGCCGAGCTCGTCGCCGCCCCGCCGGACCGCGATCGTGGCCGACGGCAGCGCGGCGATCGACGCGTACGCGGCGGCTCCTTCCGCCGCTCCCCAGCCGGCCCGGTCGTCCTCGCCGGGCAGCGGCTGCGGAAAGGTCGCTACACCCCGGTCCACGTCGATACCGAGGACTCCGTTCTTCCCGTCCTTCGCCACGAGCCGCACCGGAACCGCCGGCGCGCGGACGAACGGGTGCTCATCGACGTCGCTGGTCGTGACGCCGGCCACGATGAATCGCGCGCCGCGCGGGACGAACTCGACGCGTTCGACCGCTCGTTCCGGATGAGGATTTTCCCAGCACCACAGGAAGTACGCGGCGGGCCACCCCATGGCGTGCTCGACTAGGCGGTACCCGGATCCGCCCCACTTGCCCTGGAAACGCGGCAGGTTGTGGTCGCTCGTGTCGGTGACGGCAAGGAACGGCAGACGGCCCCACCCCGGCGGCACTACCTGGATTTCGAACCGCTCCCGGATGGGCACGGTGACGACCTCGCCGCCGGCGAGGTGAAAAACATACTCCGCGACGGTCCGCCCCACAGCGTGACCGGCTGGTGCGCCCGGTTCGAGCAGCCGATGCGCGACGATCACCCGGAGCGCCGGCCGGCCGATTCCCACCGTCGTCGGGACGCCGGGCAGCAGGAAGCACCGCTCCGCGGACAGCGGCTCCGACCCGATCAGGAACGGCAGCCCGCGCAGGTCCACCCTCCCGAGCGGGACATCGCCCGGCTCATCGCCAAGAACCTCCACGCCGGCGTTGCAAGCAGCGGACAGATCTACTGGCTCATAGCTCGGCATGCGTCCGATCGTAGGTCGAGCGGCCGGCTGATCCTAGTCGATTTCGGCACCCGCCGCGGCGTGCGGGCCTGGCCGACTCCGGCACCGCCCGTACGGCGTATACCACGTCCGCCCAGGCCCTTACAGCCGGGACAGCCGGGCGGCGGGCACGCACCACCAGCCACGGCAGCCTGATGAGAGCGCAGCAGCACCGGGGAGCTCGCGTCAGGGCACGGGCCAGCCCTCCCGTGGTCAAAGACGGGCGACGTTGCCCGCGAGCGTCCAGCCGACGAGCGCGTTGGCGTGCCCGTGCCCCATGCCATAGTCGGACTTCAGGTACCCCACGATGGCCATGTGCTTGTCCAGGCCGCAGCTCGCGATGATCTGCTGCCACTGCGCGATCGAGCGCCCGTACTTCTTCTCGATTGACGGGAAATACGACGCAGGTCCTTGCTTCGGCCACGGCGGTGCTTGCTCGGTCATGCTGACGTGCTCCTCTCGCTAGCCCGGCAGTGATGAGACGAACCTGGCGGCCCATTCTCATCGCCGGGCGGCCGGCACGGCCGCGGCAGGCCCAGAGCCGGCCCGGCGACTGGAACGGGGGATAATGAAGCCATGGCGAGCGGGGTGATCCGGTGCGGGCACTGCGGCCAGGCCAACCGGGTGCCGGCCGCAGCGGCCGGGACGCCCCGCTGCGGCAAGTGCCATCAGCCGCTGCCGTGGATCGCTGACGCTGACGACACCACCTTCGGCGAGGTCGCCGAGGCGGCCAAGATTCCGGTCATCGTCGATTTGTGGGCGCCTTGGTGCGGGCCGTGCCGCATGGTCAGCCCCGCGCTGGAGCAACTCGCCCGCGATCTGGCGGGCCAGGTCAAGCTGGTCAAGGTGAACGTCGACACCTCGCCGCAGGTCTCGCAGCGGTTCGGGGCCCAGGCCATCCCGACCCTGCTGATACTGCGCCGCGGCCAGGTGACCGCCCGGCAGACCGGCGCTGCCCCCCTGGCCGCCCTGCGGACCTGGGTCGACAATGCGCTGGCCGGCGCCACCTGAACTCGCCGCCTGCTAGACGACATGGACCCCGGCATGGTCCGGCTCGTGGTCGACGAGATGGTCGCAGGTCGGACAGAGTCCACCGGTCACCCACCCGGGCTAGCGCCTCGGCCAGCGGTGAGGAGGCATGTTCGCTCTGGGCCGCAAAACGATGGTAGCCGCCCTATTGGCCCAACCCCTGGCCGGTAGTAACTTGCAAACTACTACCAAATAAGAGGGATGTGGTGGTTGATGACGATCTTCGACGAGATCCAGGCCAGTGTCGCGCGGCTGGCGCAGGACGCCGGCTCCTCGGTGGTGGGCATCGGGCAGCGGTGGGGCATCGGCTCGGGCATCGTGCTCGGCGAGGGACGGGTGCTGACCAACGCGCACAACCTGCGCGGCGGCCAGGCGACGGTCACCTTCGCCGGCGGACGCACGGCCGAGGGGACCGTGGCCGGGCACGACTTCGACGGCGACCTGGCCGTCGTCCAGGCCGACACCGGCCAGGTGGCGGCGCTGCCGTGGGCCACCGCGGCGCCCGCCATCGGGATGCCGGTCTTCGCCCTGGCCAACCCGGGCGGGCGGGGACTGCGGGTGACGTTCGGGACCGTCTCGGGCATCGACCGGAGCTTCCGCGGCCCGCGCGGGCTGCGCATCACCGGCAGCCTGGAGCACACCGCGCCGCTGCTGCCCGGCTCCTCCGGCGGCCCGGTCCTGGACGCCGCGGGACGGCTGCTCGGGATCAACACGAACCGCCTCGGTGAGGGCTTCTACCTGGCCATACCGGCCGATGAGGAGCTGCGCCGCCGGGTCGACGCGCTTGCCCGCGGGGAATCGGCCCGGCGACCGCAGCTCGGCATCACGATCACTCCCCGCCACGTGGCCCGGCGGCTGCGGAGTGCCGTCGGCCTCCCCGACGCCGAGGGCGTGCTCATCCGCGAGGTCGCCGAGGACAGTCCGGCCGCACGCGCCGGCCTCGCCTCCGGCGACCTGATCGTCGGGGCCGCCGGCCAGCCGGTCCGCACCATCGACGACCTGTCCGGCGCGCTCCGGGCGGCGGGCGATACCATCGAACTGAACGTCCTGCGCCTCACCGAAGAACGCTCCGTCCAGGTGGTATTCGGCCAGGACAGCCCGCCAGAAGGGGACGCATAGCCGTCCCGCCACAGCCAGCGCCTGCCCGCGCAGGCTTCATGCCAGTTGGACGGTCACCGCGCCCCGCCGGTTGCACGAGCGGAATCGGGTATTCCCGGGTCGGCTCGTCGCCGCAGCGCCCGCGCCCGCCTACGCGAGAGTGGGACTTTGGCCACTCTGGCACCGCTCAAAACGGAACCTGACGACGTGGATGCCACATCCATGCTGCTGGAACGACGTGGATGTGGCATCCACGCCTTATGCAGCGGGGCGGCTGAGCGCCGAGCGCGTACCACCAGTCACGGCAGCCTGCCAGGAGCGCAGCAACACCAGGAGGCAAGGCCAGGGCGCGCACCGCCCGCCCATGATCAACTTAAAACTGACGGGAATACCCGATTCCGCGCCCGCGCGACGCCCCAGCGGGCACGAACGGCTAGCGGCGACCCACTCGGCCGTTGTCGAGTCCTAGCCGTTGGTGGACGACCTGGCGGGCCAGGTCCAGGACGGCCGGGTCATCGTGCAGGACGAATTTCGTGTCGGCGGCCAGGAGGATCGCGTGCAGCTCGAAGGCGAGCCGGTCGGGGTCCTCGCTGGCGGGAAGCTCGTGCTGCTCGAGCGCGGTGGCCGCGAAGCCCCGGATCAGCGCCGTGAACCCGGACTGGATGGCCGCGACACGTTCCTTGACCGGGCCGGGACGGGTGCCCATTTCCAGCGCCGTGGCCGCGAAGAAGCAGCCGCCGGGAAAGACGCGGCGCTGCAGGTAGCTGAGGAACGCCTCGCACACCGCCGCCAGCTGGGCTAGGCCGGGGGGAGCCGCGAGCGCGGGCTGTTCGACTTCTTCGGCGAAGATCCGCTGCGCCTCCTCCACGGTGGCCAGCTGGAGCTCCTGTTTGGAGTCGAAGTGCGCGTAAAGGCCGCTCTTGCTCATGCCGATCGCGGCGGCCAGGTGCCCGATCGACAGGCCTTCAAGACCGTCGACGGTGGCCAGCGACACGGCCGCGCGCAGGATCGCGGCGCGGGTGCGTTCGCCGTCGGCGCGCGGGTGTCGTTGCGCGCGGCTGCGCCGGTTCATCGTGCTGCTCGTCATGTTGACAAGATAGCACGATCGGTCGTACGGTTCAACTTAGCGCGAACGGTCGTGCTATCTCTACGACGTACCAGAGGGGGAGGAAGATGACCACCGCATCAGCGGGCCTGGTCACCGCGCCGTGTCAGGAACTGGCCGCCGTCCCGCGCGCCGACGTGATCACGCCAGGAGATCACGGGCATCACGAGGCGCCTCAGTCATTGAGCCGGCGATGCTGACCACCACGGAGATCGCGGGCTTTGTCGGCGCCGGCCTGGCCGGGGCCGCCTACGTACCGCAGATCTCCCACCTCATCAGGGCCCGCTGCTCGGCTGGCATCAGCCGGCTGGCATTTGAGGTATGGCTGCTGGCGTCCCTTCTGACCACGGCACGCGCCGTCGCCATCCACGCCGGCGTCTTCATCGCGCTCGGCGGGATCCAGATCGTGGCCACCACGCTCATCATGCTCTATGCGACCCGGTACAAGGACACGCCCTGCCCCAGCCATCTCCCTCGCCCGCCCAGGGCCAGGACAGACCTGAAGGAGACGACATGACCGCATCAGCTGGCGCTGCCACCGGTGCGCATCAGGAGCTGGGCACCGCCGTGCTCGGTGAGACCGCGGGGCCGCAGGCCGCCATCGTCATCGTCGGCCGCGAGCCCCGCGCCCGGAAGATCATCTACCGGGAGTTGCTCAAGCGGTATGGCGCGGACTATCAGATCGTCGTCTGCGACCGGCCCGCGGAGCTGGCACCCTGGATGCGGGATCTGCGGGCGGCCGGCCTGCCGGTTGCGCTGGTCATTGGCGAGGTCGGTGCGCAGGACCCGGATGGCATCGAGGTGCTTGCCGCGATCCGCCTCATCGACCCGACGGTACTTCGGGTGGCCGCGGTTCGCTGGGGTGACTGGGAATCCGTGCGGTCCACCTTCGATGCGGTCACCCTGGGCAAGATCGACCACTGGGTGACGGGTCCGGTGCAGATCCCGGCCGAGGAGTTCCACCGCTCGATGACCGAGTTCCTGAGGGACTGGAGCAGCCGGCGCGGCGGCGGATTCGAAGCGGTGCGGGTGATCGGCGAGCAATGGTCCGCGCGGTCTCAGGAGCTGCGTGACCTTTTCTCCCGCTACCGGGTCCCGGCCGGCTTTTACGACGTCAACTCCGAACACTCCCAGCAGATGCTGTGCGAACTCGGCCTGGAGTGCCCGGAACTGCCGGTTGTCGCGCTGCGGTTCGGGGCCGAGCGGCCGACGCTGGTCAACCCCTCCAACCTCGAGATCGCCGACGCCTTCGGCGTCATGACGCCGATCTCGCCGGGGGAGGTCTTCGATGTGGCGGTGGCCGGCGCAGGCCCGGCCGCGCTCGCCGCCGCGGTCGGCGCGTCCTCGGAAGGCCTGCGGACCGTGGTCGTCGAACACGAGGCCATCGGCGGCCAAGCGGGGACCAGCTCGATGATCCGCAACTACCCGGGCTTCTCCCAGGGCATCAGCGGCGCCAGGCTAGCGCAGGAGACCTGGCAGCAGGCCTGGTCCTTCGGCACCACGTTCCTGTTCATGCGCCAGGCCGAGAGCCTGTCGAGACAGGACGGCCACTACCGGCTGCGGCTGTCCGACGGCGGCGTCCTGACCTCGCGCACCGTGATCATCGCGACCGGCGTCACCTACCGGCGGCTCGGCGTCCCGCGCCTGGAGGACCTGCTGGGCCGGGGGGTTTTCTACGGCGCCGCGGTCAGCGAGGCCCCGGCCATGCACGGGCGGAACGTGTTTGTCGCCGGAGGCGGCAACTCCGCCGGGCAGGCCGCGCTGCACGTGGCCAGGTGGGCCAGCCGGGTGACCATCCTGGTGCGCGCGGAGTCGCTGGCGGACAGCATGTCCGACTACCTCATCCGCGAGATCGACGCCACCCCGAACGTGGACGTCTGCTACCGCGTGCAGGTGGCCGACGGCACCGGCACCGGTCATCTCGAATCGCTGGTACTGGCTGACACCGCCAACGGCGCGCGGCGCAGCGTCCCGGCCGACGCCTTGTTCGTCCTGATCGGCTCGCAGCCGCGGACGGAATGGCTCGGCGAGACCGTCGCCCGCGACCGGTGGGGGTTCATCCTCACCGGCCCGGACCTGCCAGCTAGCACCGGCCGCCGCTGGCCCCCCGGCCGCCCGCCGCTGCCGCTGGAGACCAGCCTGCCCGGGGTGTTCTCAGCCGGTGACGTGCGCGCGGGATCGGTCAAACGGGTCGCGTCCGCGGTGGGCGAAGGCGCGGCCACCATCCCCCTGGTGCACCGCTACCTGCACACCAGCACCGCGCCATCCGACAGGTAAGACAGGTAAGGAAGCCAAGAATGGAGCAGATCATGATAGGCGCCTCCGCGCAGAAATCGTCGTCTCGTCCGCGAGCGGCCGCGGCCACCGTCGCGGACGTCATGCGCCCACCGGTGACGACGGTCGGCCAGCACGACCACGCGGCCGCGGCCGCGTACCTGATGAAGCACGCGGGCGCGACCGCTCTCATGGTCGTGAACACACAGACCGGCCAGCCGGTCGGCATCGTCACCGAGGCAGACGTTGCCCACGCCATCGCGGACGGGAAAGACCTCAACGAAGCGTGGGTCGACGCCGTGATGACCACTCGCCCGGCCGTCACCACCGCGACCAGCATCCGTCACGCGGCCAGGATCATGACCACCAGGCATCTCCGGCACCTGCCGGTCGCCGGCGACGCCGGCCTCCTCGGAGTGGTTGACCTCATCGACGTGTGCCGGGCGTTGATCAACGCCTGAGAAGCGTTGATCAACGCCCGGGCAGGAGCAACGCCCCTGCCGGACCCCCGGCTCACGCGCTCAGCCTCGGGACCTCCGGAAGCATCGCCGTCGTCGTGTCGTCGTCCAGGAAGCCGCCTGACTGGTGCTGCCACAGCCTCGCGTAGGTCCCGTTGAGACGGAGCAGCTCCTCGTGCCTGCCCTTCTCGACGATCCGGCCGCGGTCGAGCACGACCAGCTGGTCCATGCGCGCGACCGTGCTCAGCCGGTGCGCGACCACGAGCGCGGTCCGGCCCGCCATGAGCCGCCACAGCGCCTGCTGGACCAGGATTTCACTCTCCGAATCCAGCGCGCTGGTCGCCTCGTCGAGCAGCAGGATCGGCGCGTCACGCAGGATCGCCCGGGCCAGCGCGACTCGCTGCCGCTGCCCGCCGGACAGCTTCACGCCGCGCTCGCCGACCATCGTGTCGAATCCGTCGGGCAGGGCGTCGGCGAACTCGGTCACGTGCGCCGCCTGCGCCGCCCGGTGGATCTCCGCGCCGGTCGCGTGCGGACGCGCGAACGCGATGTTGTCGCGCAGCGTCCGGTGGAACATCGCCGGATCCTGCGGCACGTAGGCGATCAGGCTGCGCAGATCCGACTGGCGCAGCTTGGCGATGTCCTGCCCGCCGATCAGGATCCGGCCGTCGGCGACGTCTGTCATCCGCAGCAGCAGGCGGGTCAGCGTGGTCTTGCCACCGCCCGACCGGCCGACCAGGCCGAGCTTGGTCCCGCTCGGCACGGCGAGGTCGAGACCGGTGAACAACGGCGGTCTGCCCCCGTGCGCGAACGTCACGCGCTCGAAGCGGACGTCGCTCGCCTTCGGCCGCAGCGGCTCGGGCGCGATCGGGTCGACCACGGTCGGCGGCGTGAGCAGCAACTCGGTGAACTGCGCGGCTTCCGTCAGCGAGCTCTCCAGGCGGCGGTAGATCTGGTTGAACTCGAACATGATCCGCGTGGCGTTGGAGTAGTACGTGAAGGCCACGACGATCGCCTCGATCCCGTGCTTGCCTCCGAGCGCGACCGCGAGCAGCAGGCCGAGCGCGTTGGTCAGCACGGACATCGGCGCGACCAGCCCGTCGATGCGCAGGTTGCCGTAGTCCCACGACCGCAGCGAAATCTGCCGCTGGTCGGCGACGCGTGACCGGTGCTCGGCGGCCTCCCGGTGCTCGGCGGCGAACGCGCGGATCGTGTCCATGTTCGCCAGGCTGTCGGCGACGTGCCCGGACACGCGCGCGATCGCTTCCTCGCGCTGGTCGACGAGCTGCTGCCGGCGGCGGATCAGCGGCGCGATAGCGGCGCCGGTGAGCACGATCAGGCCGATGAGCCCGGCGACGAGCCACGGGTCGTAGCGCCACAGCACCACCGACGCGAACGCGAGCGGCACCAGGCTGCCGACGATGTTGAACACCAGGTTGTCGGCGAAATCCTCGAACCGGGAGGCGAAGCTCAGCACCCGCTTGGTCAGCGAGCCGGCGAAGTTGTCGTGGAAGAACGCCGCGTCCTTCGCCAGCAGCTCGTCCATGCCGATCACGTAGAGGTTCTCGATTCCGCGACCGTCGAGGCGGTTCAGGCAGTGGATGCCGATCCGCCACGCGATCTCGGCGAAAAGCAGCACGCCCGCGAAGCCGAGCACGTACGGCATCGCCGCGCCGACGCTGACGGATCCGTGGCCGACAAAGCGGCCGACCAGCTGAGCCACGATCAGCGGCGCGACGTAGAAGATGCACGTGTTTCCCAGCGCGGGCAGCAGCATCGCCGGCGCCGTGAAGCGCCGCAGCCGGGCCATCTGGCGTCCGTAGTAGCGCAGCGCGAGCAGCACCGCCCGTTTCCGGACCGGTGAGCCGCGACTTTGTTCAGGTGCAGTCATTGTGTTCCCCCGAGCAACCAGCCTGGCTATGGTGCCCTACGGGGGGCCTCTACCGCGACCGATTTTCCGGCGGGGAGATCAGGGGATGCCTGCATCCCGGGCGCTCGGGGGGAAAGCCCCACCAGTGAACCGGCGGATGGCACCATTGGCGCGGCCGGGCGTGGCTGACACGCTGAAATACATGATCGCGCCATGCACCGTGGCCCGGCCTGCCGGAGGGGCAGGCTGATGGGGACGGCGATCCTGCTGGCGGTCGCGGCGAGCCTGTGCACCGCGACGGCGTCGGTGTGCCAGCGCGCCGGGGCCCGGAACACCGGCCCTGCGGCCGGGTTCGACGCCCGGCTCATCGTCCGGCTGGCCCGCCAGCCGGCCTGGCTGCTGGGTATCGCCGCCATGATCGGCGGGTTCGTGTTCCAGCTGACCGCCCTGCGGTTCGGTGAACTGGCCCTGGTCCAGCCCATCCTGGCGGCCGAGCTGCTGTTCGTGTTCGGCTACCTGGCCGTCGCCGGGTCGCGGCGGCCGAAGCTGCGCGACTGGCTGGCCGCGGCGGCCATGTCCGCCGGGATCGGCTTGTTCCTCCGGCTGGCCAGCCCGTCCGGTGGGCGGCTGCACGCGCCCGGCTCCTCCTGGCTGCTGGCCGGCCTGGTCACGGCCGGCGTCGTCCTCGCCGCCCTGGCGGTGGCCTTCGGGTTCCGCGGCCGGCCCGGCGCGCCCCAGGTGCGCCGGGCCGGCGTGCTCGGGTCGGCCACCGGGATCTCGTGGGGATTCATGGCCGCGGTCATCAAGGAGCTCAGCTCACACCTCGGTGACGGCATTGACGCCCTGGTCACCACCTGGTCGCCGTACGTGCTCCTGGTGGCCGGGGCGGCGACGATGCTGCTGGCCACGCACGCGCTGGCGTCCGGGCCGCTGGCCGACTCCCAGCCCGGGTTCACGATCCTGGACCCGCTGGCGGCCAGCTTGCTCGGGGTGTTCTTGTTCGGCGAGCACATCCGGACCGGCGCGGCCGCCCTGGCCGGCGAGGCGCTGGCGCTGGCCATGGTCATCGCCGGCGCCACCGCCCTGAGCCGCAGCAGCCTGCTCCACGGCGACAACCCGCGGGGCGGGCGTGACACCCAGGTCCGTTCGGGAAATCAAGACCTTGATACCGAACGGGCCCTGGTTCCCGCCGATCCGGCCGGCCGTCGTGTATCACCTGGCGGCGTGGTTCCTCCGTCAAGAGGGGAGTCCTTTGTCCACGTCGGGTCAGGAGGAGCCGATGACTACCGCCACGATCAGCCCATGGCCGCTTGTCCGCCAGGGTGACCAGCAGCATCCCGTCCAGACGCTGCAGTACCTGCTCCGGGCCCGCGGCCGCGACCTCACCGTGGATGGCATCTTCGGGTCTGGCACCGACGCCGCCGTCCGCGCCTTCCAGCAGCAGAAGGGCCTGGCCGTCGACGGCATCGTCGGCCCTGTCACCTGGGCGGCGCTGATCATCACGGTCAGGCAGGGCAGCGAGGGTGACGCCGTCCGCGGGGTGCAGGAGGAGTTCCAGTTCCGCAACCTGTCCGGCGACCCGAGCAAGGGCGTGCAGGTCGACGGGATCTTCGGACCCGAGACCGACACCGCCGTCCGCGACTTCCAGCAGGCCCTGCACCTGGACATCCCGTCGGTCGCCGTCGACGGCATCGCCGGCCCCGTCACCTGGCAGGCTCTGGTCAGCGGAATGCTCTCCTTCTGATCCGGGAGCCCGCGGTCGGGGTTCAGCCGCGCCAGCGGAAGAACGCGACGGCGAGGATGTAGGCCACCCCGCCGATCGCGCCGAGCCAGCCGTAAGGATTGCCGCTGTGCCCGCGGGCGATCTCCACCAGCCAGGCCACGATCACGGTGATTATCAGCACCAGCCCGGCCACGGCCGTCGCCCGCAGGTCGATCTGGGCGAAGCGTTCATCGCGGCCGATCGTCAGGCCGCGGAGGGTCTCGCTGCGGCCGGTCAGCAGCAGCAACGCCAGGCCGAAGACGGCCAGGACCACCAGCCCGTAAACTCCCGCGCTCAGCGAGCCGCCCAGCCAGCTCGCCACCAGCACCACCACGCCGAGGGCGAGGCAGAACAGCGGCAGGAACCACTTAGAGCGACCGATCGCCTCGCAACGATCCTTGATCATCGAACATCTCCTCGACCGTGACGCCGAAATACCGGGCGAGCGCGATCGCCAGCGGCAGCGATGGGGTATAGCGATCGTTCTCGATCGAGTTGATCGTCTGCCGTGACACCCCCATCGCCTCCGCCAGCTGGCCCTGGGCCAGCCCCCGCTGCGTCCGTAGTTCTCGCACCTGGTTCTTCATCGCCGCCGTAGGTGCGCCTCACCCTGCCTGCCGGTTGCGGCGCGGCAGGCAGCGGCGGTACGTGCCGGGCCAGGTCGCGACGATGACCGCGGGGAGCCAGCCCACCTCGACGATCGGTCCCCAACTGCCCTGCCTGATCGCCTGCACGGTCGCGCTGACCGCGACGATCGCCACGGCCAGCCCCGTGATCACCTGCGCCCACCGTGTGCACGATCTCATGACGAGCCATCCTTTCCCCCTGTAAAGCAACCTTGTCATAGACAAGTTAGCTTGACATTCTGAGCCTGTCAAACACGCTTGTCATGGCCAGGAACTTGACATTGACGCAACGTCAATTTTTAGTCTCGATCGTGACGGACGCGGACGAGGCGGGGGAGAGGAGGCGCGGCGGCGTGGAATGGTCGATCCAGCAGATAGCCCGGGCGGCCGGGACGACGACCAGGACGCTCCGCTACTACGGCGAGGTCGGACTGCTCGCGCCGAGCCGGATCGGGCGCAACGGCTACCGCTTCTACAACGAGGATGCGCTGGTGCGGCTGCAGCGGATCCTGTTGCTGCGCGAGCTCGGGCTGGGGATCCCCGAGATTACCCGGGTCCTGGCCGGCGAGCGCGATCCGGTCGCGGCGCTCGGCCTTCACCTGCAGTTCCTCGAATCGGAAAAGACCCGGCTCGTCCGCCAGATCGCGTCCGTGGAGACGACCCTTCGCAAGCTGAAAGGAGGTGAACAACTCATGCCGACCGAAATGTTCGACGGTTTCGACCACACCCGGTACCGCGAGGAGGTGATCGAGCGCTGGGGACAGGACGCCTACGACCGCGCCGATCGCTGGTGGAGGTCGCTGAGCGAGCAGGACAAGCAGCAGCATCAGCTGACGCAGACCCAGGTCGCGCGCGAGTTCGCCGAGGCGATGCGGGCGGGCAAGGCGCCGGGCGACGACGACGTCCAGGCGATCACCCGCCGTCATGTGCAGTGGCTGTCGCTGGCCGTCCCCCCGTCCAGGGGCTACCTGACCGGGCTCGGTGAGATGTACGTGGCCGATCCGCGGTTCGCGGCCAACTACGACAAGTACGGCGCCGGAACCGCGGCGTTCGTCCGCGACGCGATGGCCATCTACGCCGAACGGAACTACGGCTGATACCCAGCCGGGCGGTGGCCGGAGCTGCAGATCCGGTCACCACACCCGTTCGGCCCTAAATGATCTACCGTCCCGATCCTGGGCCGCCGGGCACGCCCCAGCCCTTGCCTCCTGGTGCAGCCGGGGCACGCCCCAGCCCTTGCCTCCTGGTATTGCTGCGCTCCCTGCACGCTGCCGTGACGTGTGGTACGTGCCCGTCTGCGGCTCATAAGGCGTGGATGTCCCAGCCACGTCGTTCACACGACGTGGCTGTGGCATCCATGTCGTTCGGGCCTCAAACGGGCGGTGCCAGAGTGGCCAAAGTCCGCTCTTGCGCCCGCGAGGCGGCCCGCCACGGCCACAAGCTAAGCGGCTGGGGCCCGGCCGGCCCCAGCCCTGGTCGTCAGATGGCGGCCAGGGTCGCGGCCGTCAGGGCGACCTCACGCGGGTCAGGGTTGACGTCCAGGAGTTGCCTGGGCAGGTAGGCGAAGGCCAGTGCGGCTTCGGGAAGGGCCCAGGCCCGGCAGCCGCCGAGGCCGACGGAGCCGAAGGACCCGGGTCCGCCCAGCGGTCTGGCTGTGGTGGGAAGGTTGAACCCCAGCCCGAGCGCTGATTCGGTCATGCCGACCGCCGCGAGGTCAGGCCCGCGTACCTGCTCGCGCCGGGCCGCTTCCATGCCGCGCGGGGACAGGAGCCGCAGGCCGTCGACCTCCCCGATGACGGCCGCGAAGATCCTGGCCAGGCCCCGGGCATTGCCGATTCCGTTGACCGCAGGCAGCTGGGCCGCCTGGACCGCCGGGTCGTTGACCGCGAGCAGGTTCAGCGGCGGGTGGGTGAAACCAACCGCGGCGCGGTAGGGCAGCGATCCGGGCTCGAGGCGCAGCGTGGTGACCTGGCCATCGGCCGCCGGCGGGAACGGGAGCACCGGGGCAACGGCACGGTTCGGCCGGTCGGGCCGCCCGATGTAGCAGTCGGCGGCGAGCGGGCCGCTGACGTTCTCGGCGATCCATTGGCCGGGGAGTTGCCCGGTGGTCCGGCGAATCAGCTCGCCGAGCAGGAATCCGTAGGTCATGGAGTGGTAGCCGTGGGCCGTGCCCGGTGGCCAGTTCGGTCGCTGTTCTTCCAGGGCCTTGATGACCGGCGTCCACGACAGCAGCTCGGCCAGGCTGAGCTGCCGGTCGATCGCGGCCAGCCCGGCCTGGTGGGTCAGCAGCCACCGGACCGGAATGTCCTGCTTGCCGGCCTGGCCGAATTCCGGCCAGTAGCGGGCCACCGGGAGGTCCAGATCGATCACCTGCCGGTCTGCGAGCATGTTGACGGCGATGGCGACGATGCCCTTGGACACCGACATGACGGGCTGCACGGTGTCTCGGGTGTACGCCTGGCCGGTGGCCGGATCTGTCGTGCCGGCGGCCAGGTCCACGACGGGCCGGCCCTCGTGATAGACGCACACGGCCGCCCCGCTGTCGCCGCGGCGGGCGAAGTTTTCCGCGAACGCGTCCAGGACCCCGCGCCATCCCGGAGCGGTGAAGCCATCTATGTCGAGCAGTTGAACGGGCATGTCAGCAGCATCGTGCGGCCTCGCGGTGCGTGCCATCCCGTAGCCGTGGGGGTTTCGCGGCCACGCAGCGCGGGCGTCGCTGGTCCGCGGGCGTGGCTACCGTGGAACTATGGAGGCGGTGCAGCGCCGGCGGTACGACACCGCATACGACGCGATCAGCCGGCTGTGCCACCAGGGGCTGCCCGGCAGCGACCTGTTCACCCAGGTATCCGTGCAGTTGCGCAAGGTGGTGGCCTTCCGCACGGCCGGCTGGCTCAGGGTCGACCCGATGACCTTGCTGCCGCTGCCCGGCCTGCTGCTTCAGGCCAGCCACGACCATGCCAGCCGGTTCATTCATAACGAGTACTTCGAGCCGGACGTCGCGAAGTTCCGGGACATAGCCCGGCTTCAGGCGCCGGTACAGACCCTGTGGCAAGCCACGGGCGGGGAGCCGGAACGCAGCCCCCGCTACCGCACCATCCTGCGCCAGATCGGCTACGGCGACGATCTGCGGACGGTGTTCCGCTGCGGCGCCACCAGCTGGGGAGTGGCATGCCTCGCCCGTGCCGAAACCGATCCGCCCTTTAGCCGGGACGACATCTCCTTCGTGGCGCGGCTGTGCGAACCAGTCGCCCACGGGCTGCGCCTGTCACTCCTGCTCGCCGGTGACGGCCCGGCCGGACCCGCGGCGCCCGGCGTGCTGATCCTCGACGAGGACAACGATGTCGTCTCGCTGACCGACGCCGCCCGGCACTGGCTGGCCCAGTTGCCCGCCGACGCCGCCCGCGGACTCGACCTGCCCGTCGCGATCCTCAGCGCGGCCAGCCAGGCGCGCGCGCTGGCGGCCGGGGGACCTGGCGCGGATGTCCCCGGCGTGCGCATCCGGACCACGGCCGGAAGCTGGCTACGGCTGCACGCGGCCCGCCTGACCTCCGGCCCGGACGGCACCGGCCATACCGCGGTCGTCCTGGAACCGGCCAGGCCCGCCGACCTGTCACCGCTTGTCCTCGACCTGCACGGACTGACCAACCGGGAACGCCAGATCACCCAGCTCCTCCTGCGCGGCCTGCCGACCAGGCAGATCGCACAGACACTGTTCATCTCCCGGCACACGCTGAGCGATCACATGAAGGCGATCTTCGCCAAGCTCGGCGTCACCAGCCGGCCCGAGCTGACCGCCCTGCTGCTCGATCACGTACCAGCTGACCTGCAGCCTCCCCGGGCCGCCGACGGTGCACTCAGCCCGCCTGCAGCGGTGCGCGGCGCTGCGCGGTGACATACGACTCGCCGGCCCGAAGGCTGGCTGGCCCCGTAGCCCACATCCAGGTCCCGGCGGCCACGCGGTCAACCCCACTGAGCCCATCTGAATCTCAGGTGACTCGCTAGCCTCACTCCGCTCATAGCTATCTATTTCGATTGACACCGGCTAGCAGCTCGTATCTCCCGGAAATGTCCTGGCCTGCTGGTAGAATCGAACCAGTTGCCGAACAGGAAGGAGCCCGTCCCGCCGGTCCGCGAGCAGCAGGGAGGAGGTGGCACCAGATGAGCACCGTGATGTCGCCGGGCAGCGTCGCCGAGGCGCTGGAGATGGTGCACGCCGGACTGGGCTACCTCACCGCCGCCGATGCCGCTCAGCTGCCCGTCGCGACCCAGGCCGACTGCCTGCGCGGGCTGGAGCGGTCCGATGCGGCCGTCACCGCGGCGCGGGCCTCGTTCTTGTCCGCGTTCACCGCCGGGCAGGGCTATTCGGATGATGCGGATTACAGCGCGCTAGCGTGGCTGATGCACCGGACCGGGATCACCCGGGGCGCCGCGGTGGGACATACCGCCTGGGCCAAGCGAGTCGCTACGCATCCGAGAGTGCTGGCAGCGCTGGCGGCCGAGGAGGTCTCTGAGTCGGTCGGGCGGCTGATCTGCCTGTGGACCGGCAAGCTGCCGGAGAAGTTCCGGGACGAGTCCGACGAACTCCTGCTGGCGGCCGCGGCCGCCGGGCTGGGCCTGCCGGAGCTGGCCGCGATGGCCGCCGAGATGTACGAGCGGGCCCGCGCCGACCTGGCCGATGAGGACCCGGACGGGCCGCTGGAGGACCGGGCCCTCCGGCTGGAGACTACCTTCGGCGGCGCCGGTGTCGTGCACGGGGACCTGACCCCGGAGTGCGCCGCGGTGGTGGGCGCGGTGCTGAAGGCGCTGTCCGCCCCGGCCGGGGCCGACGACACCCGGACCCGCGAGCAGCGCTACCACGACGCGCTGCAGGAGGCGATGCGCCGCCTGGTCGCGGCAGGCCTGCTGCCCGAGCGGGCCGGGCAGCCGGTCAAGGTCTGGGCGCACGTCTCCCTGGCCGACCTGCTCCAGCTCGACGGCAGCTCCGCGCTGCTGGAGGAGTGGACCGCCCAGGTCCGGGCGCAGTGGCCGCGCACCGCGCCGCCGCGTCGGAGACCGGCGGGGACGGCGGGGCGTGGCTGTACGGGGACGCGGCCGCGGGCATCGCCTGCGACGCGGCGATGGCCCCTGTGGTGACGGGCGACGTCGACCCGGGCGCGCTGGGGACCTGGTCCGGCTCTGTGTCGAACTGGACCAGCACCGCCGCGCCAGCAACGCCGGCGCCGACGCGGACGCGGGCAGCGGCTCAGAGCCGGGCGCTCCCGGCCCGGGCGCATCGGGTCCGGGCACCGGCCCCGCCCCGGAGGCGCTCGAGCGGGCCATCATCGGCAAGGCCGTCGACCTGCTGTCCGGCCCCGGCGGGCTGGCGAGCTTCCTGCGCCGGCGCCAGCTGGGCGCCCGCCTCGGCGGCCCGAGCCTGCCCTTGGACATTGGGTACAGCGAGACCGTCCCCGCGGGCATCCGCAACGCGGTGATCCTGCGGGATAAGCACTGCCAGTGGGCCGGGCGCTGCGACCAGCCCGCCGCCGCCTGCGAAGTCCACCACGTCAGGCACAAGAGCAACGGCGGGCCGACCAGCGTGAAGGATTGCGTGCTGCTGTGCACGTTCCATCATCAGGTGGTGATCCACCGCTGGGGCTGGACCCTGGTGCTGAACCCGGACGGCACCACCACGGCGTGGAACAAGGACAAGACGAAAGTTCTGCACAGCCACAGCCCACCCGCCCGAGCCGGGTAACATCCCGGGGCGACCCCCCCACCTGCCTTGACCGGCAGCGTCACCTTCTGCCCGGTGACATCCGCTATGCCGGCCCGTACAGGTTGTTCGGTCGTCGTTTACACCTTCCGGATGACGCCGACCGCCGGCGGGCAGAGCCGGGCAGGCGGCCTGGTGTTGCACCTGAGTCCAGGCAAGGACACAGACATCGAGGGAAGTAGGGAGATAACCATGAAGTATGTACTGACCATGATTGCCCCGAGGATCAGGCGGAATTCTGGGTGGCGCGCACGCACAGCCGGACTGCTGGCCCTGGCTACCGTGGCAAGCGCATTCGCCATTTGCTCGGCTTTGCCCGCGAAAGCCAGCCCCTGTTCACCGTTCCCGTCATGCTTTGGCTCCGCCTATCAGGTGTCGGGCACGCCGGATAATTCCCTGTGGGAATGGACGGGCAACCCATCTGGCGGCGGGACGGCGATCCGGCCGGTCGCCAACGGCTACACGTTGGTGGTCGGGTGCCAGGCCAACAATGGTCCTCAGGAGGACGGTGAGTACAACGCCCCGGGCGTGCCGTCCCAGACCTGGGATCTCGCCTGGGATTCGGGCCTTGGCCGGTTCGTGTGGGTTTACGACTGGTGGATGAACACGCCGCCGCAGAACGCCGCTTACAACTGGTACTCCTGGCCTGAGCAATCTCGTCACTGCAACTTCTAGCTGCCGTAGCAGGCACGTTCGCCCGGCTGAGCAAGCTCAGCCGGGCGCTTCTTTGATCATCCTGCCCGAACGCGCCGGCCACGTGCTCCGGCTACTGCCGCGGC
>Ga0306924_10001666_pt1 | contig 20507 bp, 16 predicted proteins | sample sta12Can44000111_FD_203756 | JGI IMG/M metagenome (GOLD analysis project Ga0306924, IMG submission 203756) | Lab enrichment of tropical soil microbial communities from Luquillo Experimental Forest, Puerto Rico - statanox.12C.anox.44.000.111 (v2)... | ecosystem: Environmental > Terrestrial >...
CCTCCAAGGCCGGCGTGGGCTCGGCCGCGTTCCACACCGGCGGCGGGGCGGGCCCGGTGGACAGCGTCTACCTCGGCGTCTACCACCGCGAGGCGATCGTGCGGGCCGGCGGCTGGGACGAGGGGATGCTCCGCGCCGAGGACTGGGACCTGAACTACCGCATCCGGGCGCGCGGCGGCCAGATCTGGTTCAACCCCGATCTCCGCGTCACCTACCGGCCGCGCGCCAGCGTCCGCGCCCTCGTCGCGCAGTACTTCCACTACGGCCGCTGGCGGCGGGTGATCGTCCGCGAGCACCCGGAGACGGCCAGCTTCCGCTACCTGGCCCCGCCCGCCGCGGCCGCCCTGGTCACGCTCGGCCTCATCACCGGCCTGGCCGGCCTGGTGGCCATCGCCGCCGACGGGCCGCCGGCCGTCCGCTGGCTCGCCGCCGGCTTCGCCATCCCCGTCATCTACCTGGCCGGCGTCACCGCGGTCGGCGCCGCCCTGGCCCGCGGCGTCCCGGCCACGGTGCGGCTCCGGATACCGGTCGTCCTCGCGGCCATGCACATGGCCTGGGGGACGGGCTTCCTCACCAGCCCGCGCGGACTGCACCGCAAGCCCGACGCCGGTGTCGGCCAACCGGACGCGGCCACCGAAAGCGCCGCCGCGGCCGGGGCAGAATGAATCATGGACTTCGACCTTCAGGCCCTGCTCGCCGCGCATCGCCGCGACGGCTACGAGCTGTACGGCCGGTACCTGAACCCGCAGCAGCCCAAGGTGCTGCACGCGATCGGCTTCGACAAGGTCTACGAGCGGGCCGAGGGGGCCTACCTGTACGACGCCGAGGGTAACCAGTACGCCGACTTCCTGGCCGGCTTCGGCGTGTTCGCCGCGGGCCGCAACCACCCGGTGATCCGGCAGGCGCTGCACGACGCGCTCGACGCCCAGCTGGCCGACTGGACCCAGTTCGACTGCGGGCCGCTACCGGGGCTGCTGGCCGAGAAGCTGCTGGCCAAGGCGCCCGGGCTCGACCGGGTGTTCTTCTGCAACAGCGGCACCGAGGCGGTCGAGTCCGCGCTGAAGTTCGCCAGGTACGCCACCGGTCGCCGCCGCGTCGTCTACTGCGACCACGCCTTCCACGGCCTGACCACCGGGTCGCTGTCCATCAACGGCTCGGCCGAGTTCCGCCGCGGCTTCGACCCGCTGCTGCCCGACACCTCGATCCCCCTCGGCGACCTCGACGCCCTGGCCGCCGAACTCCGCCGCGGAGACGTCGCCGCCCTCATCATCGAGCCGATCCAGGGCAAGGGCGTGCACATGCCGCCGGACGGCTTCCTGACCGCCGCCGCGCAACTGCTGCACTCCCACGGCGCCCTGCTCATCTGCGACGAGGTGCAGAGCGGGTTCGGCCGTACCGGCGAGTTCTTCGCCTACCAGCACGAGCAGGTCGTGCCGGACATCGTCACCGTGGCCAAGGCGCTGTCCGGCGGCTTCGTGCCGGTGGGGGCGATGCTGGCCAAGGGCTGGATCTTCGAGAAGGTCTACTCCTCGATGGACCGGGTCATGGTGCACAGCACCACGTTCAAGGGCGGCGTGCTGGCCATGACGGCCGGGCTGGCCTCCCTGCAGGTGCTGGACGACGAGGGACTGGTACAGAACGCCGCACGGACCGGGACGGCGCTGCGGACGGCGCTCACTCAGCTGGCCGAACGGTTCGACGTGCTCGCCGACGTGAGAGGCCGGGGGCTCATGATCGGCCTGGAGTTCGACAAGCCGTCCTCGCTGCGCGCCAGGACCAGCTGGAACATGCTGCAGAAGGCCCGGGTCGGGTTGTTCGCGCAGATGGTCGTGGTGGCCCTGTTCCAGCGGCACCGCATCCTGACCCAGGTGTCCGGCGACCACATGGAGGTGATCAAGCTGATCCCGCCGCTGATGATCGGCGACACCGAGGTGAAGCTGTTCACCGAGGCGTTCGGCGAGGTCCTCGAGGACGCCAGTAAGGGCAGCGGCCTGATCTGGGAGTTCGGCCGCACCCTGGTCAAGCAGGCGGTGCGGAGCTGAGCCCGGAACTTAGCAGCGCCTCCGCCACCGCCAGGTCCTGCGGGTAGGTGACCTTGATGTTGCGCTCGCTGCCCGGCACGATGTGCACCGGCACGCCGGGCAGGTAGCGCATCACCACCCCGCAGTCGTCGGTGGGGGAGAACCCGGGGTCGGCCGCGGCCAGCTCGTGCGCCCGGGTGATCACGGAGAGCCGGAAGCACTGCGGGGTCTGGCAGCGCACCAGCGTCTCCCGCCGCGGCATCGAGTGCATCACGCCGTTCTCGGTCACCACCATGGTGTCGGACGCGGGCACCGCCACCCCGGCGGCGTCGTGTATCCCGAGCGCGGCCACGCAGTCCGCGATGATCCGCTGGTCCACCAGCGGCCTGGCCGCGTCGTGCAGCAGCACCCCGCAGTCCTCGGGGGGGCCGGGGGGGTAAGGGGGGGTGGACCCCCCCGTGCGCGGGAGATTCCGCGGGGTCGTCCCCCCCGGAGGCAGCACAGCCGCGCGGGAGGCGATCGCCGCCAGCGCCACCCGGGTCGAATCCGGCCGCGTCTGGCCGCCCTCGATGACCGCCGTCACCTTCCGGTACCGGTCGCCCAGCAGCGCCTCGACCTGCCCGGTGTACCCGCGCGCCATCACCACGAGGATCTCGTCGATCCCCGGCGCCGCCTGGAAGGCCGCCACGCACCGCTCGATCAGCGTCCTGCCGCCGAGGGTGAGCAACTGCTTCGGCATGCCCGCACCGAGCCGCTGGCCCACGCCGCCGCCCAGCACCACCGCGACCATCCGCATGAGCCGGACTCTACCCGCTCGTTTCGCCGCCGCCCTGGCGGGCAAGAACAGCTTGCCCGGCAGCGGCGCGTAACCCGGCGGACCAGCGTGTTCATCCTCGCCGTGCGCGGATGAGCCGGCTACATTTTGTAACGCGGAGGCGCTTGTCACGGCGGTCTGGCCGCTGGGAGGACGCATGACGGTAGCGCTGGTCCTGGCGGGTGAGGCTGACGCGGGACTCCGCGGCCAGCTTGCCGCCCTCGGCGTGCGCCGGATCGACGCGGCCCCCGGGTCCGACGGGTCCGGGCCCGGCCTGCTGACCGTCGCCGCCGCCGCGCGTGCGGCTGGGGAGCGCGTGCTCATCTGCGTCGGCGTGGACACCGTGCCCGAACCGGTGCTTGCCAGGCTGCTCCGCGCCGGCGGCACCGCGGCCTTCACCGGGGTGACCGCGCGGACCGCGCGGACCCCACCGCCCCAGATCGCTTCCGGAGCCCTGGTGGTCGACCCGTCCGACCTGGACGCGCTGGCCGGGGCGGCGGAGACGCTCGCGACCACGCAGGCCGGGCCCGAGCCCTTCGACCCGGTAGCTCCGGCCGGCGCGCTGATCGGCGAGCTCGGCCGCCGCGGCGTCACGGTCCGGATCCTCGACGCCGGGCCGGACAGCGAGGGAGCCGTCACGCAGCTGATCGCCGACCCCGCCGCCCTGGACATGGCCCGCTGGGCGGCCTGGCGCCAGCTCACCCCGGCCGCGCTCTACGGGATCTCGCTCGGCCTCGGGCTGGTCGCCGCGTTGTGGTTCGCCGAACTGTCCGTGCACGCCAAGCTGCTGGCCATCGCGGCGCTGACCGGCTCGTTCCTGTTCGCCAGGACCGGCTCGCTGCTCGCCGCGACCAGCCGCGAGGGACGGATCCGTCCGCTTGTCGGCTGGCTCGGCACCGTCTGCGGGCTGCTGACCGAGCTCGCGATCTACGCCGCGCTGGCCGTCAGCGCCGGCGTTGCCCCTGCGATCCCGGCGACCCCCGAAAGCCCGGTGCCGGGTCTGGACGGGACGTTCGGCGCCTCGCTGCGGGACACGTTCGTGGCGACCTGGGGTGGCGCCGGGACGGCCGGCGTATGGCGGCTGGCCATCGCCGCCCTGCTGCTCCTAGGCGTCCGCAGGCTGGCCGGGCTCGGCTACGAGCACACCGCCGGCGCGCCGGGTGACCTGTTCCCCAGGTCGGTGCTGCGCACCGTGGAGCAGGCCGTCACCTTCCCGGTCGGCGAGCGGTACGCGGTGATCGTGCTGACCTCGGTCTTCTTCGGGCCGCGGCTGACCTTCGTGGTCCTGCTCGGCTGGGGCGGGCTGGCCGCGGGATACCTCCTGGCCGGCCAGGTGGCCCGGTCGTTGCGCGCGCCCGCCGCGGCGCGGCCCGAGGACGGCGTGCTCGCCGCCTACCGCGGCGACGGCGCCCTGTCGGGCTGGATCGGTGCCCTGGTCGACGGCCGGCTGCCGCCGCTGCCGCCGCTTCTCGTGGGCCTGCTCGTGACCGGCGTGCTGACCGCCCTCGGGCTGGGGAACCTGCCCGGCATCCTGGTGCTGACGCCGGTCGAGGCGATGATGCTGGCCGCCCTGGGGTCCAGGCACCCGCACGACGGGCCGCTGGACTGGCTGGTGCCGGCGCTGCTGCTGGCCGGGGAGGGCGTGTTCCTGGCCGCCCTCGGCCTGGCCAGGCACGTGATCCCGTGGGTGGTCTTCACGCTGCTGGCGGCCGTGGTGGTCCGCCATGTCGACCTGGCCTGCCGGGCCCGCGCGGGCCGGGGGATCCCGGCCGACGTGCTCGGCCTCGGCTGGGAGGGCCGGATGCTGCTGGGCGCGGTGGCCGCCGTGGCCGGGATCGCGCCGCTGGCCTACGCCGCGCTTTCGGGTTATCTTTGGGTGCTCTTCATCTGGGATTTCCTCAGCGTATGGCTGAGGCCCACGAACCGCGCGCTTACCTACGGAGACGACGCTTGATCGGACTGGTCCTGGCCGCCGGCGCGGGCCGGCGGCTGCGGCCGGACACGGACGCGCTGCCCAAGGCCCTGCTGCCGGTCGCCCGTGTTGGCCAACCAGGCGAGATCACCATCCTCGACATCGCGCTGCGCAACCTGGCCGCGGTCGGGCTGCGCGACATCGTGGTCGTCGTCGGCTACGCGGCGGACGCGGTGCGGGACCGGGCCGCCGCGCTGGAGCGGGAGCACGAGGTCCGGCTGACGCTGGTCGACAACGACCGGGCGGAGGAGTGGAACAACGCCTACTCGCTCTGGCTGACCCGCGACCACTTCGCCGCGGGCGCGCTGCTGGTCAACGGGGACACGGTGCACCCCGTCTCGGTCGAGAAGACGCTGCTCGCGGCGGTCGGCCGGGCGGGCATCATCATCGCCGTCGACAACGTCAAGCGCCTCGCCGACGAGGAGATGAAGGTGATCGCCGGCCCGGACGGCCATCTCAGCAGGATCACCAAGCTGATGGATCCCGCGCTGGCGCACGGTGAGTACATCGGGGCCACGCTCATCGGCGCGCCAGGCGCGGCGCCGCTGGCGGCGGCGCTCGAGGCGACCTGGCGCCGGGATCCCTCGCTGTACTACGAGGACGGATTCCAGGAGTTCAGCGACCGCGGCGGCCTGATCGGGATCGCGCCCATCGGCGCGGTCGACTGGGTGGAGGTCGACAACCACGACGACCTTCGCCGCGCGCGCGAGATCGCGCCCCTGTGCCGTTGATTAAGCTCTGTCGTTTATCAGGGCCGTTCATTACCCGGTAGTCTCCCGGATAGCTTCTGTTCGCCGGAAGGACCTCTAGAGACCTCCATGCAGCTGTCCCGCATCCTCACCGCGCCGCTCGTCGTCGACGTGCGGCGCGGCGCGGTCGCGGACCTCGGCGCGCTGCTCGCCGACCAGCGGATCGCGACCGAGGGCCGGGTCGCCGTCGCGGTCGGCCCGAGCCAGGGCGACAGCGTGCTGGCCGACCTGGACCTCGGTAAGGCCAAGGTGTTCCGCGTCGAGGACAGCACGGTCGATGCCGCCGTCTCGCTGGGCAAGCAACTGCGAGCCGACGCCTACGAGGCGGTTGCGGGCATCGGCGGCGGAAAGACCATCGACGTGACCAAGTTCGCCGCCCATATGGCCGGCATCCCGATGGTCGCGGTGGCCACCAACCTGTCGCACGACGGCATCGCCTCCCCGGTCAGCTCGCTCGAGCACGAGTCGGGCAAGAGCTCGTACGGGGTCGTCCCGCCGGTCGCGGTGCTGGTGGACCTGGACCGGGTGCGCTCCGGGCCGCCCCGCCTGGTCCGGGCCGGGATCGGCGACGTGGTGAACAACCTGTCCGCGATCGCGGACTGGGAACTGGCCGCGGCCGACCGCCACGAGCCCGTCGACGGGCTGGCGGTCACCATGGCCCGGACCGCCGCGCAGGCGGTGCTGCATCAGCCGGGCACGGTGGACGACGACGACTTCCTCACCGTGCTGGCCGAGTCTCTGGTGCTGTCCGGGATGGCCATGACCGTGGCCGGGTCCAGTCGGCCGGCTAGCGGCGGCTGCCACGAGATCCTGTACGCGATCGACCAGTTGTTCCCTGGCACCGGCACTCACGGCGAGCTGGCCGGGGTCGGCGCGCTGTTCTGCACCTACCTGCGCGGCGAGGACCAGCGGTGCGCGCTGCTCGCCGCCTGCCTGGCCCGGCACGGGCTGCCGCGGACCCCCGCCGACCTCGGGCTCAGCCACGCCGAATTCACCAAGGCGGTGCTGCACGCCCCGGCGACCAGGCCGGGCCGGTACACCATCCTGGAGCGGCTCGCGCTGGACGAGTGCGCGATCGCACGGCGGGTGGCGGACTTCGCCGCGGCCGTCGGGAGCGACCGGTGATGCCGTCCCTCGACGAAGTGCGCGCCAAGGGGCAGCCGCCCGAGGTGCTGGCCCGGCTCAACGACGAGCACTGGTTCGGCCGGCTCTACATGCGCAAGCTGTCCCCCTACGCCACCGTGATGTTCGCCAGGCTCGGCTGGTCGCCGAACGCGGTCACCGTCTGCTTCATGCTCTCCGGCGTGGCCGCGGGCGTGCTCACCGCCGTGCCCGGGCTGCCCGCGGCGGTCGGCGTAGCCCTGCTGATCCAGCTTTACCTGCTGTTCGACTGCTCCGACGGCGAGCTGGCCCGGTACACCGGGCGGTTCTCCGCGACCGGGGTGTACCTGGACCGGATGGGCCACTACATCACCGAGGCGCTACTGCTGGCCGGCCTCGGCGTCCGCGCCCAGGGCCATTTCTCGCTGTCCGGCGGCTACGTCAGCGCGGGCCTGGCCGCGGCGGTCTGCTCCACCCTGATCAAGGCGGAGACCGATACCGTGATCGTGGCCCGGGCCTCGTCCGGGCTGGACGGCAAGCACGACGACGAGGCGCTCGCTCCCCGGTCGCAGGGGCTCGCGCTGGCCCGGCGGCTCGCCTCGGCGCTGCGCGTGCACCGGATCATCCAGGCCGTCGAGCTGTCCGTCCTCATCCTGCTGGCGGCGATCGCGGACGCCGCGCTCGGCAACCTCACCGCCACCCGGGTGCTGACCGTGGCGGCGCTGGCGGTGGGCGTGCTGATGACCGTGGCGCACCTGGTGGCCATCGTGGCGTCCCGGAGGCTGCGATGACCGCCACCGCCCAGCGTGCCCTCACCCTGTCCTGCGTCATCCTCACCATGGGCAACCGCCCGGCCGAGGTGAGCCGGGCCATCGACAGCGTGCTGGCCCAGCGCGGCACCCCGGTGGATCTGGTCGTGGTGGGCAACGGCGCCGACGTGACCGGCCTCCCCGCCGGGGTGCGGACCGTCCGGCTGCCGGAGAACGTCGGCGTCGCGGCCGGCCGCAACGCCGGGGTGGCGGCGTGCGACGGCGACGTGGTGCTGTTCCTCGACGACGACGGCTGGTACCCGGACCGCGGGCTCGCCGCCCACATCGGCGGCCGGTTCGCCGCCGACCCGGCGCTGGCGGTGCTGTCCATGCGGGTGGTCGACCCCGACGGGGGGCCGGGCGCGCGGTGGCACGTGCCGCGGCTGCGGGCCGGCGACCCGGAGCGATCCTCGGTGGTGACCACGTTCCTCGGCGGGGCCTGCGCGATCAGGCGCTCGGCCTACCTGGAGGCGGGTGGCCTGCCGGACCTGTTCTTCTACGGGCACGAGGAGACCGACCTGGCCTGGCGGCTGATGGACCGCGGCTACCGGCTGGAATACGACGCCACCGCCCGGATGTGCCACCACGCGCTGCCGAACGCCCGGCACTCGGCGTTCCGCCGCCAGGACGGGCGGAACCGGGTCCTGCTGGCCCGGCGCAACCTGCCCTGGCCGCTGGCCGTGGTCTACCTGGCCGACTGGATGGCGCTCACCGTGGCCAGGGAGCGCGGCAGGCGGGGCGGCCTGCGGCCCTGGTTCGCCGGCTTCGCCGAGGGCTGGCGGACCGACCCGGGCCCGCGCCGCCCCATCTCGCTGCGCACCGCCTGGCGGATGGCCAAAGCCGGCCGCCCCCCCGTCATCTGACCGTTCCCACCCCCCCAGCACCCACCGATTCCCATCCCACCCCCAGCGCCTGCCTCGGCGCTGGCTCCCTGGTGTTGTTGCGCTCCCAGCGTACTGCCGTGACTGGTGGTACCCGCTCGCTGCCCCACCCGCGCCATTCATAAGGCGTGGATGTCCCAGCCATGCTGCTCATACAGCGTGGATGTGGCATCCACGTCGTTAAGCCCCGCGAGGGTCTGGTACGGGCGATGTCGGAGTGACGGGAGTCCGTTTCTTGCCCGCGGGACGCCTACCGCGACAACAGGCGACGGCGTCAGTGGCTCAGATCGACATGCCGCCGTCGACGGTCAGCGTGGCGCCGGTCACGAACGAGCTCTCGTCGCTGGCCAGGAAGAGCATGGCCCGGGCCACCTCGTCCGGCGTGGCGTGCCTGGCCAGCGGGATGAGCTGCTCGAAGATCGCGGCGGCTCGGTCCCGGTCGGCGCCGGTCGCGGCGACCTCGATGCGGTGCTGGAACTCGTTGTCGACCGGGCCCGGGTGGATGGTGTTCACCCGGATCCCGCGCGGCGCCACCTCCTTGGCCAGGGTCCGCATCAGCCCGACCAGCGCGTGCTTGGCGGTCGCGTAGGCACAGATCCCCGCGGCCGAGGTCAGCCCGACCACGCTGGAGGTGATCACCACGCTCGCGCCCGCCTGCAAGTGGGGCAGCGCGTGCTTGCAGACCAGGAACGAGCCGCGCACGTGCACGGCGAGGACCTGGTCGAACACCTCCTCCGGATAATCGGCCACCGGGGCGATGACGCCGGCGATCCCGGCGTTGCTCACCACCACGTCCAGCCGGCCGAACGTCTCGGCGGCCCGCGCCACCGCGGTCTTGACCTGCACCGAGCTGGTCACGTCGGCCATCTCGAAGATGGCCGCCTCGCCGAGCGCGGCGGCCCCGGCCCGCAGCTCCTCCTCGGCCCGACCGACCAGGCAGACCCTGGCCCCCTGGGCCACGAAGACGCGTGCGGTGGCCATGCCGATGCTGCCCTCGCCGCCGGTGATGATGGCGGTCTTTCCGTGCAGCTTCATGCCGCCGCGCTCACGCTCCTGTCCGCCGCCCGTCTTGCACGCCAGCGCACGCCGCTTGACCAGGAGAGTACGGCGCTGAGGTTACAGTATCTTGCTGGCCCGGTAGTCGCGCGGGCCGACCCCGTAGGCCGCCTTGAACAGTCGGCTGAAGTGGGCCGGGTCCGGGTACCCCCAGCGCGCGCTCGTCCTGTTCGGGCCGCAGGAGACGCTGTCCTCCTACGGCGCCTGGTACCGGGTCATCGTGGGCGGCCTGGCGGTGATCGCCACCCTGGTCGCCTCGCACGGGCTGTGGGGTTTCGTCGCCGACCGTTCGGCTGGTTCCTGCTTCCGGTCGGCTACCGGGTGCGTCCACCACGCGGATGACGGCAAATCGGCCGCTAGAGTGACGAATGGTACGGGGCCAGCGCGTACGATATGTCGTGTGGAGAGTCGCGAGAATCGCGAACTCGCGCCAACGACGGGGGTCGGGGGCGACACCGGGGCAACCGTGCCCGGGGTCTGGCGGTCTGTACCCACCATGCCCTGGGCCTGGCTGGCCATCGGCCTGATCGCCTCTGCCCTGTTCGCCGGCGGGGTCGCGCTGTTCAGTTCCGACCCGCGGCACCGTCTGTGGGGCCAGGCCGCGGTGGGCGGGTACGCGCTGGCCGCGCTCGCGGTCATGGCCTGGCGGTCACGGCGGACCCGCGGCGTCGACGTGGCGCTCGCCGTGATGGTGTGCGGCGCGATCCTGTTCCCGCTGCTCTGGCTGATCGCGCACGGCTACGGGGAACCAGAGGTCGGTGTGGTGGCCACCTCGGCGAGAGAACTCATCCACGACGGCACCCCGTACCGCAGCGCGCAGGCGCTGGCCGCCACCACGGACCCCAACCAGTACAACCCCTACCTGCCGCTGATGGCGGTGTTCGGCGTGCCGCAGGCGCTGCTCGGCCGCGGCTTGCTCACCGATCCCCGGGTCTGGTTCGGCGCCGTGTTCCTGGCCACCTTCGCGGTGGCGCTGCGGATCGCCGGGGCCAGGGACAGCGTCCGCTGGGCGCTGCTGCTGACCGCCTCGCCGATCATCTCGTTCGAGCTGTGCGTCGGCGGCACCGACGTACCGATGGTGGCGTTCATGTGCCTCGGCTTCGCGCTGCTCTGGCGGGACCAGGTGACCAACCCGGTCCCGGCCGCCCTGGCCCTGGGCGTCGCCTCCTCGATGAAGGCGACCGCCTGGCCCGCACTGGTGGTCGCGTTCGCCCTGCTCTTCGTGCGTGACGGCCAGCGCGTCGCGTGGCGGTTCGCCGCCGTCGCGATCAGCGTGGTCATCGTCATCGTGGGCCCGTTCGCCGTGCTCAGGCCGGGCTCCCTGGTGAAGAACACCATCCTGTTCCCGCTCGGGCTGGCCAGCGTCAAATCCCAGGCGGACAGCCCGCTGCTCGGTCACGTCCTCGCCCAGACCGGCGTGCTCGGCCACACCATCGTCGTCTTCCTTCTCGTCGGCTCCGGCCTCGCCATCTTGGTGTCCCTGGTCGTCCGGCCGCCCCGGGACGTCCCCGCCGCCACCATCCGCCTGGTCGCCGGCCTGTCCGCCATGTTCGTCCTGGCCCCATCGACCCGCTTCGGCTACTTCATCTACCCCGCCGCCATGGTCCTCTGGCTCCTGGCCGCCCAGGCCGGCCGCACCCTAGCCGAACGCCCCGCCCCCGAACTCCTAGCCTCCCGCTAGCCCCGGCGCCCGCGTACCCCGAGCCTCAGCTACCCCGCGCGCCCCTGCCCCCCGCCCGCCTCCGCGCCCCTCTGAGGGCGAACCATGATCGTGGAGAGTTTTGGGCAAATAGCGCCGCGAACTGTCCACGATCATGAAACCGGCCCTGGTCGCGCAGGGGCAACTTGGCCGCAGGGCCTATTGTGGGTTCGTGCGTCATGGGCTACGTGCCACAGGGGTCACTAAGGTCCCTGCGGCAGACGATGCCAAAGCGAAGACGCCGGCGGCGGAGAAAGCCCGGGGGTGGGCCGGATGGCTGTTCGGCGCCGTTACCGTGGTGCCCGCGATGCTGGTCGCGGCCTGGCTGCTGCCGGCCTTCCCGCTGCTGCTGGGCGATCGGCTCTCGGCCCGGCCGATGGTGTTCATGTTCGTCCCGCTGGCCGCCGCGCTGTGCTATTTCGCCGTCCGCCGGCTCCCCGCCGCCTGGCCGACCTTCCGCGAGACAAAAGACAAGGCCACAGCCCACTGGTGGCCGCTGGCCGCCACCGTCGCCATCGCGGCCGCCTTCACCGCCTGGCAGCTGGCCGAACGTACCGAGCAGATCATCTACCTCCGGGACCCCGCCACCTACCTTCAGGTCGCCTACTGGATCGCGCACCACGGCTCGCTGCCCATCCCCGATTCGGTGGCCGCGTTCGGCGGTCCGCACCCGGGCCTGAGCTTCGCCAGCTCCAACTATTACCCGCGCGGCACCGGTATCGTGCCGCAGTTCATGACCGGACTGCCGCTCGTGCTGGCGGCCGGGATCTGGGTCCACGGCATCAACGCCGCCCTCCTCGTTACCCCCGTGATCGGCGGGTGCGCGGTGCTCTCATTCGGCGGCCTGGCCGGGCGGCTGGCCGGCCCCGGCTGGGCGCCGGCCGCGGCGGCCGTGCTGGCGCTGAGCCTGCCCCAGCAGTACACCAGCCGCGGCACGTTCAGCGAGCCGCTGACCCAGGTGCTGCTGTTCGGCGGCCTTTGCCTGCTGGCCGACTCGCTCACCGTCAACCGAAACCGAGACCGATACCCGGACCGGGACCAAGACCGGGACCACGGCAAGCCAGACTGGCCCGGCCAGGACAAGGTGCTGGCCGCGCTGGCCGGGCTCGCCCTCGGGCTGACCGCCCTGGTCCGCATCGACGCGCTAAGCGACATCCTCCCGGCCGTCCCGTTCCTCGGCGTGCTGCTGGCCGCGCGTCGCCGCCAGGCCGTCCCGTTCGGCGTGGGCCTCGTCGTCGGGGTGGGCTACGGCCTGGCCGACGGCTACCTGAAGTCCCGCCCCTACCTGAACCTGGAGGCGCCGTCGCTGCGCCCGCTGGCCCTGATCGCCGCGGTCACCGTCCTGGTCACGGCCATCGGCATCGCGATGACCACCAGCCAGAAAGCCAGGAACACTGCCGAACGGATCCTCGCCACCAAAACGGCGCAACACCTGCCCGTCGCGGCCGCCGCCCTGACCATCGCCATCTTCATCGCCTTCGCCGTCAGGCCCCTCGTTCAGACCGTGGCCGGGGAGACCGACCCGACCTCGATCGCTTACGTGGCCGAACTCCAGAAGCTGGCGGGCCTGCCCGTCAACGGCCACCGCCAGTACTACGAGGACAGCCTGTACTGGGTGATCTGGTACCTCGGCGTCCCGGCCGTGCTGCTCGGCGCGTTCGGCCTGGCCGTCCTGGCCAAGCGGTGCGCGCAAGCCCTACTGACCTGGAAGGATCCCACCGCGGCCGCTCGGATCTGGGCGCTCCCGCTGATGATGGCGCTGTGGTCGATCGTGACCGTGCTGTACCGCCCCGCCGTCGCCCCGGACCAGCCGTGGGCGAGCCGCCGCCTGGTGCCGCTCGTGCTGCCCGGCCTGATCCTGGGCGGCATCTGGGCCGCCGCCTGGCTCAAGGACCAGGCCGCCCAGCTCGGCCGGAACAGAACCACCGCGATTACGATCGCCTCCTGCTGCGCGGCCTCGATGCTCATCCCGACCGCGCTGACCACCCTCGACCTCAGCATCACGAAGGCCGACGGTGTCCAGGCGCACGGCATGGCGTTCCGCAAGACCGGACCGGGCGAGATCGCCGCGGTCGGCCAGCTGTGCCGCAGCATCCCCCCCGACGCGTCGGTGGTCATCCTCGACTCGCTCACCGCCGACCGGTTCGCCCAGGTGGTCCGCGGCATGTGCGGCCTGCCCACCGCGGTGCTGACCAGCAAGACGGCCCTCGACACGGTCATCAGGGGCATCCACAGGGTCGGCCGCCGCCCCGTGCTCCTGGCCGAGAACAAGGCCGAATTGCCCGGGACCGGGACGCCCAGAGAGGTCGTCAACCTGCTGACCACGCAGGAGGCGCACAACCTGACCGCGCCCGCGACCCGGACCTGGCCCATCCGCTACACCGTCTGGATGAGCACCATGGCCGTGCCCGCACCGGGCCCCGCGGCCTAGTACTCGCCACCATCACCGCCGTGGCAGTATCTCTCGCAAGTATGGCGATCCTGCCACTCGTCAGCGGCGCCGCCGCCTGGCAGGCTCGATGGTTGTGAGTACGCGGACCACCCAGACCGTTCGGGATCAAAAGAAAGTTTCACCAGTACGGCGGGCCGGGGTGGCCGCCTGGATCTGTCTGCTCATCGTGTACGTCGTGTGGGGCAGCACCTACCTGGCCATCCGGGTCGGGGTCGAGACGATGCCGCCGTTGCTGATGGCGGCGGCCAGGAACCTGGTGGCCGGCCTGATCATGTTCCCGCTGGCGCTGCGGCACTGGCGGTCGGCCCCGCTCGCCCGCCGCTGGCCGTCCCGCCGGGAGTGGCTGGGCTGCGCCGCCGTCGGCATCCTGCTGCTGGTGGCCAACGGCGTGGTCGGGGTGGGGGAGAAGACCGTGCCGTCCGGGCTGGCCGCGCTGCTCGTGGCCACCGTGCCGCTGTGGCTGCTCGGCGTCGACGCGGGCCTGAACCACGCCCGGATAGGCCTGGCGCCGCTGGCCGGCCTGCTGCTCGGGCTGGTCGGCGTGGCCCTGCTGTCCGGCCTGGGCGGCGGGTCGCGCGGGAACTCGGTGGCCGGCGTGATCGTCATCCTGGCCGCGGCGGCCACGTGGGCGCTCGGCACGATCTTGGCCCGCCGGGCCACCATCCCGTCCAGCGCGGCCTTGACCAGCGGGATGGAACTGCTCGCCGGCGGCGCGGCCCTGCTGGTCCTGGGCGCGGCGGCCGGGGAGTTCGGCTCACTGCACCTGAGCCACGTGTCGACGCGGTCCTGGCTGGCGCTGGGCTACCTGACCGTGGTGGGCTCGATCGTGGCCTTCTCCGCCTACGGCATCGCGCTCCGCGCCCTGCCCACCGCGACCGTGGCGACCTACGCGTACGTGAACCCGGTCATCGCGGTCCTGCTCGGCGCGCTCATCCTGAACGAGCGGCTGACCCCCGCGACGATCGCCGGCGGCGCCCTCATCGTCGGCGCGGTGATCCTGGTTATCCGCCGCAGCCCGCCGGCCCACTGAGTAGCCTGAGGTGCCATGACCCTGGAGATCAAGCGGCTGCATCTGGCCAGCCTGCGCCACCACACCGACCTCGTGCACGGCTGAGGAGACCGCCTTGCATCTGATCAGCAGCGCCGGGACGTACACGCCGCCCGACGGCGGCCAGCCCAACCATTGGGTGGTGCACCTGAACAGCAAGGACCTGAGCCTGGGCACGTACTCGATCCCGGCCGGCGGGGCGGACGACCAGGAGCCGCATACCGAGGACGAGATCTACGTGGTCCAGGCCGGCCGCGCCACTCTGGTGACGGCCTCAGGAACCGTGCCGGTCGGGCCGGGCAGCGTGATCTTCGTCCCGGCCGGGGAGACCCACACGTTCACCGACATCACCGAGGACCTGGCCCTGGTCGTGGTCTTCGCCCCGGCGTACGGCTCCCGGTCCTTACCGGGGCTGGGCCACGCCCGCCGCCTCCTCGATGCCCCGGCGCGCCAGCGCGTCGGCGCGCTCGTTTCCCGGATCGCCCGCATGCCCCTTGACCCACACCCAGCTGACGTCGTGCGGCCTCATCGCCTCGACGAGCCTGCGCCACAGGTCTTCGTTCTTGACCGGCTTCTTGGCCGCGGTCTTCCACCCGTTGCGCTGCCAGCCCGGGAGCCACTTGGTGATCCCGTCGAGCAGGTACTTGCTGTCGGTGTGCAGGCTCACCCTGGCCGGCCGCCGCAGCGCCTCGAGCGCCCGAATGGCCGCCATCAGCTCCATCCGGTTGTTCGTGGTCTGCGGGTCGCTCCCGTACATCTCCTTTTCCCTGCCCTGCCACTGGAGCACCACGCCCCATCCGCCCGGCCCCGGGTTCCGGCTGCACGCGCCGTCTGTGTAGATCACGACCTCGGCCATGCCGGAAGGCTACGCCCTGCCGCTCCCCGGCACCGCCATCCGGCCCGTGCCGCCGCGACGATTTGCGTTGGACGCCGGGAGTTCATAAAGTAAAGGAACACCGACGCGGGGTGGAGCAGTTCGGTAGCTCGCTGGGCTCATAACCCAGAGGTCGCGGGTTCAAATCCCGCCCCCGCTACTAGTTTCCGCAGGTCAAGGCCCTTTCCCGGTAGGGAGAGGGCCTTTGCGTTTCTGATGCTGTAGTAAAACGTGTAGTAAAAGCAGGGCTCCGTGCGGTCTGGCGGCGAGACGGGGGAGACGGGGTGGCACGGGATAAGACAGCCTGGACGTGGTGGACGCTGCTGCCCGCGATCGCTGGGTGCCTGGCCCAGAGGTAGCGCAGGCGCACCTCGGTCCCTCCTCGTTCGTGCTGGACTAGCCGGAATGCGCGGAGCCGCCGGGGGGTTAGGCCGGGGTCGCCCAGTGGCTGGTCGTGGTCTCCGGCTGTCAGTAGCGCGAGGTCCGGCCCTTGCTGAGTTCAACGACGGCGTCGCGGGACACGGCGGTGCCGATGCGGCTGCGTATTCGTCCAGCGCGGACTGCGCAATGTGGCACACCTGCTACGGCAGTCTGAGTGTGCAACCTCCATCCAGAGCGGCTGCTGTGTAGGTTTCAATGCGAATCAGTGGGCTGTGCAGAACAGGTTGATCTGGCGTGTCAGATTGGCATGGACGTCTCCGGCCTTCAGGCTTATTAGAGCCTTTATTCGCCGCCTGCGGTCCGGCGAATGCCGCCTGCGCGAGCGGGGACCCGGGGCTTCGCCGCACACTCCAACGCGTTGGCCGCCTTCCGCCGGTGGCGCGGGGTCAACCGGCGGTTTTCCAGGCATCTGGCCTGGCTGGCGCTCGGTCGACCTGTTCATCCCCACGGGCTCCCCCGTCACCCTCGCCGTGGCATGGCGGCGCTAGCGGCGTGGGTGCTGGGGCAGCAGGAACGCGTGTTCCCGGCTGGTGGAGTTGTAGCCACCGGCGGCGATCTGGCCGTTGTCGTTGTTCGCGGTCGCGTTGTCCAGGGTGAACCCGGAGCCGGCCAGGCGTCGGAGCGGCGGTGGCGGCGATCAGGCTGCTAGCAGCGATACACCAGATGAGGGAACAAGAGTGCGACACGATGCTTCATGTCTCGCACCTTTCTCAAGGCTGACTCTGTCTTTGGCGGTCACGCGGTCCCGGACCGGAGCGGCAGGCCGGTAACGCTCGTTCGGCCTGCGGGCGTTACCGGCCTGCCTTCAGTGTCATGAGGGCTGGACGGTGCCGAACAGGCCGTCTGCTTCGTCGTTGAGGCCGGCGGCGAAGAACAGCGTGGTGGTGTCGCCTGCCATTTCGCCGTTGCCGAAGGCCAGGCCCCACAGGCCGTTGATGGCGATCGGGTGACCGGCCGGGTCTTGCAGCTGGCCGAGGAAGGCCCCGGTCGCCGGGTCGAACGCGTTGATCCGGCCGTCGCCAAAGTTGCCCACCAGCAGGTCCGTGCTGAAGGCGCCGAACCCGCGGGGAGCCAGGGTCAGGCCCCAGGGAGAGTTCAGCGACCCGCCCGAGGCGAACTGGCGGATCAGGGTCCCGCTGGTATTGAAGACGTCGACGAACCCGTTTCCGGCGCCGCCGACGTCATCGTGGTGGACGTTGTTCTGCAGCGCGAAGCTGACGAACAGATCACCCCCGATGTTCTGGATCCCGAACGGGGCGAAGCACTGCCCGGGCAGCGGGCAGTCCGCCGCCAGCGCCGGGTCGGTGAAGGACCGGACCAGGTGGAACTGGGCGTCGAACTCCTCCACGGTGCCAAAGCGGAAGTTGGTGGCGAACAAGAAGCTGCCCGAGCTGGTCTGCGCCTGGGCCAGCCCCTTGTAGACCGCGCCCGTGAACCCCCCTGGCTGACGCCGGAGCGGTCCACCGCGATGATGGCATGGGTGGGGTCGACGGCGGGGTTCCAGCCCGAGATCGTGCCGTCTTCGGTGGCGAACAGGAACTGGCTGGGCGCCAACGCCCCACCCTGGCTGACGGCGAAACCGCTGGTGGGATTGAACACGTTGCCGGTGGGGGCTCCGCCGGGCCCTCCGCCCGGCAGCGGGATGGTGACCGCCGGCGGCACGGCCTTCCCGTTGACCTTGTACGACGTGGCCAGGCCGGTGCCGTTGTCTGACACCTCCCACGGGCCGGTGGGGCTGTGGGACAGGCCCCAAGAATTGACCAGGTTCGGGTCCTGGAACTTGGCGACGCCGGCCAGGTCGGAGACCAGGTTCCGCTGGACATACGATCCGCCGGCCTGAGCACCGGCGGTAACCACGGGCACGGACAGCGCCATCGGCACAATCGTGGCCGCGATGGCAAGAAGTGGCCCCCGTGGACATGCGAATAGGCTGACCCGCATCGGTGTACCTCCATTGGTCAGCGTGGCCGTGCCGTCCCGCTGCCAGCGCAGCTCGACGGCACAGCGAACCTGATTTTCCTTGTCCTCCTTCCTCTGCTCGGTTTGCCTAGGCCAGCGTTCAGCTCTTCGCGGTGAAGCTGGCCTACGCGGGCGTTCATCCCCGCCATGTCACTGGCCACTTTGGGCAGATGTCGTCGTTGGCCGGAGGCCACCCGCGCGGCGCGTGGCCACCACCCGGGCGGGGCCGGGGCAGTAACGCGCTTTGGCGCGCATAGTTATCGCCCTTATCACGTACGGGTCCGGCAGGGGCTGCCAGGGCGCGTGGCCTTGGAGGGGGCCGGGCCGGGATCGTAGGGTGGGGTCAGGTCCGGGAGTGGCCTGGCCGAAGAGCCGGTGTCCGGGGTGTGAGCCGGCCGCGCTGGCGACAGAGCCGTTCCCCGGGTGCCCTCCCGGGCCCGCAGCGGCGGCGCGCCGCGCGCCGGCTTTCATGTGCTGGTAGAGGGCGTCGCTGACCTGCCGCTTGAGCGCCCGCAGCACCTCTTTGGCGGTCTTGCCCGCGGCGATCTTCTTGTCATAGTAGGCGCGGCCGTTGGTGTGCCGGCGGCGGATCTGGGTGACCGCGGCCTGTGGATGGCGTGGTTCAGCCGCCGGTTCCCGCGCAGCGACAGCCGGCAGATGATGCGGTTGCCGGAGGACACCTCGGCCGGCGCGGTGCCGTTGCAGGCGGCGAAGCAGTCCCGGGCCGGGGAACCGGGAGATGTCGCGGACGTCGCCGGGCACGGCGGCGGCCACCGCGGGGCCAGCGCCGGACACCTCGGTCACGGTGGTGCCGCAGGCCCGGACCGCCGCGGCCAGCTTGCACCTGGTGTCGCGTCGCGGGGCGTCGAGGCGGCGCAGGCCGGCCAGGAACTCGCCGGCCAGCTCGCGGCGGGCCGCCTGGACCGCGCCGCACGGGGTCGTTCACTAGGTACTGGCCATTGCCGAGCGCCGATGGCCGGGTGAACGGGTCAGCGAACAAGTATGTCTTGTACGCCAGGTCGTCGCCGTGGTCCACACGTATCCGCCGCACATACAGCGGGCCCATGACGAACAAGGCATCTGCCCGGCCGCACAGGCTGCGGGTCAGCTGCGTGGGCCGGTGTCCGGTCGCGTCGATGCGCCAGTGGGCAAGCAGCGCCACCGAACGGGGGTGCCGGCGTACACGCCTGCCGACAATGCCGGAGCGGCGCACAGGTGCTGGTACAGATACGCCGCCAGCATCGACCGGCTGGCGTTTGCATGACACACAAACAGCGGAGTCATGTTCTGTCTCCCCTCGCTCCCAGCTGGGCGCGTGGCCGGCGGCGCGCAAGGCACCGGCGCTGGGACATGCCGGTACAAGCGCATCCGGTCGCCTCCCTTGCCGTGCCGGGCTTGGCTGACGATATGGCGGGTGGCCGCGTGGGCCGCGTGTGCGGGGGGCGCAGGCGTTTTAGAACAGGTTCATCCACTCGTGCCCGCGGTGCCAGCCCTCGGGCAGGTGTACGGTGATCTCGCCGCGGCCGTGGCGGGCGGTGCGGGCGGTGACGTCGATGAGGTCGCGGCGCAGCGTGGCGCCGCGGGCTGTGGCGCAGGCGAGGCTGGCCCGATCCGGAAGGGCAACGGGGCCCGCCGGCAGGACGTTCGGCCTCGGTGAGTGTCAGCCCGGGCCGCGGTCGGGGCTAATCTCCCATGCGGGCGCGGGGAAAGGGCCTAAGGTCCCGCCGCCTCCCCACGTTCGCCCATATGTGGCAGCCAGCCTGCATGGTGGGCTGATGAGGTAGGGAGAAGAAGGGAGGGGTGCCCGATGTCCACGCTGACACACCGGGACTACCGGGACCCGTTCGCAGAAGTCTTCGATTGGCTCGAGTCGCCGTGGCCGCTGCTTCACCCCGCCACCGGCCATCCCATGCGGATGGAGGACTACGTCAGGGACGGCCACTACGTGGTGCGCGCCGAACTGCCGGGAATCGACCCGGAGAAGGACCTGAAGGTGACAGTGTCCAGGGGTGTCCTCACGATCAAGGCACGCAGGCAGGAGGAGGCGGAGGGCAAGCGCGGGTCGGAGTTCCGCTACGGAGAGCTCACTCGTACCGTCACGCTGCCCGAGGGCACGGATGAGGACCACATCCAGGCCAGCTATGACAAAGGCATCCTAGAAGTGGTCGTCAGCGTGAAAAACGAGGCGGCGGAGAACGGGCAAAGGCGCATTCCCGTCAGGGTGAGCCAGCCCATCAAGCCGACCTGAGCGCATTGGCGTGGGCCAGTGACCGGGTGTGCACAGAGAGGGGCGCGCCGTCCGTGCCGAATACCGCCGCGCCTGCTGCCTCCAGCGCCCCTGCCGACACCCGATAGTGGTGGCGGCACAAGAGCAGCTCGACCGGGTATGGCCGGCCGGGAGCCAGAGGCATGATCGCCACTACTGGAGGCTTGCTCGGGCAGCAGCAGGCGCGGTCGGCCCGCTGCACCCGCCCGCCAGTCGATCAGATCGCCGGCGGGGTCCCGGCGACCCGGCCGGGCGGCCTGCCCGCCGGGGTGCGTGTAAGAGGACACAAGTGACATGCGCTGAGCCTCGCACCAGCGCCCCCAGGGCGGGGAGGGCCATGGCCCCCGTGTCGGGCAGGACCAACG
>Ga0306924_10001669_pt1 | contig 20501 bp, 13 predicted proteins | sample sta12Can44000111_FD_203756 | JGI IMG/M metagenome (GOLD analysis project Ga0306924, IMG submission 203756) | Lab enrichment of tropical soil microbial communities from Luquillo Experimental Forest, Puerto Rico - statanox.12C.anox.44.000.111 (v2)... | ecosystem: Environmental > Terrestrial >...
TCCGCCAGCGGGGTCGCGGCGCGCTGGCGGCGGCGTATTGCAGGGAGGCGGCCGACCTCGGCGAGCGCCGCACGGACCGGTACGGCGTCGCGCGCGCGAGCGCCGTGCTGACGCGGCCCGATCCCGGTGCGCGGCACGAGGTGAAGCCGTGATCGCCGCGGTCGTCACCTCGTTGCTGCTCGGTGCGGCGGCGGATCCGTGCGCACCGGTCGAGCCGGCTGGGCCGGCGGACGCGGCGGCCGCGGCTGCCTACCGTTCGGTCGCCGAGGCCGAGGCGGCGAGCGGGTCGCGCGACACCGCCGTCCTCGCGTACCGGCACGCCGCGGAGCTGGATCCCGCCGACCGCTCGTCGCGCGACGCGCTGGGTCGCTACTGTCGAGACGCTCCGCACCCGGACCCGTTCCGCGATGGCATGGCCAGGATGGACGCGGGCGATCGGCGCGGCGCGATCGCGGCGTTCCGCGCCGCGCGCGCGCGCAGCGACGACCCGACGATCGCGCTCATGGAGGGCATCTGCCACTACGAGCTGGGGGAGGATCGCGAGGCGGAGCCGCTCCTCCGTGCGGCGGAGCGCTCGCCGGACGACGCCGACGTCGCGAGCCTCTATCTCGGGCTCGTCGCGCTCCGCGGTGGGGAGGCCGCGAAGGCGGCGGCGCTCTTCGACGCAGCGAGCGCCACGCCGGGCCTCGCGCCGGTCGCCGCGGATCTCGCGCGGTTCGCGCGCACCGACGGCCGGTGGGCGCTGACGATCTTCGCGGACTCCGGGTTCGACTCGAACGTGAACCTCGCACCACTCCAGGGGACGCCGTCGCGCGAGGGCGACGGCGTCTACGCGCTCGGCGCCACGGGGCTGTTCCGGCCGCGAGGGCCTGACGGGCCATACTTCCGTGCGCAGGGGCTCTTGAACCAGCAGTTCCATCTGAGCGCCTACGACGTCGCCGGCGGGGATCTGGCCGGCGGGTGGCAGGTCCTCACCGCGCGCTGGTCGGCGCTCGCCGAGTACGACCTCGGGTACCGGACCTTCGGCGGGTCGCCGTTCCTGACCTCGAACCGGCTGCTCGCGTCCGCGTGGACCGCCGTCGGCGGCGTGACGCTCGGGGCGTCTTACCTCGCACGGTTCGAGTCGTACGCGAGCGGCTTCTCTCCGTTCTCCGGGACGGTGCAGGCGGGCGAGCTGCGCACGTCGTTCGGCGTGGGCTCCCGCGCCCGCCTCGCGCTCGCATACGGCCTCGCGCGCGATGCGGCCCGGCTCTCCATCCTCTCGTACGTCGAGCAGGGCCCGCGCGCCGAGCTGCGCGTGGCGATGTCCCGCCGGGTGCGGCTCGGCGTCGACCTCGCCGGGACCTTCCGCGCCTACGACGTCTTCGATCCCTCGCTCGGCGCGCTGCGGCGCGACACGTACCTCGATGCGGGTGCGCTGGCGGAGTGGGACCTCAGGCCGGGGTGGACCGCGCACGCCGGGCTCCGCGGCCGTCAGGCGCTCTCGAACGTGGCCGGCTTCGAGTACGGAAAGCTCGTCCCGACGATCGGCGTCGCATACACCTTCTCGCCGTGACCGGCTCCCGCTTCCTCGTCCCTGCCCTCGCCGGCCTGCTCGGCCTCGCCGGCTCCCTCCTCGCGACCTTCTCGCTCTACCGCGCGGCCTCCACCGCGGTCGACCGCGTGCTCGAGGAGCGGCTGCGTGGCGCGGGCGAGACCGCCGCCGGGATGCTCGCCACGGACGACCTGGCCTCGGCGGACCTGCATTCGGTGGTCGTCGCGAACGGGCTCGAGGGCGCGTACCTCGTCTCGCCTTCGCTCCTGGTGCTCGCCGACGCGAGCGGTCATCGGGGGCGCCGCGCCGATCTCCTCCGCACCGACGCCGCGCGCGTCGAGCGGGCCGCCCGCGGCGAGGCCACCGTCGCGTTCGCCTTCGCGATCGGCGACGCCCCCGTCGCGACGGGATACTTCCCCGTGCGCGGGCCCGACGGCTCGCTCCGCGCCGTCCTGGCGCTCGAGGCCGGGCAGGCCTTCGCGACCGCGCATCGCGGCTTGAGGCGCGCGCTCGGCGTCGCGATCGCCGTCTCGGTCCTCGGCGCCCTCGCCCTCGGGGTCGTCGCGCGGAGGTGGGCGCGCTCGGAGGCGGCCCGGCGCCGGGAGGCGGAGCGCGCGATCCGCGGCGACGCCCTGGCGCGGATGGGCGCGATGGTCGCCCACGAGATCCGCAACCCGCTCGGCGTGATCCGGGGATCGGTCGAGCTCGTCCGCGCGCGGAGCGGAGCGGGGCTGCCGCCGGACGACCGCGAGGCGCTCCAGGACGTGCTGGGCGAGGCGGACCGCCTGCGGACGCTCACGGACGACTTCCTCGATCTCGCCCGCGATCCCTCCATCGCGCCGTCCTCGATCGACGTCATCGCGGTCGCCGAGGAAGCGGCGCGATCGCTGGGCCGCACGCACTCGGCGATCGCGGTGCGCGTGGACGGAGCGGCGCGCGCTCACGCGGACCCCGCGCGGCTCCGGCAGGTCCTCTCCAACCTCCTCGTCAACGCCGCGCAGGCGGGCGCCGGGAACGCCGCCGTCCGCGCAGACGCCGAGGGCGGCCGGGCCCGCCTCATCGTCCGCGACGACGGGCCGGGGGTGGATCCGGCGCTGCGCCCGCGGCTCTTCGAGCCGTTCGCCACCGGTCGCGCCGAGGGCACCGGATTGGGCCTCGCGCTGTCGCGCAGGATCGTGGAGCGTCAGGGCGGGACGCTTCGGCTCCGGGACGACCTCGGTCCGGGCGCGGCGTTCGAGGTCACCCTCCCGCTTGCGCGGGATTAGGAGCTCGCCATGGCCCGTATCCTCGTCGCCGATGACGAACCGAAGCTCGGCCGGGTCGTCGCGCAGATGCTCGAGCTGGACGGGCACGCCGTGGTCCGCGCCGGCGGCGGTCGCGAGGCGCTCGCGCGCCTCTCCGAGGAAGCCTTCGACGTGGTCGTGACCGACCTGCGCATGCCGGACGTGGACGGGCTCGCGGTGCTGCGCGCCGCGCGGGCGAAGTCTCCACCTCCGGAGGTCGTGCTCATGACCGCGTACGCCACCGCGGAGAGCGCGGTGGAGGCGATGAAGGCCGGGGCGGCCGACTACGTCACCAAGCCCTTCTCGATGGACGAGCTGCGCATGCGCGTCGGGCGGCTCGCGGCGCAGCGCGCCGGCGAGCTCCAGCGCGCGCGCCTCGTCGCGCGCCTCGCGCCCGACCTCGTCGCCGAGAGCGCGGCGATGAAGGCGGTGCTCGCCGCGGCGCTCCAGGTCGCGCCGACGGACGCGAGCGTGCTGCTGCTCGGCGAGAGCGGCACCGGCAAGAGCCAGCTCGCGCGCTTCATCCACTTCCGCGGCCGGCGCGCCGAGGGGCCGCTGGTCGAGGTCCACTGCGCGGCGCTCTCGGAGTCGCTCCTCGAGGCCGAGCTGTTCGGGCACGAGAAGGGCGCGTTCACCGGCGCGGTGCAGCGGAAGGCGGGCCACCTCGCCGCGGCCGACTCCGGGACGCTGTTCCTGGACGAGATCGGCGAGATCGCGCCGGCGACGCAGGTGAAGCTGCTGCGCTTCCTCCAGGACCGCACGTTCGTCCCCGTCGGCTCGACGCAGGCCCGCGCCGTGGACGTCCGCGTCGTCTCCGCGACGAACCGCGACCTCGCGGAGGCGGTGCGCTCGGACGCGTTCCGGGAGGACCTCTTCTACCGGCTGAACGTGTTCGCGATCCGCGTGCCGCCGCTCCGGGAGCGGCGCGAGGACGTCGGTCCCATCGCGGAGCGCTTCCTCGCCTCGCGCGGGCTGCCTCCGGAGAAGCTGTCTCCGGACGCACGTGCGACGCTGCTCGCGCACGACTGGCCCGGGAACGTGAGGGAGCTCGAGAACGCGCTCGAGCGGGCGCTCATCCTGGCGGGCGACGGCGAGATCCGGCCCGACTTCCTCGCCGTCGGCACGGCGGCGCGTGGACGGCCGAAGGACGCGGCCGAGCTGGTCGGCGAGGGGTTCAGCCTCGACGCGTTCGAGCGCGAGCTGCTGCTCGCCGCGCTCGCGAAGGCGGGGGGGAACAAGACCAAGGCGGCGAGCCTGCTTGGCGTGACACGGCGCCGGCTGTACTCGCTGCTCGCCTCGTCCGGCGGGGACCCCGGGGATGCCGAGGGATGAGGGGCCGCGATTCGCGCTCGTGATGGCGGACGGAGGCTCGGAGGCCTGCCATCCCACCATCACGAGCGTTCACATGCCCGTTGCTAGGACCGCTATTGGAACCGCGCCGATGGCGTGACAGCCATCTCGAACGTCACGGGCCCGGGTAGAACGAGACGCTCAGGCTGTTGCTGAATCGCACGTTGGTGAACGTGTAGCTGGTCGGGAGCGGCGCTGCCAGCCCCACACCATTGACGGTCACGGCGCCGACCTTGTAACCGGTCGCCGGATTGAAGCTGAACGTGATGCTCGCCCCCTTGGCCACGACCTCAGTCCCGGTACCGCCGCTGACCACGGTGGAGTCGGCGCTGTCGGTGATCGTGCCCGACCCGCTCGCGCTGACCGTGACCTTGAAGGTCGTCGGAGGGGGCGGAGGAAGGGCCTGGAAGGACGCCGCGATGGTGTGGCTGCTGCCCTGAACGTGGCTGAACGTGTAGCTGAACGGCGAAGCCGCGCCCGCACCGACCGAGGTCGCACCGTCCACGATGACGTTGGCAATGCTGTATCCCGGACTGGCGGTGACGGTGTACGCGACGCTCCCTCCCGTGTTGACCTGGGTAACGCCCGCCGGGCTGATGGCGCCGCCGGCGCCGGCCGTGGCGGTGATGGTCGGCTTCGCGCCAAACGCGACGTCGATGTGGTGGCAATCGCCGAGATTGGTGAACGTATAGGAGGTCTGCTGCGTGTAGTAGACCGCCCCGTCGATGTTCATGGTCTTGACTTCGTATCCGGCGGCCGGCGTGAACGTGAACGTCGGGCTCGAGCCCATGTTCCCGTAGAGCGGGTTGTAGATGCCGGCCGGGCTGACGCTGCCGTTTGACCCAAAGTCGACATGAACGAGAGGCTGGTGGTGGATGCAGATGGCATTCTGAGCGAGTGTCGCCTTGTCGAAGACCGGAGCGCCCTGGACGGTGAGCGGCAGTCCGATCGACGCGCTGTTGCCGACGTGGCACTGGCCGCAGGTCAGATCGACGTCGTTCCACACGGCCGGGAAGAGCGCGCCGGTCGGGGTGAGGCTCCCGTCCTGCGCCGTGTTGGCCGTGGTCTGACCCGCGTAGAAAGCAGCTGCCGTCGGGTACAGGGTGTAACTGGGATCGACGCTGTTGCGGAAGAAGTGGAGCCCCTGGGTCAGGTGACAGACCGCGCACGCTCCGTTGATGTCGCCCCTCACGCCATAGGGGGTGTTGGCGGTGTTCTTGTGGTTGGTCTTGGTGAGCAGGTTGGAGTACTGGGAGTGGCAATCCGTGCACTGCTTCTTGAGCGGTACGGCGCCCGTGGCGGTGAAGCTCTGGTGCGGATCGTGGCACGCGGTGCAGCCGCCGAACTCGACCTGGAAGTAGCTGTTGTACTGACCCGTCAGGACCACCGACAGGTCCGCCGAGTTCTGCGCGTTCAGGGTCATGCTTCCACTGAACCGTGCGTGCGGGCTGTTCAGGAACGACAGCCCGGACAGGTGATCGAAGAACGGCGCGTAGTTCCAAGTGTTGCCCGGGATCGCGATGCACGTCGCGTAGTCCGCTGTGACGCCGTCCGAGCAAGCGCCGCCGTCCTGCACGTACTGGCCGGTGTCGAAGCTGATGGTGTTGGCGACCGGATCGACGATCTCGGTGCGGTGACACTCCAGGCAAAGGGCGGTCGCTGCGGTCCCGGTGGGCTTGGTCGGGAAACCTCCGGATACCGCTCCCGCGGCCGTATGGTTCACGGTCCCGTTGTCGGCCACGTGACAGCGCTCGCAGGTCACGCCGTCCTGCATCCAGGACGCCGTCGGTCCGGTGGCCGGGTCGTAGTCCGTCGGGACGCGGCTGAAGTCCGCCGCGCTGATCTTGGCGCCGCCGAACGTCGGCTCCGTCCCCGAGTCGTCGAACCGGTAGCCCGCAGTATGACAACGCGCGCAGTCGTAGTTGCCGCTCGCGAACTGCTCGCCGGTGAAGCCGCCCCGCCAGATGGTGTCGAGCTGGGAAGGGTCGACCCAACCGCCGAAGATGTAGAAGATGTCCTGCTGCGTCCCCACGAGCAGATCGGGCGGATACGGGATGAGGGGTCCGTTCCCGACCGTGATCTTCCCCGTCGCCCAATCGAACGTGCTACCCGACTCGTACAACGAGCCCGCCGCGGGCGTGTCCGACGTCCTGAGCGGGCTCCCGTCGGAGAAGGTCCACGGCTTTCCGGGCGTGACCTTCCGCAGCATGTTCTTGTGACCGGTCATGAGATAGGCGCTCTCGTCCTTCGCGCCGCCAGAAGGGCTGTGGCAGGCGAGGCATTGATCACTCGTGGCGCTGATCGACCAGGCGCCCGCGCCTCCGTTCACTGCGCCATCGCCGTGATACGTCTGCTGGGCTGCCCCCATCCTCGGCGCGGCCAGCAGGAGCGCCGCCGTACAGGACCATATTGAGCTTGGCTTGAGCTTCATGTTTGCCCCTATGTGTGGTCGGGTCTCCTCCCCGATGCAGCGCGCGGCAGAACACCACAATGGTGTGGCGCGACGCCGCGGGAATGACGGGTGCAATACGCGACCGGGTGGAAATTCACGTTCGAGTAGCTACTCGCGTCGGCCATCGAAGGCGCATCTGCCGCAAACGCCGGGACCGATGGCAGCATCACGCCCGCAAGAATTGCTTCGCGCGACAGCGACGGAGGAGGCTGCCGGGGGGGAATCGCGTCCTGAGGCTACCAACTCACGTGTGCCCAAGAATTGGGCACCTTGATGTCCGACAAGGCAATCGTCTATGGACCAAGCGCGCCGGCACGTTGGCAACGGCGATAGCGAGCGCGCCGAGGCCGGGTGCTCGCCCCACGGTCACGGGCCCGCAACGAACGAACCGTGGAGTCGTGAGCGCTGGCGCGGTCCGTGACCCGCCCGATCACTGCCTCATCCTCGACAGCGGCTCTAACAGGCTACGCGACTGCAACGTGCCGGTAAGGGCCATGATGCGGGAGATCGAGCTCGCGGCGCGCGCCAACTCTTTCGGGTTCACCAGCGCTTGCGCGTCCCCGCCGGGCGGGGGACCAGGGCGGGCGACGAAGACTTCACCCGAACGCCACCGCTTTCGTGACACGCTCACGATGCGTCAATGTCGCCGCCGCCCATTGCGCCGCGCGGCAATCCGTCCGCCGGATTCCGCGCTGCGGCACGCCGTCGCCCGCGCCGGCGGCGGTCGCGAGGCGTTCGCGCGCCTCTCCGAGGACGGCTTCGACGTGGGCGAGCCTGCTCGGCGTGACGCGGCGCCGGCCGTTCTCGCTGCTCGCCTCGTCAGGCGGGACCCCGGCGACGCCGCTGACGGGTAGGTGTGCGACGGCCTCGGCCGCCGGTCGCTGGAGCGAGTCGCGGTTCGACGTCGTGGCGTGCGGTACCGTAATATCCGCGACCCATGCGGACCGATCAGACGCGGGAGCTCATCGAGCGGTGGCGCGCAGACCCTGGAGCGACGTACCGCTCGTGGTTCCTGTGGGAGGAGCGGCTCAAGAACTTCCGCTCGATCCGCCGCGGCATCTCGTCCGTGGTCGCGCAGATCCACGCCGGCACGTTCGGCAATGCGTACAAGGGATCGTCGCTGGAGACGGTGGTCGGGTCGATCGCGGAACAGCGGCAGATCTTCAAGGGCGCTGACCACGCGTTCCTCTGGAAGCCGAAGCTTCGCATCCCCGACATCTACGAGAACCGCGACAATCAGGTCGCGTTCGCCCGCTTCCTCGACGCCTGCTCCTGCTGCAACGGCGAGGAGCAGCTCCTCTCCGCCGTCAGGCGGCTCGACGAGCACCGCATCAAGGGACTCGGGCCGGCCGCGGCGAACCTTCTCTACTTTCTCCACCCGACGCTCGCGGTTCCCTTCAACACCGCGATCGTGAAGGGCTACAACGCCCTGACCGGCGCGAAGGTGAAGCTCGGCCGCTGGGACGAGTACCTCGCGATGCGGAGCGGCGTCCTGCGGCTCAACGCGGAGCACCAGGCGCTCCTCTCGAACGACCTCGGCGCGGTCGCGGGGTTCCTGTTCGACGTCGGGAGCGGCCGATACCCGCTGCCGCCGGGCGATGGCAACGAGGACGCGGAGAAGGACTGGCGCGACGATCTCGCGCGCGTCCGGGACATGTCCGCGAGCGAACGCAAGGCGCTCGAGGCGGCGCGACAGGGGGACCGGACGCACACGGACGTCCAGGGGTGGCTGCGCGATCTCGGGCGAGCGCTCGGGTTCGACGTGTGGGTCGCGGCGAACGACCGCGCCCGCCCCTTCGGCGACGGGAGGCTGGGCGACGGCTGTCTCCCGGGGCTGCCGCCCGGGCTCGCCGCGATCGACTCCGTGCCCCTGATCGACGTGATCTGGCTCGAGCGCGGCGGCGAGCGCGCCGTCGCCGCCTTCGAGGTCGAGCACACGACGTCCATCTACTCGGGGATCGTGCGCATGCTCGATCTCGCCTCAGGCGCGACGCAGGCGCTCCGCGGCCTCTACCTCGTCGCGCCCGACGCGCGGGAGGACGACGTGCGCAAGCAGCTGGCCCGCCCCGCGTTCCGGAAGATCCAGGATCTCTCCGTGAAATACCTGCCGTATGGCGAGCTCGAGCGACACCGCGAGTCGATCGCCCGCTTCGGGGAGGGGCTCAAGGCGATCGATGCGGTCGCGCGCGTCCTGGTGTGAGGACGTGGCGCCAGCGACGCTTCACGGTGCCCGTTGCACGGAGCCTCAGGACGGACCAAGGGTCGAGGTCGGCGTGTCGCCGCGCCTGCCACCTTGAGCAGCGTCAACGCGCGATGAGCGATCGTCCTAAAGCGACGAAGGAGGCGAGCAAGCGGAAGCAGATCTGGGGTGCGCGCGTTCTTCTTGCATGAGCCAGGAGGGACGAAGCTCCACGGGGTCGACGGCCCCGTCGACGAGCTTACGCTCGTTGCTGAGACGAGCGGGAACGCTCGTCGGTGGGTTGACCCTGGCCGGCGTGCTCGCGCTCCTCGCCTCTTCTCTCTACCTTCACCGGCTGACGCACGACCTCAGCATGACCGTGGAGTCCCTGAGGCTCGCCGAGCAGATCCAGGCCGAGTTGCTCGCTCACCACCACGCCGCGGTCCTGGGCTCGCTCTCCGGTAATGTGGAGCACGCCCGGATGGTGGACGCCGCTGGCGATAGGGTGCTTCGAACTCTGTCCTGGGCTCACGGTCACGCGTCCTTCGACGGCGAGCACGAGATCCTGCGGTCACTCGAGGACGGTGTCCGTGCATACCTCGACGAGGTGGCCTCTCTGGACCCGGCCTCGACGACCGTCGAGCAGCGCGCTCGCGCTCTCGCGAGGAGCTTCGACGTGGCCTTCGACGGATCGGAGGAGCTCGTCGAGTATCACCTCGAGCAGGCGCGAACGGCGCGGCGACGCGCAAACGTGGAAGCCGGCGTCGCCGTCGGCGGTGTGATCGTCGCGCTCGCGCTCATCGGCGGGATGATGTTGCTTGCGCGGACGCTGCGCAAGGAGGTGTTCGCTCCGCTGATGAGCGTGGACGCGGCGATGCGCGCCTACCCGCACGAGCGCTCGACGCGGGCGCCTGACATCGGGGCGACCGAGGTCCGAGGCATTGCCCAAGCGTTCAACGCACTCGCTGGCGAATTGCAGACGCAGCGCGACAATCAGATGCGCTTTCTTGCCGGGGTCGCCCACGACCTGCGGAGCCCGCTGGGCGCGTGGAAGATCGCTTGTGACGCGCTTGGCGCCAGTCGACCGCTGCCGGGCGAAGCACAAGTCCGGCGCTTCCTCGAAATGTCTGCGCGATCCATCGCTCGGCTCAACACCATGGTCGACGACCTGCTCGACATCACGCGGGGCGAGCTCGGGCAGCTGCGCTTGGATCCGAAGCCGTGTGACCTCCGCGAGCTCGCCCGCGATACCGCAGCTCTCTTCGAATCGGCAAGCGCGAGCCACGCAGTCGACCTGGACCTCCCCGCTGCGCCGCTGACCGCGACGTGCGATGCCGCGCGGATCACGCAGGTCCTGAACAACCTCGTCAGCAACGCCATCAAGTATTCGCCGGACGGGGGCGTGGTCAGGATCGCCGCGCGCGGCGAAGGCACGGCCGTGGTGATCGAGGTGCAGGATCCCGGGATCGGCATCCCCGAGGCGGAGCTCGCCAGCATCTTTCAGCCATTTCGTCGATCGACCTTCCCGAAGCACAACATTCCTGGCGTCGGGCTCGGGCTCTTCATGAGCCAGCAAATCCTGTACGCTCACCGCGGAGAGCTGATGGTCGAGAGCACACCGGGCCACGGCTCGTGCTTCCGTCTGGTACTTCCCTCGGGCGGCGATCAGAGTACGCCTCATGCGGCGCCTGAAGTCGCCGCACCGCCGGAGCTTCCGCGCAGGTCGACGTGAGTCGAACGGCAGCCCGTCGAACTTAGAAGGGGAGGGGCGTCTCGCCAGAGTCGAGACGCCCCTCCGAGCAGCTCGGTTCACGCAGCGACGGGGCTACGGCACGCCGGCGAGGTAGTCGGCGTAGTTCTGCGCGGTCGTGCCCGGCGCGAGCTGGGCGCCCATGTTCACCATGCTGTTGACGGTCATCAGCCACTGGGCCGAGCTCCGGCCGGAGATGGAATAGCCGCCGCTCTTGAACATGGTGGTGTTCGAGGTGAGCCCGTGGCAGCCCGTGCAGGAAGCCACGACGTTCGCCTGGGTCACGGGGTTCGCCGGCGCGGGCGTTCCGCTGGAGCACGGCTGAGTCAGCACGGGCGTGCCGGTGCAGCCGGCGGGGGACGACGCGGTCACGGTCCGGGTCTGGGTGTTGTCCGGCTGGCACGCGCCCCAATCACTGTACGTGTACGTGCACGCCATCGCGACCGGACCCGGCGCGGACGCGGCGAGCGCCCCGTTCTGGATCCACGTGAGGATCACCTGCGCCTCGGGGCTCGACGGCGGGAACACGGCGTCGCCACCGTGAGCCACCTGGCCCGTGGGCTTCACGTACAGGAGACTGCTCGCGGGATCGGACGTGTTGACCAGGCCGTTCGAGACGATGGTCTGGTAGTCGGTCGCGGGGTTCCCGGGGCTCGTGAACACGAAGGGGACGTCGTCGCTCGTCGGGAGCCCCTTGCTGTGGCAGCTGAAGCAGGTGCCGGGGTCGGGGACGGTAGCGAACACTCGCGTGAAGATCGGATCCACGTCCTTCTCGAACGTGATGCCGCCGGGCATGTTCTCGGCGTGGAAGACGCCGGACGAGAGATCCTTCATCGGGCCGGTGAAGACCACCGAGCCGTTGGCCGTGTTCGTGACCGTGAGGACGCCAGCCTTCACGACGAGGCTGGTCTGGCTGAGCATCGTCATGAAAGGCGCCGACTGCTCGCGCCCGTCGTCGAACGTGACGCCATAGTGCTGGAACATCACTGCCAGCTCGGTCTTCACCTTCCCGATCGCGTCCTGGAAGCCCTTCGCGGCGGCGCCGTCCGTCGCGGTCCACGCGTCATCCGCGCTCCCATCGCCCGAGGCGAGCGCGACCGCGACGGAGGTCACCGGGTCGATGTCCGCAGTGCCCGCCTGCTGGGCGACTGCGTAGAGCGCATCGCCAGAGGCGTCCGACGCCTTCAGCAGGAACGGCGGCGTCATCCCAGTCACGTCGACCGAGAACCGTCCCGAGCCGTCGGTCGAGACCGTCTTCTGCTGCGCAGGAACCGAGGAGTCCTTCACGGACACGCTGGTCAACGCGCTGCTGGAGACGGTGCCCGAGACGGCGGGGCCGGATGGGGTCGTGCTGGTCGTCTGCGGTGCCTTCGGGGAGCTCGCGGAGCCGCCGCAGGCGGTCAGCGCGGCGAACAGCGCTCCCAAACCCAACATGCTTCCCGTCGTCGTTCCGAGTTTCACGTGCGCTCCTGGACCGAAGTGGTCGCGACCAGGCGACGGATGGGTCTGTCGGACCACTACGCTCGCACGTCGAGACCCGTACGAGGCGCTCGCCCCTGGCCATTGCTGCAATCCCGTTTCACGCGGGATAGCGCTCACCCGTAGCAGCGACCGCGCCAAATCGTAACTCGCGGTGGAAAGCGTTCGTTTTTGTCGCGGCCGACGCTGCGCGGAACATCGCAGGGGTTCATGAGAGCCAACTCACGGCGCGAAGGTTCAGGCGCAATATTCGCGCTCCTTGGCGGCTAGTGCGTTTGGAATGGACGAAATTGCGTAGCCGGGCGAGCGGGCCTGCGTCATCAAAGCGGCCACCCATCGCCCACCTGCCTGGTCGAGGGGTGCGCGTGGCGTCCTGGGGTCGACGGCGCGCCTGCGACCGCGACGCGAAGCGCGGCGCCGTGCGCGGGCGAGCAGGCGGACCGCTTATCACGGTGAGTCGATTCGCGGTGCGCTGAGAAGCGCGATTCAAGGTCGCCGAGGTCGCTATATGCGCTCACGGCGTGGAACCTCGCGGCGCCCGAGACGGCCGCGCGATTCGCCGGGGAGGGTCCGTGACCGATTCGGTCACGCCGTGACCGAATCGGGCACCGTCAAGACAGGCGAGCGCCGCATCCCGTCGTGGTTTCCGCCAGGAAATGCCGCTCAGCAGGCCCGCGTTCCTGATGGGCACGCATCCTGCTTTGCAGGTGTCCGACCCGCCGTGCGGCTCTTCCGACGGCTCGAAAGGGAGAAATACGACGATGAACCTCAGGACCTGGACGATCCTCGCCACCTTCGCGCTCAGCGCGCCGGCCGCCGCGTTCGCGCAGCACGATCACTCGATGCACCACTCGGCGCAGGCAGGAGCGAAGAACGCCGCGAAGACCGTCGAGATCGCGGTCACGTCGGACGGCTTCACCCCCGCGGACATCAAGGTGAAGGCGGGGGAGACGGTGAAGCTCGTCGTGACCCGCAAGACCGACAGGACCTGTGCCAAGGAGATCGTGATCCGCGACCTCGGCGTGAACCAGCCGCTGCCGCTCGACAAGCCTGTGACCGTCGAGATCACGCCGAAGAAGGCGGGCACGATCCGCTACGCGTGCGCGATGGACATGATCGCCGGGACGATCACCGTCGAGTAGGTCGTCTTCGTCGAAGTTCACGAGGCGCCGCCGACTTCGGCGGCGCCTCGCTCATTTCGTTGGTCCGCGCGAGACTCGGTTCGGCGCTCAGGGCCGCTTGCGGAAGTCCTCGGCGCGGATGCCATACCGCTTCATGAGCCGGTGCAGCGTCTCGCGCTCCATCCCGGCCCGCTCCGCCGCTTTGGTCACGTTCCCCTCCAGCTCACGAAGAAGCGCCGTGATGTAGTCGCGCGACACCCGCTCGCGCGCGAGGTCGACCGCCTCGCGGTAGGGGAGCGCCGCAAGCACGTCAGGCGGGATCGCCCCCTCCTGCGCGCCTTTCACCTCGGGGGGTACGTCGCGGAGCTGGATGCGGTTGCCGGTCGCGACCGCGACCGCGCGCTCGATCGCGTTCTCGAGCTCGCGCACGTTCCCGGGCCACGGGTACCCGGTGAGCGCGCGCAGCGCGTCCGGCTCGAAGCCGGCGATTTCGCGGCGGAGCGCGTTCGCGTGCTTCTCGAGGAAGTGCTGAGCGAGCAGCGGGATGTCCTCCCGGCGGTCGCGCAGCGGCGGGAGCGTGACCGGGAACACGTGCAGCCGATAGAAGAGATCCTCGCGGAACCGCCCGGCCGCCACCTCGGCCTTGAGATCGCGGTTCGTCGCCGCGATGAGTCGGACGTCGACCTTGACTCCGCGGTTCTCGCCGACGCGGCGGATCTCCTTCTCCTGGAGCGCTCGCAGGAGCTTCACCTGCGCCGCAGGAGGCAGCTCGCCGATCTCGTCCAGGAATAGCGTTCCTCCGTCCGCCTCCTCGAACAGTCCGGGCTTCGCGCCGGCCGCTCCGGTGAAGGCGCCCTTCGCGTGCCCGAACAGCTCGCTCTCGACGAGCTCGGAGGGGAGCGCGCCGCAGTTGACGGGTACGAACCGGCGCTCCTTCCGCGCGCTGTTGTAGTGGATCGCCCGGGCGGCGAGCTCCTTTCCGGTGCCGCTCTCGCCGCCGAGCAGCACGGTGATGTCGAGCTTCGAGGCCTGCTCGAGCAACACGTAGACCTGCTGCATCGCGGCGCTCTTCCCGACGAGGTTCTGGAAGGAATGGACGCCTTCGAGCTCGCGGCGGAGCGTCTGCGCCTGGAGCCGCAGCCGCCGGCGCTCGAGCGCGCGCGCAACGACGCGAGCTGCCTCGTCCGGATCGAACGGCTTCTGGAGGTAGTCGTAGGCGCCCTGCTTCATCGCCTCGACCGCATCCGACACGGTCGCGAAGGCCGTCATCATCACGACCTCGGTGTCGGGCGTCCGCGCCTTGACCGCGCGAAGCACCTCGAAGCCGTCAGCCCCCGGCATCTTGAGATCGGTCACGACGACGTCGAACTCCTGAGAGGCGACGAGGGAGATCGCGCGGCCGCCGTCGCCGGCGCTCGTGACCTCGTACTCGTCCCCGAGGATCCGCGCGAACAGCCGGACGATGTTCTCCTTGTCATCGACGACGAGCACCCTGCCGCGTTCCATCTCAGCTCCTTGCACCGACATTCAGCGGGAGGCGGACGACGAACCGGGCGCCACCGAGCTCCGATTCCTCCACCGTCAGCTCGCCGCCGTGGGCGCGGACGATCCCCTGGGACACCGCGAGGCCGAGTCCGGTTCCGGTCGGCTTGGTCGTGAAGAACGGCTCGAACAGCTTCGACATCGCCTCCGGCGCGAGCCCCGGGCCGCTGTCGCCCACGGCGATGTCCGCGCCGCCGTCCCTCTGCTCGATCCGGATCCGGATCCGGCCGCCGCGACCGGCGGCCTCGGCGCCGTTCTGCACGAGGTTCATGAGGACCTGACGCAACTTCGCGGCGGTGCCCTCCACGCGGGCGCTCCCCTCGACGTCCACCTCGACGGCGTCGAGCTTCTTGGCGTCTCGGAGGCGCGCAACCGCCTCGTCGCACAGCGCGCGAACGTCGACGTCTTCGCTCTCGACGACGGACGGCCGCGACAGCTCGAGGAGACCCTGGACGATCTCGCGGCTCCGGAGCGTCTCCTCCTCGACGACTGCGAGGTCGTCGTCCAGCCCGCCCTTCGCCGTCTTCCTCAGGAGGCGCACGTACCCGAGGATCACGGCGAGCGGGTTGTTGATCTCGTGCGCGACGCCGGCCGCGAGCCGGCCGATCCCGGCGAGCTTCTCGCTCTGGACGAGCTTTGCCTGGTGCTCCTTGAGAGACGATGTCATCGCGTTGAACTGCCGCGCGAGAGCGCCGAACTCGTCGGGTGTGTCCACGTCGATGCGCGCGTCGAGGTCTCCGGCCGCGACGCGAGCCGCCCCGTCGCGCAACCTCTCGACCGGGCGCGCGACCGACCGAAAGACGCACGCGCCGACCGCCGCGGCCAGGATGGGCGCACCCACCAGGAAGAAGAGCGTCCACCGGAACGCCTCGTGCTGAAGGGCTCCGACACGCGCCTCGACGCGATCGATCCCCGTCTCGAACCGGCTGACGAGACGATCCGTGCGCTCCTGGATGAGCGACACCTGAACCTGCGCCTTCGCGTGCTCGGCCTGGATGTCGGCCTCGCTGTGCCGGAGGACGGCGGGGACGATCCGCTGCCGGAAGATGTCGTCGAGGTCGGCCGTCGCGCGCGAGATGTCGTCGACCCACGCGCGCTCCTCCGGGGAGGTGACGCGCTGCCGCAGCGTCTCCGTCAGCTCGGCGACCCGCTTCTCGGCCGTGTCGTAGAACTTCAGGTGACTGTCGTTCCCCAGGATGATCGTGTGAGCCTGATGCGCGTACTGATCGCGCACGGCGCTCGCGAGCTCGAGCGATAACCTCACGCCCTGCTCTTGCTCCTTCATCTCCACGAGGCGGTGGTGGATCTCGCCGAGGTGGCCGAGCGCCACGAACGACGAGATCGCGAAGATCGAGACGAGCCCGGCGAACGAGAGGAACAGGCGGCGGGCAGTTCCGGGGTAGGGGCGCATGAAGGCTCAGGGCCTTCAAGGGCAACTCGCGTGCCACCGTGCCGGGGCTGAAAATGGCTCATTCCACAGGCGGCGATCGCGTAACGGTGTGATCGCTCGGGTCACAGCGTGACCGGGCCCGTCAGGCAAGGCTCGCCGCGAGGCCGACGTCCTGCCCACTCCATCTCGCGTCCAGGACGACGCGCGAGGTCGAGTGCACGACCGTGACGCGCGGGATCTCGCTGTGTCCTGGCGAAGGCCGCGCGTAGCGAGTCGCGTCGCGGCAAGAGGTCGCGAACGGGCTCGCAACTGCGCCTTATCGATGCGACGCCTCTGGCATGTGCCATGCTTTGGGCCCCGGGAGAGACATGGAAAACCTACGCGCCGCCGCGGCCAGAACGCGGCATACGTTCGTCGCGGTGGTCTTCATCGCTGCGTCGGCACTTCCGCTCGGTGCTCTCGCGGAAGCGCCGGGCGCGCCGCCGACCGTCCTTCCAGGCGACCCCGTCCTCGATCGCCTGATCGAGGAGAGCCTCTCCGTTCGCCCGGAGCTGCGCGCGGCGACCGCCCGCGCTCGCGCGGAGCGGGAACGCGTCCCGCAGGCGGGAGCGTTAGCAGATCCGACCCTCTTGTTCGGCATCCAGAACGACGGGTTCAACGGCCTTCAGATCGGGAAGATGGACACGAGCTTCTGGCAGATCCTGCTGACGCAGCCGCTCCCGTGGCCTGGGAAGCGCGGCCTGCGAACGGACGCGGCGGAGCTCGGCGCCAGGCAGGTGGACGCGGACGTTGCGCGCGCGCGGCTCACGACCGAGGCAGACGTCCGTCGCGAGTACCTGGGCCTCCTTCTCGCCCGTGACCGCCTGGCGCTGCTCGGCAAGCTGGAGGGGATCTGGCAGAAGTCGGCGGGCATCGCGCGGACGCGGTACGAATCCGGCGAGGCCGCGCAGTCGGACGTGCTGCGCGCGCAGCTCGAGCTGAACCGGCTGCGGCAGCGCCGCTGGAACCTCGAGGCAGAGGAGCGCGCCCGGATCCAGGCGTTGAACCGGCTCCGCGCGCGCCCGCTCGACGAGACGATCGTCACCACGACCAGCATCCGCGACCTGCCTGTCCCGGCCCTGCCGCCGCTGGAGGCGGCCGTCTCGGATGCGGAGTCCCGGAGCCCGGAGCTGGCGGCGGCGCGCCTCGGCGCCGAGCAGGCGTCGAAGGCCGCGGCCCTGGCGCGGCGCGAGCGCTTTCCGGACTTCACGGTGAGCGCAGGCATCATGCCACGCGGCGCGATCGAGCCGATGTGGACGGCGTCCGTGGGCGTGACGCTCCCGATCTGGACCGGGCGGAAGCAGAACCGCGCCGTCGCGGAGATGGAGGCGCGCGCCGACTCGGGGACGCAGAACGCCGAGGCGATCGAGCAGGTCCTCAAGCTGCGCGTCAAGGACCGGCGGACCGCGCTCGCGGCGCTGCTCGACTCGCTCAAGCTCTACCGGGAGGGCCTCCTCGTGCAGTCCCGGGCGACGGCGGACTCGACCCTCGCGCAGTACCAGGTCGGCCGAGTGACCTTCGCGTCGGTGCTCGAGGCGAACGTCGGCTACATCAACGACGAGGATGGTTACCTGGAGTCGGCCGTGGATGCCCAGCGGATCGCGATCGCGTCCGCCGAGGTGAGCCTCGAGCCCGTCGGCTCGACGTCCGCAGGAGCGATGAGCGCGTCCGCCGTCCCCGGCGCGGGCGGCATGTCGTCCGGTCGGCCGGGCGCCGCCGCTTCGGCAGCCGCGGGAGGCGCGCCGGCCAGCGAGACGCCTCCCTCTTCCTCCCCCTCCTCCTCGGGAATGTGATCCGGAGAATTTCATGACCTTCGAGAACCCCGCCCCCGTCACACCTCGCAGCTCTCGCAGGCTCGGCGCAGGTTCAGTCGTCGCCATCGCCGTCGCGAGCGCGCTCGCCGCGGGCGGCGGCGTTTACCTCGTCGGGCATCGCCACTCGGCTCCGAGCGCGCCGGAGGCCGCGAAGACCCAGTACCAGTGCCCTATGCACCCGACGATCGTCCAGGACCACCCGGGCGACTGCCCGATCTGCGGCATGAAGCTCGTTCCCATCCAGCAGGCCGGCGCGGGCGGCGACAAGGTTCCGGCCAAGGCCGAAGCGGCGAAGCCGCAGTACCAGTGCCCGATGCACCCGACGATCGTTCAGGACCATCCCGGCGACTGCCCGATCTGCGGCATGAAGCTCGTCAAGGTGGACACGCCGGCAGGCGAGGCGAAGCCGGCCGGCGAGCGGAAGATCCTCTTCTACCGCTCGCCGATGGATCCGAAGCAGACGTCGCCCACGCCGCGGAAGGACGAGATGGGGATGGACTATCTGCCTGTCTACGCGGACGAGCAGGGCAGCGGCGCGCCGCCCGTCGAGGGGCTCGCGACGGTGAACATCGATCCGTCGCGGCAGCAGCTCATCGGTCTGAAGACGGCCGCGGTCACGCGCGGGACCGTCGGCGGCGCGTGGCGCACCGTGGGCCGCGTCGCCATGGACGAGACGCGCGTCCGTCACATCAACATCAAGATCCCGGCCTACGTAGAGGCCATCCACGTGGACTTCATCGGCAAGCCCGTGAAGAAGGGCGAGCCGCTCTTCTCGCTCTACAGCCCCGACCTCCTGTCCGCGCAGGACGAGTACCTGCTCGCCGTGAAGACTCAGAAGTCGCTCGCCGGCGCGGGGAACCTCACCGGCGACGGCGAGTCGCTCGTGGCTGCCGCGCGTCGCAAGCTCCAGCTCTGGGACATCCCGGAGTCCGAGATCGAGCGGCTCGACCGGACCGGGAAGCCGACGAAGACGCTCACCATCTACTCGCCCATCTCCGGCGTCGTGACCAAGAAGGACGTCGTCGAGGGGATGAGGCTCGACGCGGGGGCGATGCCCTACGAGATCGTGGATCTCTCGCAGGTCTGGGTGCTGGCGGACGTCTACGAAGGCGAGCTCCGGCACGTGAAGGTCGGGATGTCCGCGACGCTCACCTTGAACGCCTACCCGAACCGCGTCTTCAAGGGACGCGTCCAGTTCATCGACCCTCTCCTCGACCCCAAGACGCGCACGGTGAAGGTGCGCCTCGCGTTTCCGAATTCCACGGGCGAGCTCAAGCCGGAGATGTTCGGCGAGGTCGTGCTCCAGGGCGCGACGCGCGAGGGGCTCAAGATCCCAGCCGACGCGGTGATCGACTCGGGGACGAAGAACGTCGTCTTCGTCGCGCTCGGGGAGGGCAAGTTCCAGCCGCGCGAGGTGAAGCTCGGCGACTCCGACGGCCAGACGGTCGAGGTGGTCTCTGGTGTCTCCGAGGGAGAGCAGGTCGTCACCCGGGCGAACTTCCTCATCGACTCCGAATCTCGCCTTCGCGCGTCCCTCGCGGAGATGGCGAACAAGCAGAGCGCGGTCCCAGCCTCGGCGCCCGCCGCCGGCGCCGGCCGCGGGGGCCAGTAGGCCATGATCAAGCGCATCATCCGGTTCTCAGCGGAGAACAAGTACCTCGTCATCGCGGCCGTCATCGTCGCCCTCGCCGGCGCGTGGTGGACGATGAAGAACATCCCGCTGGACGCGCTGCCGGACCTCTCGGACACCCAGGTCATCGTCTACGCGAAGTGGGATCGCAGCCCGGACATCATCGAGGACCAGGTCACGTACCCCATCACCACGGCGCTCCTCGGCGCGCCCAAGGTGAAGGCGATCCGCGGCTACTCGGACTTCGGGTTCAGCTACGTGTACGTCATCTTCGAGGACGGCACGGACATGTACTGGGCGCGGAGCCGCGTCCTCGAGTACTTGTCGAAGATCACCCCGCAGCTCCCGAAGGACGTCTCGGTCGAGCTCGGCCCCGACGCGACGAGCGTCGGCTGGGTCTTCCAGTACGCGCTCGTCGACGACACCGGCCAGCACTCTTCGGACGAGCTCCGCAGCTACCAGGACTGGTTCCTCCGCTACCAGGTCCAGAGCGTCCCGGGCGTCTCGGAGGTCGCGACCGTCGGCGGCCAGGTCCGCCAGTACCAGATCACCGTCAACCCGAACGCGCTCGCCGCGTACAAGCTGCCGCTCGACGCGGTCATCCAGGCGGTCCGCCGCGGCAACAACGACGTCGGCGGCCGGCTCGTCGAGTACTCCGGGCGCGAGTACATGGTCCGCGGGCGCGGCTACGTGAAGTCGCCCGCCGATCTCGAGAAGCTCGTGCTCACGACGCAGAACGGCACGCCGGTCACGGTGAAGGACGTCGCGACCGTGGCGCTCGGGCCGGACCTCCGCCGGGGCGTCGCCGACTTCGACGGGAAGGGGGACGTCGTCGGCGGGATCGTCGTGATGCGCCAGGGCGAGAACGCCCTGAACGTCATCGACCGCGTGAAGCACAAGCTCGAGGAGATCAAGCCCTCGCTCCCGAAGGGCGTGCG
>Ga0306924_10001670_pt1 | contig 20488 bp, 19 predicted proteins | sample sta12Can44000111_FD_203756 | JGI IMG/M metagenome (GOLD analysis project Ga0306924, IMG submission 203756) | Lab enrichment of tropical soil microbial communities from Luquillo Experimental Forest, Puerto Rico - statanox.12C.anox.44.000.111 (v2)... | ecosystem: Environmental > Terrestrial >...
CACGATTTGTTGCGCATTTCGGCCGCACTCGGTCGCCACTTCCATGATGCGTAAACGCGCCAAACAGACGAACTGGTAAGAGTTCCCACGGAGCAGAAAATGACCAAGAACAATGCGGCGCTTTCCAAGAATAACGCCTGCCGCGACGAATCGAATCTCGACAGCCGCTATGGCCAAATCGGAATATCTGCGGTTGCCGCGGCGCTGCCGTACCAAAGCGACGTCAAGAACCCGGCCTACGCACCGGCCGTTCATCGGTTGGATAAGTGGATCGCTGACAAAGCGGCCTGATCGCCTCGCGCGGACCGCTGCCGGCTCTCCCGCAAGCATTCCCCTGCAACATTAACTCTGACGCTCGCTGCACGGGCCCTGGCCCCGCCGCTGCTCATTGTCCTTGCAACGTGAGCCCCGGTTGGGCCATCACTGGCGCGACCGGGGTCGTTAGAGCGCGCATCGCTTGCTGGCGAGGCGGGTGCGCAGGGTTTCGCGGAGGGGTCATGCTGTGGGTCTATGTCCCGCGCGGCGCATCGCTCGAGCGCGTGCCGGTCACGTCGAATGTCGACGTGCCTGACAACGCGATTTGGTTCGACATGGTCAACCCCACCCTCGAGGAAGATAAGCTCGTCGAGCGTCAAGTCGGCGTGGCCGTTCCCACGCGCGAAGAAATGCAGGAAATCGAGGTCACGAGCCGGCTATATGTGGAAAATGGCGCCCGCTATATGACCGCGACGCTGATGTGTCAGTCCGACACTGCCGCGCCGAAGACGACGCCGGTGACCTTCATCCTGTCCGGCCATCGGCTGATTACGGTGCGTTACGACGAGCCCCGCCCGTTCATGATCGTCGGTAACAAGCTCGCCCGTGTTTGTCCCCCGGAGGTGACGGGGGAATCGGTATTGATGGATCTGCTCGACGCGGTGATCGATCGTGCCGCGGACATTCTGGAACGCATTGGTTCCGAGGTGGATCAGATCTCGCACGATATTTTCGAGCCCGAGGCCGGGGGCGCTGATCGCACACGAAGCTACAACGATATTCTCAAGGCCATCGGCAAAAAAGGCGACCTCGCTTCCAAGGTGCGCGAGAGCCTGGTGTCGATCGGACGCCTGCTGCTTTACCTCGCCAACGAAGCCGATAGCATGCGCTGGGCGAAGGAGCCGCGCGCTCAACTTCGCGGCATGCAGCGCGACGTGCACTCATTGTCCGACCATGCCGCCTATCTTTCCAACAAGATTCAGTTCCTGCTCGATGCCATGCTAGGGGTAGTCACCATCGAGCAAAACAATGTCATCAAGATCTTTTCAGTCGCGGCCGTGGCGCTGATGCCGCCGACGCTGATCGCGTCGATCTACGGTATGAATTTCAAGAACATGCCCGAGCTCGATTGGCAGCTGGGCTATCCTGTCGCGGTCGTGATGATGATAGTCGCAGCCGCGCTGCCGTACTTCTTTTTCAAATGGAAGAAGTGGCTCTGAGCTAAAGCAGCATCATTGAAGATCACGCTCCGTCATCCGGCCTTCGCCATCAGACGTGCTGGCCGCCATTGATGTGGATCTCGGCGCCGTTCACATACGAGGACGTGTCGGTGCAGAGCACATAGATTATCTTGGCGACTTCATCGGGCGTGCCGAGCCGGTGCATCGGAATTTGATGGGCTACGATTTCCGAGGTTCCCGGAGAGAGAATTGTGGTATCGATCTCGCCTGGAGCGATGGCATTGACGCGGATGCCGAGCGGACCGAAGTCGGCGGCCATCTCGCGGGTGAGCGCCGCCAGCGCGGCCTTGGAAGTGGCATAGGCTGCGCCCGCGAAAGGATGCACGCGCGAGCCGGCAATCGAGGTGACGTTGACGACCGAACCTTTGGCGGCCTTGAGTTCTTCCAGCAGCCCGCGCGCAAGCATGATCGGCGCGAAGAAGTTCACCCGGAACACGTGGTCCCAGACGTCGACCGTTGTATCGATCGAGGAAAGCCGCTTGCCCCCGTCAGCCTTGGGCGAGATCGCGGCATTGTTGACAAGGGCGTGCAGTTCGCCGTTCTCGAGCCGCCGCTTGATCTCGGCGATGGCGCCCAGCGTTCGGTCGGGGTCGGCAAGATCGACCTGGATGTGATCCTCCGGCCCCATTTCCCACGGGCAGTTCTCCGGGAATGCGTGGCGCGAGCAAGTAATGACGCGCCACCCGGCCGCCGAAAAGCGCTTCACGGTGGCATGGCCGATCCCACGGCTCGCCCCGGTGAGCAGGAGGGCGCGGCGCGGTTGATTCGATTGCGGCGTCGCCATGAAATCAATCCCAGGAGGCTTGTAATGCTAGAGCGGTTTGCGGTCCGGCGAAACGGGAAACCTCGCTGGCAATGTCGCCTTTCCGCGTTGCTAGCCGGCCCGCGCCTGGCCGGAGAATGCGCTCAGGGATAAAGCCGCGTCTTGCGCCAGGGCGCGTCAAACGCTTCGCGGCGGAACTCGAGCCGCTCGTGTAGCCGGAACGGCCGCTCTTCCCAGAACTCGATCAGGAGCGGACGCAGCCGGTAGCCGGTCCAATTCGGTGGTCGTGGAATCGTACCAAGAGCGAACTTCGCGGTGTAAAACGCGATCGACTTCTCGAAGGCGTGGGGACTCTCGAGCGGTGCCGACTGTTTGCTGGCCCAGGTGCCGATCTGGGTCAGGCGCGGGCGCGTCGCGAAATATGCATCAGCTTCCGCATCTTCGATGCGCTCCACCGGACCGCGCAGCCGCACCTGCCGATTCAGCGATTTCCAATGAAAGAGCAGTGCGCCTTTGTGGTCCCTGTCCAGCTCCTGTCCCTTCTGGCTTTCGATATTCGTATAGAACACAAATCCTGCTTCACCGAAGCTCTTCATCAGCACCATGCGGACATTGGGTAGACCGTCCGCATCGACCGTGGCCAGCGACATCGCGGTAGGGTCGCGCGGCTCGCTCCGGGTCGCTTGCTCGAACCAGGCCGCAAACAGCTTGAGAGGCTCCTCAGCCTCGGTGAAGTCACCGCTTGTTAGCCCGGTAGGATGTTGCATCGGCATTGATTCAGACATTTTGCATCCGCGCGGCGGCAGCACAACATAGCGCTTACGGACGGCGCATTTCCCGGCCGCGGCGACGAGAATAGAACGAGGCGCCCCTGAACGCACCATTGTTTGAACGCAGCCAAGGCGAAGGCCGCCCCGACCACGGCGGGCGATGGGGGCCTGCTGAACCCTTCCGGTCCGCATTGCAGTATAGGCCCGCGCCCACCACATTGAATCCATACGATTGGGGCGGTACTCGCACGACAATGGCGACTTGCCTGGGAGAGAGTGAGGATGCGTGACCCCTACGATGTTCTTGGGGTAGCGAAGACCGCGAGCGTTGCGGAGATCAAGAGCGCCTTCCGCCGGCAAGCGAAGAAGCTGCATCCGGACGCCAACAAGCATGATCCGAGGGCGGCTGCGCGCTTTGCCGAGTTGAACGCGGCCTATGAAATCCTGGGCGAGGAGAGCAAGCGCAAGGCTTTCGATCGCGGCGAGATCGACGCCGAAGGCAAGCCGCGATTCCAGGGGTTTGAGGGATTCGGCCCTGGTCGCGGGCAAGGCGGCTTCGGCCCTGAGGGCGTTTTCGAAACCTTCAGCTGGGGGCGTGATGGCTTTCAACAGGCCCGCGGCCGCGGCGGTGGTTTTCGTGGCTTCGGCGGTTTGGGCGGCTTCGAGGATATCTTGAAGGAAGCGTTCGGAGGCGCCGGACGTTCGGGACGGCCTGGCGGCGGCTTCCAATTCGAGCAGGAGGATGTGGGCCGCGCCGGCCAGGACATCACCGCGGCGCTTACGATCACGCTGGCGGAAGCGGCCAAGGGCACGGACAAGCGCGTGCAGCTCCCGACTGGCAGGGAGGTCGACGTCAAGATCCCCGCCGGACTGAACGAGGGCCAAACCATCCGCCTGAAAGGGCAGGGACTCGCCGGCGCTGGCGGCCGTGCCGGCGACCTTCTCATCACCGTCTCGGTCGCGCCGCATCCGCTGTTTGCGCGCGCTGGCGCGGATCTGCGGCTCGAGCTTCCGATCTCGCTCTACGAGGCGGTGCTCGGGGCCAAGGTGCGCGTGCCGACGCTCGATGGCGCGGTCGAGTTGGCCATTCCTCCCGGCACTAGTTCCGGGCGTACCTTTCGCCTCAAGGGCAAGGGCTTTCCCGCGAAACAGGCTAAAGGCGATTTGCTCGCCACGGTGCGGATCATGTTGCCCGAGGGGGACGACGCGGACCTTGAAGAGCTGATGCGCAAATGGCGCAAGGCCAAGCCCTATGATCCGCGCAAGAGCATGGGATGAGCGTCCCTGTCGGTCGCAACCTCTGACGCGTCATCTTGCCTGCGGGGCGCCTTTGTCGATTTGATCATAGGCCGCCTGCGCAACGCTGAGCAGCCGCTCACGGTCGGGCGGTCCGCTCACCACATAGGCTAGCCCGCGCTCGACCCAATAGATCGCGGCGAAGCGATCCACTTCGCGGTAACGCATGGCGGTCTGCGGCGAGTCCGTGCGTGCATAATAGATCGTAAAGCGCTCGCCGGAGGGGCCTTCATACATGCAGAACGCGGCCGGGCCGAACGGGCCGGGCAGCAGACGCCCGCCTACGAGCTTTAGTCCGCTCGGTTCGAGATCGGGGATCCGCAGCTCGTAGTCGAGACGTTTCGACAGCCATTGGATCAAATGCGGTCGCTCACCACCGGTGACCTCGACCGGATGGCGCACCTCGACCACGTAGACCCTGTGCGCATCGAGTGCCTGTGTGGTGAACGTGTCGAAGCGGCTCGGCGCGGCCGCCGATGCTCCACGGGCCATCCAGCCGACGACCCCGCCGGCGACAAACGCCATGATCACCGCAGCGGCCGCGATAGCACGCCAGGAGCGTGCTGCGCGGGCGAGCCGGTCGAGGTCGAAGCGCGCCGGGACTGGCTCGGAGCCGAGGGCGCCGAAGCGCGCGCGGATGGCCTCCGCTTGCGCTCGCCACTGGGCAACGCGGGCAGCGTCTTCCGGATGCGAGGCAAGCCACGCCTCGACGGCGCCACGGCGGTCGGCCGCGATCTCGCCGTCGACATAAGCGTGCAACTCCTCCTCGGTCACGGGCTGGTGTCGATCGATCATGGTCTTCTTCCTCGACTTATTTGATACGGCGAAGCGCCGGGCGTTCGCCGTCGAGATAAGCTTTGATCTGCATGCGGGCGCGTGCGAGTCGCGACATCACCGTCCCGATGGGCACGCCCTGCACTTCAGCGACCTCGCGGTAAGTGAGGCCTTCGAGCACGACCAGAAGCAGGGCCGAGCGCTGATCCTCGACCAGCGAGGCAAGCGCCCGCTCGATATCGCGTGCTCCAGCCTCAGGTCCGGCCACCTCGGGCGCATCGTTGTCGTCGATGGCCTGCAGCGCTGGGCGCCGCGCCAACGCCCGCAGCCGGTTGCGATTGAGGTTGGTCAGTATCGTGTACAGCCAGCTGCGAATGTCGCCACCATGAAACAGATGCTCTGACCTCAGCGCCCGCACCAGCGTGTCCTGGACGAGGTCGTCGGCAAGTTCGCCATTGCGCGTGAGCGCGCGCGCATAGCGTCGCAACGCGGGTACCGAGGCCTCGATCCCTTGCCGGAATCCGCCCAACGCCCTCTCCTTCATCCAGTCGCCGCAAGGTATCGCCGATTGCGACGACACGCGACAGGCGTCGGTTTTGCCGCGCCCTACGTTGTCACCCCGACAAACACTTTGCGTCCAGCGATATTCCCAACGGCGGATGATGCAAGAGGGATGGCGAATGGCGGCTGCTTGTAGGGCTTGTTCCCCTGTGTCATAGGAGGCTCCCGGTCGATGGCCAGCGAGGGAGATCATGCCGGAAGCGTCGGGCCTCTTGCGTGGCAAACGGGGCCTGATTCTGGGTGTCGCCAACAACCGGTCCCTCGCCTGGGGTATCGCAAAGGCTTGCCATCGGCAGGGCGCCGAGCTCGCCTTCACTTATCAAGGCGACGCCTTCAAAAAGCGGGTCGAGCCGCTCGCGCAAGAGGTCGGCGGGCTGGTGATCGGCCATTGCGACGTGACCGAGCCCGGCACCATCGACACCGCTTTCGCGACACTGGCAGCGAAATGGGGCGCGCTCGATTTTCTCGTGCACGCCGTCGCTTTCTCGGACAAGGATCAATTGTCGGGGCGTTATCTCGACACGACACCGGATAATTTTTGCAACACGATGCTTGTGAGCTGCTACTCGTTCACCGCGCTGGCGCAACGCGCGGAGAAGCTGATGCCGAGCGGCGGCGCGCTACTTACGCTCACCTATTACGGCGCCGAGAAATGGATGCCTCATTACAACGTGATGGGAGTTGCCAAGGCGGCGCTCGAATCGTCGGTGCGCTATCTCGCCGCCGATCTGGGCGAGAAGAACATTCGCGTAAACGCCATTTCCTCGGGTCCGATCAAGACCCTGGCGGCGTCGGGCATTGGCGACTTCCGCTACATCCTGAAATGGAACGAGCACAACGCGCCGCTCCGTCGCAGCGTGACGATCGAGGAAGTCGGCGATACCGCGGTGTATTTCCTCTGTGATCTCTCGCGCGGCGTCACGGGCGAGATTCACCATGTCGATGCCGGCTACCACATCGTCGGAATGAAGCATCCCGCCGCGCCCGATATCGTCGTTGGCAATGAGTGAGGTGGTGTCTCGCATGTCGCGATGTCGCGCAGGATCTGTGCTGATGATTCCTCCAGGCGGACCAGCGATAGCGCTCTCGCCCTGAGCGGCGGATGAACTCGTGCCGCGACCCGTCATCTACTATATCCGCCACGGCCTTACCGATTGGAACGTCGAACAGCGCCTACAGGGCCGGCACGACGTGCCGCTCAATGCGGCGGGCTGCGCGCAAGCCGCGCGCTGCGCCGGGATCCTGCAGGATCTGTTCCGGCGCGAGGACCGTGCCCCGGAAAGTTTCGATTATGTATCGAGTCCGCTTGTCCGCGCTCGCAAGACGATGGAGATCGTCCGCGCGACGCTCGGGCTCGAGCCCACCGGTTATGCGGTCGAACGACAACTTGCCGAGATCTCATTCGGGGAATGGGAAGGGCTGACCTATTTGGAAGTGACGGCTCGGGACAAGGGCATCGTTGCCGCGCGCGAATCCGACAAGTGGGGCTTCACGCCGCCCGGCGGCGAAAGTTATGCGCAAGTCGTCCTTCGCGTGCGCCAATGGTACGACAGCGTCGCCAGAGACACGGTCGTCGCCGCCCATGGCGGCACTGCGCGCGCATTGATTGCCTATCTCGGGCTCGCGTCGCCGCAGGACGCCACGCATTATTCCATCGATCAGGGTGTGGTCTATTTGTTCGCCGGAAACTGCCTCGCGCGTTACGCTTAATGGTAAACGGCAAATCCGGGCCAGCGATCAGCAGGCTGACTAAGGCATACTTCATCCCCATTGCGGCGCCGGCACTAGCCATTTGACCGCGGCTGGGACGCGGGCTACCACACGCCGGCGGGTGGAACCCCATGTCGTTCAATACCTTCGGTCACCTTTTCCGGGTCACGACCTTCGGCGAAAGCCACGGGGTCGCGATCGGTTGCGTGATCGACGGTTGCCCGCCGCGCATTCCGCTGACCGAGGGCGATATCCAGCCCTATCTCGACAAGAGACGGCCGGGCCAGTCGCGTTTCACCACGCAACGACGCGAACCGGACCAAGTGAAAATACTCTCCGGCGTGTTCATGGACGAAGCTACCGGCAAACAGGTGACGACGGGGACACCGATTGCGCTCGTCATCGACAACGTTGATCAGCGCTCGAAGGATTACTCCGACATCAAGGACAAGTATCGGCCCGGGCACGCCGATTACACCTACGATGCCAAATACGGCATCCGCGACAATCGCGGCGGCGGCCGGCAATCCGCGCGCGAGACCGCGATGCGCGTTGCCGCGGGCGCGATTGCACGCAAGATCGTGCCGGGCATGATCGTGCGCGGCGCGCTGATCCAGATGGGCAACCACAAAATCGAACGCGCGCGCTGGAACTGGGACGAGGTCGAGCGCAACCCGTTCTTCTGTCCGGATGCGGAGCAGGCGAAGTTCTTCGAAAGCTATCTCGACGATATCCGCAAGCGCGGTTCCTCGGTGGGCGCCGTCATCGAGGTCGTCGCAGAAGGCGTACCCGTCGGTCTCGGTGCGCCGATTTACGGCAAGCTGGACGGCGATCTCGCTGCCGCTTTGATGGGCATCAATGCCGTGAAGGGAGTTGAGATCGGCGCAGGCTTTGGAGCAGCGGCGCTGAGCGGCGAAGAGAATGCCGACGAAATCCGCATCGGCAATGAGGGCAAGCCGGTATTTCTCTCCAATCATGCGGGCGGCATTTTGGGCGGCATTTCGACCGGGCAGCCGATCATCTGTCGGTTTGCGGTCAAGCCGACGTCATCGATCCTCATCCCCCGGCGGACGGTCGATCGATATGGGGCCGAGACGGAGATCAGCACCAAGGGTCGCCACGACCCCTGTGTCGGCATTCGCGCGGTCCCCATCGGCGAGGCCATGGTGGCATGTGTGATCGCCGATCACTATCTGCGTCAGCGCGGGCAGGTCGGCGAGACGCCTGCATGGCCGTTCCGCCGTCTTTGATGGAGTAAGACCGGCGTGCTCGAGAGCTATCAGCGCGTGGAAGCGGTGCTCACGGCCTTTGCCGTCGGGGAAATCGTGGTCGTCACCGATGACGACGACCGCGAGAACGAGGGTGACCTGTTCGTCGCGGCTTCGCTGTGTACGCCCGAGAAGATGGCTTTCATCATTCGCCATACTTCCGGCATCGTCTGTGCGCCGCTGTCGCCGGACGAGGCGAAGCGCCTGCATCTTGATCCCATGGTCGCAGCGAACGACGCTCCGCTCGGCACCGCCTTCACGGTTTCGGTCGACGTGCGTCACGGCCTCACCACCGGCATTTCGGCGGAGGAGCGGAACAATACCGTGCGCGCACTCGCCAACCACAATTCCGGCGCGTCCGATTTCGTGCGGCCGGGCCACGTCTTCCCTCTTGTTGCGAAGGACGGAGGCGTGCTGATGCGCTCCGGGCATACCGAAGCCTGTGTCGACCTCTGCCGGCTCGCGGGATTGCCCCCGGTCGGCGTTCTCGCCGAACTGATGAACGACGACGGTACGGTGATGCGCGGACCAACCGTGACGGCGTTCGCCGCGCGCCACAAGCTCAAGCAGATCTCGATCGCCGATCTGATCGCCTATCGCCAGACGCGCGACAAGCTCGTCAAGCGGATCGGTGAATTCCCGGTGCAAAGCGAGATCGGCACGCTCGCCGGCTATGCCTATGTGACCCCGTTCGATGCCATCCAACATATGGCGTTCGTGTATGGCCGAATCGGTGACGGCAAGAACATGCTTGCGCGCCTGCATCGTGCCGACATCATTCGCGACGTCTTTGGCGGCGCACATCCGATCCAGTCCTCCTTGCAGCGTTTCAAGCAGGAGGGTCGCGGCGTGATCGTTTTCCTGCGCGACGGAGCGGCGGGTGTGCCCACGCATGCCATTCCGCAGCCGGGCCCGACCGGCTCCGAGGTCGCGCGCTCGCGGCAATGGCGCGAGGTCGGCCTTGGCGCCCAGATTCTCAAGGATCTGGGGATCACCTCCATCCGCTTGCTCACGTCCGCGAAGCTTACTTACGTGGGACTCGCAGGATTTGGCATTGAGATCGCGTCGACCGAAACGATCGATGATAGAAGGCGGCAGTAAGTGCTGCGAGCCAGCGCCTGGCTGGCCGGGCAAAGCATCAGATGAGAAATCATCGCTGACGGAGAGAGGGATGTATACAGCGCTCAGCTCGATCGTCGCCGCCGGCGCCGCCGCATTGCTGGCGCTCGGAGCTGTGGCGGCGCCGAGGTCGCCGCTGCCACTCGCCGACAAGAGCCCGGGTGCGGTCCCGGTTGATGTCGAACTCGTGTTAGCCGTCGACGTGTCCTACTCGATGGATCCGGAGGAACAGGCGCTGCAGCGGGAGGGCTACATCACCGGAATCACGTCGCGCGATTTCATGCAGGCGTTGCGCAGCGGCCAGCACGGAAAAGTCGCGGTCACCTATTTCGAGTGGGCGGGACCGTACGACCAGAAGATCATCGTGCCGTGGCGGCTGATCGACGGCCCCGAGGCTGCCGACGCCTTCGCCAACGAAATCGCCCGTGCGCCGTATCGACGGGCCTCGCGCACCTCGATTTCGGGCGCGTTGAACTTTGGCAAGCCCCTTTTCGACGCCAGCGGCTATCGCGGCTCCCGCCGCGTCATCGACGTCTCGGGGGATGGTGCCAACAATAGCGGGCCATTCGTCACGCTCGTGCGGGACGACGTGCTCGCGGCCGGCATAACCATCAATGGCCTGCCAATCATGTTGAAGCGGCCGAGCGCGTTCACAATGGATATCGACAACCTCGATGTCTATTACGAGGATTGCGTGATTGGCGGACCCGGCGCCTTCGTCGTGCCGATCCGGCAGCGCGAGCAATTCAAGGAAGCCACCCGCACCAAGCTGGTGCTGGAGATCGCGGGCCGTCTGCCGGCAGGGCGTGCGATCCCGGTGCAAGCGAGGGCACCGCGCGTCTCATGCACGATCGGCGAGCAGATGTGGCGAGATCGCTGGGGGAATTAGCGCGCAGGTCCGAGACTTGGCTTTTACCGCAGTTCGAGGTGTCCCTCGCCTTCGAGAGTGGCAAGATCGATGCGAGCGACGCAGGTTACATGGACATAATCGAGCGTTAGGTCTCCGACGAGTTTGATCTCCGAAGAGCCATTCTTGTTTTCGATGGCGCGAAGGTCGGAGCGGCTGCGGTCGAGCGGCACGACGAGCTCGGTGCCTCCCCGCGTGTCGGTGAACTTGATGGGAACATGACCCAGCGCAATGGCCTCCTTCATGGCCTCGCGCGTTTTCTCGCGCAGAGAAGCCACTACCGGATGGGTACCTTTGCAGAGAAATTCCACTAGCTGGTTCACTCGGCCCTCCTCGTTCATGATTTGCCGCAGCGGGCAACCTTAGCAGGGTTTGCAACCATCCTTGCAGGTCTCGCCGGCAGGGCTTTTCGGTTCAGTGACGGGCAATCATTTTTCGAAAGCGCCGACCACTTCTACGTGCGCTGAAAACAGGAATTGATCCACTGGTACGATGTGCATGATACGATAACCGCCGTCAACGAGGATGCGCGCGTCGCGCGCAAAGGTTACCGGATTACAGGAGACGGCGACCACCGTCGACACAGCGGAAGCCGCGAGCGCGCGCGCCTGCGCTTCGGCGCCTTGTCGCGGCGGATCGAACACTACGGCATCGAGCCGGTCGAGTTCGCGCGGCATCAACGGACGGCGAAACAGGTCCCGCTGCTGCGCCGCGACCGGCTTGAGGCCCGGAGTTGCTGCCGCAGCCCGCCGTAAGGCGTCGATCGCGTCTTTGTCGCTGTCAACCGCGGTGACCTGGGCGCGCTCGGCAAGGCGCAGCGCAAATGGTCCGATGCCGCAGAACAGGTCAGCCACGGTTTTCGCGCCCTCGCAGTGCGTTGCCACGAGCTGGGCCAAGATCGTTTCTCCGGCATTCGTTGCCTGCAAGAATGCGCCCGGCGGCAGCATGACCAAGGCGCGGCCGACGCCGAGCATGGGCGGCGTGCGCTGCGCGACAATTTCGCCATGGCGCGTGAGCCGCGCAAGATTTTGGCGCTCCGCGACATGGGCCAGCGCCGTCGTGTCTGCCGCCGTCAACGGGCCCGATCCGCGCACGTCGACGTCGAGGCCCGTATCCGTCGCCGTTATCTGAATGTCGAGGGGCTTGCGGACCGACGCGAGCACCTCGGCAATGTCCCAGGCCGCCGTGATCGCTCCGCTGAGCGCTGGCGCGAGGATGGGGCAGCGGTCGATCGCCACCACGTGATGCGCCTTGAGCGCGGCAAAGCCCACCTCGAGCACGTCGCGCGCGCTGCGGCGGGCGTGGAATACGGCGCGGCGCCGCCCATGGCCATGAGCATCGATCAAGTCGCCAACTGGTGCATCCAGTCCTGCTCGTGCCAGCGCGGTGACGACCAGACCGCGTTTCCAATCGCGATAACGCGTGCTGGCCAAGTGTTGCAGCGCGCAGCCGCCGCAGACCCCGAAATGGGGGCAGATCGGCGCGATGCGCTCGGGACTCGCGACGTCGAGTTTAGCCAGATGGCGGCGGTCGGCATGCCCGGGCCAAGGCTCGACCTCGGCAGTCTCGCCCGGCAGTGCGTAAGGGACATAGACGGCGCCCGCGGCAGTATCCGCGACACCCTCGCCGCGCGATCCCAACCGGGCGATCACTAGCCGCTCGACCATGGACTTCCGATAGCCGGCGCTCGCAAGCGCGTCCAGAACGTCAGCTATGCCGCGCCGCGATGAAGAACTCACGGTTACCTTCACCGCCCGCAATGGGCGAGGGCACGATCCCGACGACCTGCCAGCCGCGGGACCTGACGAAGCCGGCGACCTCTTCGCAGACTGCGGCATGAACGTGGGGATCACGCACGATGCCTCTCTTCACGAGGCGTCGGCCGGCTTCGAATTGCGGCTTGATCAGCGCAAGCATGCATGCCGGCGTCCGCGCCAATGCGAGCGCCGCCGGCAGCACGAGTTTGAGCGAAACGAAGCTCACGTCGACGACAATGAAATCCGGCGGCTCAGAGAGCTGCGCCGGAGGGAGAAGACGAATGTCGGTTCCTTCGATCGAGACGACCTCCGGTCGCGTGCGCAGGCCCTCATCCAACTGGCCGCGACCGACATCCACGGCATAGATTCGGCGCGCGCCGCGGCCCAGCAGGACCTGTGTAAAGCCGCCGGTCGAGGCGCCGACATCGAGGCAGATGCGGCCCCGGGGGTCGAATATCGGATCAAATGCAAAGTGATCGAGCGCGGCCGCGAGCTTAACGCCACCGCGCGATACGTAAGGGTGCGCGGGCTCCGCGCGCAGCACAGCCTCGGCGGAGACTTCCTGCGACGGCCTCTCGACGACGCGGCCGTCGGCGCTCACGCGGCCCGCGGCAATCGCCGCCTGTGCCTTGGCGCGACTCTCGAACAGGCTGCGCTCGACAAGCAGCCGGTCGATGCGAATGCGGTGGACCATGCATGTGCCGTTAGCGGGCGAGAGGACGAGCGGCGCGCAGCGTACCGAGGTTACCCAGGCGCGAACTGGAACAAATAACAGCGTTTGGCTGTTGTTTTCGGCGGCTCGCCGTGACCCGAGCCGCGCAGCCGGGGGGTCAACTCGGCTGAGACCAACACGGAGTTCAACCATGGCACGACGATATTCGCGCAGTGCTTCGAAGGACGTCGAGCGCGCAATGCGCAAGCGCAAACGCGGCACGCTCAAGAGCGGAAGAAGTGGAAGAAAGGTGAAAAGCCGCAAGCAGGCCATTGCCATCGGCCTCTCGGAAGCTCGCCGAAAGGGAAAGAAGGTCCCGCGCAGGGGCAAATAGCCCCGACGGCCTTAGCCGCGCCCTATCCTCACCGCGTCGCCCCGGAGATTTTGGCCGAGCGCCTCGAATGCCGTGGTAACGATACCTTTGGCATCAAGACCAGCTTGGGCGTACATGGCCGCCGGTGAATCCTGATCGATGAACACGTCGGGCAGCACCATGCTGCGCACTTTGAGGCCGCCGTCGAGCACGCCATTGACGGCAAGCGCCTGCAGCACATGAGCGGCAAAGCCGCCGATGGCGCCTTCCTCGATGGTGATGAGCACCTCGTGCTCGCGCGCGAGCCGAAGGAGCAGGTCCGTGTCGAGAGGCTTGGCGAAGCGGGCGTCGGCGACGGTGGTTGAAAGTCCGAGCGCGGCAAGCTCGTCCGCCGCTTTGAAGCATTCGGCAAGTCGCGCGCCGAACGAGAACAGCGCCACTTTGGTGCCCTCGCGCAGCACGCGCCCCTTACCGATCTCGAGCGGCTTGCCTTCCGCCGGCATCGGCACGCCCATGCCTTCGCCGCGTGGGTAGCGCAGCGCGGACGGACGGTCGTCGATCGCGGCGGCGGTCGCCACCATGTGCACAAGATCCGCTTCGTCCGCCGCCGCCATGATCACGAAACCAGGAAGGCAGCCGAGATAAGCCACGTCAAAGGCACCGGCATGGGTCGGGCCGTCGGCGCCGACGAGCCCGGCGCGGTCCATGGCAAAACGCACGGGCAGGCGCTGAATCGCCACGTCGTGCACGACTTGGTCGTAGGCGCGCTGCAGGAAGGTTGAATAGATGGTGGCGAACGGCTTGAAGCCTTCGGTCGCGAGCCCGGCGGCGAAGGTCACCCCGTGCTGTTCGGCAATGCCGACGTCGAAGCAGCGATCCGGAAATTCCTTGGCGAACAGATCGAGCCCCGTTCCTGACGGCATTGCAGCGGTAATGGCGACGATCTTGTCGTCCTTTTTTGCTTCCTTGATGAGGGCTTCCGCATAGACCTTGGTATAGGCGGGGGCGGCCGCTTTTGACTTCGCCTGCGCGCCCGTCGCTACGTCGAACTTGACGACGCCATGATATTTGTCGGCTGATTTTTCCGCCGGCTCGTAGCCCTTGCCCTTCTTGGTGACGACGTGAACGAGGAACGGCCCGTTCTTAGCATCGCGCACGTTCTTGAGCACGGGCAAGAGATGATCGATGTTGTGGCCGTCGATCGGCCCGACGTAGAAAAATCCGAGCTCGTCGAACAAGGTGCCGCCGGTGACGAGGCCGCGGGCATATTCCTCCATGGCCACCGCGCGCTGCTCGAGGAAGGGCGGCAGCAGCTTGGCGAGTTTTTTGACGGTATGCCGCACCGATCGGTAGGTCCGCCCCGAGACGAGACGCGCCAGATAACCCGAGAGTGCGCCCACCGGCGGCGCAATCGACATATCGTTGTCATTGAGGATGACGATCAAACGCGAATTCATGGCGCCAGCGTTGTTCATGGCCTCGTAAGCCATACCCGCCGACATGGCGCCGTCGCCGATCACGGCAATCACGTTGTTGGATTTGCCGGCGAGGTCGCGGGCGACCGCCATCCCCAGGCTAGCCGAGATCGACGTGGAGGAGTGCGCCGCGCCGAATGGGTCGTATTCGCTCTCGGCGCGCTTGGTAAAGCCGGAAAGTCCGCCCCCCTGCCGCAATGTTCGGATGCGATCGCGCCGGCTGGTGAGGATCTTATGCGGATAGGCTTGATGGCCTACGTCCCAGACAAGGCGGTCCTCCGGAGTGTTGAACACGTAATGCAGCGCCACCGTCAGCTCGATGACCCCGAGTCCGGCGCCGAGGTGACCGCCCGTGACCGCGACCGCGTCGACGGTTTCCTGGCGCAACTCGTCGGCGAGCTGGCGGAGTTGGCTGCTCTCCAGGCGACGCAGGTCGGCCGGCGTCTTGACGAGATCGAGGAGCGGGGTCTTGGAAGGCTGAGGCACGGGCGACTCCACCGAATGGGGGCGGTACCCTAACGGGTTGGCCACGGTTAAACCAGACGGACGATAAAGCCAAACAAAGAACGCCGCGAAGTGCTTAACGTTTCTGGGGTTTTCTGCGATGCTGCGGAACTTGCTGCGCTTCGGGGCGTTGCTTTTTTAACGCTGACAGGGAGCGAGTTGCCTCATGGCACGACGTGCGACTTGGCAGCACGGCTGCCTTGAACTGTCGCTCCAATCCCACGCTGCCGCGGCGTTCCCAGGCGTCACCCCGCAGGATCGCATCCATTTCGGGTGCGCTGCGGCGCAATGCAGGCATGCGAGCTGAGCGTGGGCCTTCAGGTATATCGCAGGAAACGCAAGTTTGATCTGACCCCGGAGCCGCGGGGGCGCGTGCATCGAAGCGCAGGCCATCAATTCGTCATCCAAAAGCACGCGGCGCGGCGTTTGCATTATGACCTGCGGCTGGAGCTCGGCGGGGTGATGAAGAGCTGGGCCGTCACGCGCGGCCCAAGCCTCGTTCCCGGTGAGAAGCGCCTTGCGGTCCATGTGGAAGACCATCCGATCGAATACAACGCATTCGAGGGGACCATCCCCGAGGGGGAGTATGGCGGCGGGACCGTGATGGTTTGGGATCGCGGCCGCTGGCATCCGGAAGGCGACCCCTACGCCGGATACAAGAAAGGCCATCTCGATTTCACCCTCGAGGGCAAGAAGCTGCACGGGCGGTGGCATCTCGTGCGCATGCGCGGCAGGGCGGGAGAGAAAAAAGAGCCATGGCTTCTCATCAAGTCCAAGGATGAGGAAGCCCGCAGCGCGAGCGATCCGGATATTCTCGAGGAGGAGCCGCTGTCGGTGGTCAGCGGCCGCTCGATGCCCGAGATCGCCGACGGCAAAGGGCGCAAGCGCGTTTGGCACTCGAACCGAAGCGTCAAGGAGAACGTCAAGGCGGGCGCAACCAAAAGCCTCCGGCCGCCTACGAGCGCGCGGAAAAGTTCACAGCGTGCCCGCAACCCGCGCGGGCGGAGCGAAGCGAAGAAGAGCAGCAAGGACGAGGCGCGCAAGAGCAAGGATAAGGACCGGCGGCCGCCTGGCGCGCGCCTGCCAGATTTCGTGCCGCCTTCGCTCGCCACCTTGCATGAGACGCCGCCGGGCGGCAGTGGCTGGGCGCACGAGATCAAGTTCGATGGCTATCGGATCCAGGCGCGGCTCGACCACGGCAAAGTCCGCCTGCTCACCCGCAAGGGTCTCGATTGGAGGGACAAATTCCCGAACATTGCCGCCGCCGTCGCCAAGCTTCCGGCGCGCACGGCGCTGATCGACGGCGAGGTGGTCGTCGAGGATAAAAACGGCATTTCAAACTTTTCGGAGCTGCAGGCGGCGCTCAAGGCAGGCGAGCGGGAACGCTTCATCTACTACGTCTTCGATCTTCTCCATCTCGATGAGCGCGACTTGACCGGGTTGCCCATGCTCGAGCGCAAGGGCGAACTGGCGCGGCTACTCGAAAGGGCAGGGCGCGGGCCGATCAGATACAGCGAGCACTTCCTCGAAGAGGGTCCAGCGGTGTTGCGGCATGCCTGCCAAATGGCGCTCGAAGGAATAGTGTCGAAACGAATTGACGCCCCCTATCGCAGCGGACGCTCCGACAGCTTCATCAAGACCAAATGCTCCAACGCCCAGGAATTGGTAGTCGGCGGCTACTCGCCTTCGACCGTGCTGCCGCGGGCAATCGGCGCGCTCGTGGTCGGCTATTACGATGGTGGCCGGCTCGTCTATGCGGGCCGGGTCGGCACCGGTTACACGCGCACCCTGGCGCGCGACCTGTGGAAGCGCTTGCATCCGCTGGAGACGACCGCGCCGCTCTTCGACCGAATTCCCCGCGCCGAGGCCCGCCGCTCCGACGTCCGCTGGGTCGAGCCCAAGACGGTGATCGAAGCGAACTTGCGCGGCTGGACCGCGGATGGGCTCGTGCGCCAGGCGGCGTTCAAGGGCGTGCGCGAAGACAAGTCCCCGCAGGAGGTCGTCCGCGAAAAGGCGGCGACGATCGCGTCGGGTGCGGCGCCCGCGCCGAAAATCGCAGCGGAGGCGGCAAAGACCATGACGAGGACGTCGAAGACGAAGCCGCGATCGAGCGCTCATAGCTCGAGCCGCCGGCGGCAGGAGAGCGAAGGCGCTGTGCGCTTCACGCACCCCGACCGGGTCTATTGGGCCGATGTCGGCATCACCAAACAAGACCTGGCCGATTACTATCGCTCGGTTTGGGACTGGATGGCGCCGCATATCATCAGTCGGCCGCTAGCCCTCGTGCGCTGCCCCGATGGAACAAGCGGCGAGTGCTTCTTCCAAAAGCATGCCTCGGCCGGGCTGACCGAGCAAAATCTCCGCACCGTCATCGATCGTAACCGGCGGCAGGTAATTGCCGTTGAAGACCTCAACGGCGTGCTTTCGTTGGTGCAGGCGGGCGTGCTCGAATTGCACGTGCGTGGATCGACGATCGATCATTTGGACATTTGCAACCGCATCGTTTTCGACATCGATCCCGGTGAGGACGTAGCATGGACGAGCGTGGTGGCAGCCGCGCGCGACGTGCGCGAGCGCCTCGCCGCCCTCGACCTGCAAAGCTTCGTCAAGCTCACCGGCGGCAAGGGATTGCACGTCGTTTTGCCCATCGGCAGCGCCGATTGGCGCAGCACCAAGAATTTCGCGCAGGCGGTCGCGCTCGCGATGACCGCCGACGACCCGGACCGTTACGTCGCCAAAATCACGAAGTCCCTGCGCAAGGGGAAAATCTTCGTCGACTACTTGCGCAACTCGTTGGAGCAGACCTCGGTCGCGGCGTATTCGACGCGTGCCCGTCCAGGGGCGGCCGTCTCGGCGCCGGTGACATGGGAGGAGCTGGGGCGGACCAAGGGCGGCAACCAACATACGGTGCTGAACCTGGGCAGACGCCTCAGCGGCCTCAAGCAGGATCCGTGGAAGGATATCGGACGGCTGAAGCAGAACTTGCCGGATCTGCGGAAATTGCGGCGCCGATAGCGAAGTCGGAACTCGTCCTAGGTGACGTCGAGCGGTTCTGTGCCGGTCGGCTTGCCGGCGGCATCGAGCGTGATCTTCTCGACTCGCGCCTCGGCCTGGCGCAACAGCTCCTCGCAACGACGCTTGAGCGCCTCGCCACGCTCATAGATGGCGACCGACTCCTCGAGCGGCACCTTGCCTTCCTCGAGCCGCTTGACGATCGATTCGAGTTCCTCGATCGCCCGCTCGAAGGGGAGGCGCTTGACGTCGGAATGGGCGTTGTCGGCCATGGCGCGATCCGCTGAGTCGCACACTATATAATGTACTCCGCCAGAGCGGGCCACCGTCCCCGGCCAGCGTTATTCGCGGCGACGGTCATCGCTATACCTCCGACGGGCCCCGCGCCTTCCGCGCAGGGTACTATCCTGCCTGCATCAGCGCGGCGACATGGGCGGCGACCGAATTCGCCAGCCCTTCGAGGTCATAGCCGCCTTCGAGTACCGACACCACACGACCTCCGGCGCTCGCGTCGGCAACCTCCATCAGTTTACGCGTCGCCCAGTCGAAATCGGTTTCGAGCAAATTAAGGTTGGCGAGCGGGTCGCGCATGTGAGCGTCGAAACCGGCGGAGATCACGAGCAGATCCGGCCGGAAATCCCGGAGTCGTGGCAGAATCACCGTTTCGAAGGCGGCGCGAAACTCCTCTCCGCCATCGCCCGGGCGCAGCGGCGCGTTGACGATGGTGTTGTGCTCGCCGCGTTCGCTCACCGCGCCCGTGCCAGGATAGAGCGGCATCTGGTGCGTCGAGCCATACAGCACGCTGCGGTCGGACCAGAAAATGTCCTGCGACCCGTTGCCGTGGTGCACGTCGAAATCGACGACGGCGGCACGCTCGATGCCATGTTTTTTCTTGGCGTAACGGGCAGCGATGGCGGCATTATTGAAAAGGCAAAACCCCATCGGTCGCGCTGTCTCGGTATGGTGGCCGGGCGGGCGCGTGGCGACGAAGGCGTTTGCCGTCTTGCCGGCCATCACTTCATCAACGGCGTGCACGGCGCCGCCGGCGGCGCGCAAGGCGGCGTCGAAGCTTCCGGGCGATAGCGTGGTGTCGGCGTCGAGCCCGAGCAGACCGTCCTTCGGCGTCGCCTCACGGATGGCGGTGACATAGTTCATGGGATGGCAGAGCGCGATGGTTTCGACCGAAGCGGCAGGGGCCTCGACGCGCACGAGGCTCTGAAAGCGCTCATGCGCCAACGCGCGATTGATTGCCCGCAGCCGATCGGGACGCTCCGGATGGCCGGCTGGCGTGAGGTGATTTAGGCAAGCGGGGTGGGTAATGAGAAGCGTGGACATCACACGATCCGGAGCGGCGTTGGACTGGTTATAGCAGAGGCCCTCGGTGGCGGCGGAAAGCTGCTCACTCCCATCTTTGCCCGGTAACCCTGACGCCGGCTGGCGGCGCCAAATCGTCGGGTACGAAGAAGGTCGGCGCGAGCGGTTCGCCCGCATCCACGCGATATTTCTCAAAGTTGGTGACGCCCTCGGCGGCGAGGAAGGTGTCGTCGATCAGAAAATTGCCGGTGAAGCTGCGCGAAGGCTTGTGGAACACGAGATACGCCGCATCCGCCATGATTTCCGGCGTGCGCGACATGCGCATCACCCGCTCGCCCCCGAGCAGGTTTTTGATCGCCGCGGTCGCAATGGTCGTGCGCGGCCACAGCGCATTCACGGCGATGCCCTTGTCGCGCAGTTCGCCCGCAAGCCCCAGCACGACGAGACTCATGCCGTATTTGGCGATCGAATAGGCGGTGCTGCCGGAAAACCATTTCTCCCGCATGTCAAGCGGTGGCGAATTCATGAGGATGTGCGGATTATCCGCCCTTTCGAGATGCGGAATGGCGTATTTCGAAACCATGAACGTGCCGCGCGTGTTGATCTGATGCATCAGATCGAAGCGGCGCATGTCGGTCTCCACGACCGGGGTGCGCTGGACGGCGCTGGCATTATTGACCACGATATCGAGCCTGCCGAAAGTTGCGACGGCTTGCTTGATCGCACTTTTCACCTGC
>Ga0306924_10001674_pt1 | contig 20465 bp, 9 predicted proteins | sample sta12Can44000111_FD_203756 | JGI IMG/M metagenome (GOLD analysis project Ga0306924, IMG submission 203756) | Lab enrichment of tropical soil microbial communities from Luquillo Experimental Forest, Puerto Rico - statanox.12C.anox.44.000.111 (v2)... | ecosystem: Environmental > Terrestrial > Soil...
CGCTGAGCCAGACGCGGACGTAACTATCGTTGGGGGTCATCGTGATAGCGTCGTCCTGCGGGAAGAACAGCCGGTGCAGGTGGTCGGCCTCGGCTTCCACCTGACGCCGTATCCGCATCCAGAGCTTGCTGACTGCCTTGTCGTTCATCTGCTATCTCCTGACATTCACGAAAACAACACGAGGTCATCGAGCACGGCGGGCTCGACCTCGGGCCTGAGCAGCCGTCGCAGACTGGCCTGCAACGCTCGGGCACGGCTGCGCGGGCGAGTGGCGGCGTGCTCGGCGACGGTACGAGCGACGGCCTCGGCGAGGCGGACCGGTAGGGCAGGCACGATGAGCACCTCGCGTGCGGCACCGGCTTCCAGTAGGTCCACGGCCAGCGCCAGCTTCTCGAGGAGGTCGTCGCGTGGGCCTGCCTCGACATCCTCTGAGGTCGGCTCAGCCTGCAGGACGATCAGCGATGGCGCGCCGCGCGAGAGTGCCTCGGTGCCGAGCAGTTCACGGGCGCTGCTCGATTCGGTGCGCTCACCGCTGACATCGAGGCGCGGTCCCGCCGACGTGCTGACCGCCCTGCCGATCGCGTACCTGACCCGAACCGGCGATTCGGCTTCTTCCCGTTCTGCGTATGGTCCCTCGCCGGCCTTATAGAAACGGCCGAAGTAGCGCAGCCACTCGGCCGGCGCGTCGAGCGCCACTGCGGCCGAACCGTGCGCGTCTGGCAGTCTGGTCCCGCCGATAAGCCGTCGGTACCAATCGATGCGCCCGGCGGCATGCGGGCCGAGCGCCTCGGTAATGATCCGCTCCCACGGCTGGGTCCCATCGGCCAGCTTCACGAGGATGATGCCGGCTGCGGTTCCCGTCGACCACCACTCGCTGGTCGCGTCCGGACAGCCCGTCTCCCAGTCGAGGCGCACTGCCTGCGCTGACGGCTCCGGCACCTGGAATCCGCCGGTATATCCGATCTGCCGACCGCCCCGGTGGAATCCCGACAGCAACGCGCCGGCAAAGGCCAGGACGATGAGTCTCGCCCAGTATCTCCTGCGTGTGGTTCGAAGCGGTCGCGCATTCGCCGAGAGGTAGACACGAGCCCGGTCCCGTTGCACGCCGAACTGGATCAGCGCAGTCAAACCCACGGTCGCCGGGGTGAAAACACCCACGCCCTGGCTATCGGCGAGGCGGCGGACGCTGCGTAGCCGCCATGCCCCTGTCACGGCGACCACCCCGACCACTACGACGATCAAGCTCAGCGCGCCGAAGATGAAATATCTCGGAGCGGCGTGAAACGCGTACAGCCCTGCGGCCACCAGGCCTGCGGCCAGAAACGCGATGGAGATCGCATGCGACGTTTTGTCGAGAACGGGACCCACCCAGGACAGAGGCCCGCGCGCAACCTGCGCATACTCCAAGGTCTTCAGTCGTCGCACGAAATCCGCCCAGTAGCGCCAAGGTCCCGCGTCCGCGGGGTCTCCCGTCAGCGCGGCGGCGACGTCTGGCCTGTCGGCGCGCAGCCTGGCAAACGCTTCTCCCATTCTCTCAACGGATAGGGGGACCTGGTCGGCGACTGCTGACGCGGTGATCGACGAGATCGCCAGCACCTGCCCGATAGGGTCACCTGCTGCCAGGTACGCGTCGTACGCGTACTCGAAGAGCCGCGAAGCCGCAACCGGGAGCCTGGGCGCGAGCAGCTCGGCCTCGTCAAACGCCATCTCCGCGAGCAGCCGCCGCGGGACTTCCCCCGGCAGCTGGTAGTCCTCCTTAACCGTGGTGAGTGCGGCGCGCCGCAATGCGGTGCGCACACCAGGATAGGGATCGGCGGAGCGCACACGCGGGGCCGGGCGAGGCTGGGCAAGCCATCCGGCAAGCTGTTCCTCCAGCCCACTCAGCTTGGGATGGTCTAGTTGCCGCAGCTCTTGGAGGTCGAGCTCGATGTCGGCCGCGTGTTCTGTACTAGTGCTATCTGTCGGCCATTTGACCGGTGGAAGGGGAACTCGCGGGTTGCTCCGGCATTGGCACCATGTGTGCCAGCCCGCCGGCCGCTCCGAGACCTCCCTGCCCGCGATGTGCGGGGGCACGCCGTACACGACCGCCATGGCGCGGCGGGCGCTGTCCACTATGTGGAGCCGGGACGGGTCGGAATCACGAGCGATGGACAACCGGGAGAGCAGCGCGCGCTGATAGTCGAGCCGGAGCCGACGCGCGATTCTGACCGTCTCTTCGTCCGCGACCCGCACGGTGGCGTCGTCGTCCCGAGAGTCCAGCGCCAGCGTACGCCGCCTTTCGAGGAGATTCAGCGCCCGTTGCGGGTCCCCGGCGGCGAGCCAGGCCTCTGCGAGTGTCGCGAACAACGGCGGCACCAGTTCGTGGGCCGAGCAGGTCGCCATCCGGCCCGGGTCGTAGCGGTCGGCCGCCTCCCACCGCTCGATCACGGACGGGTCTATTACCTCCTGGCCGAGCCGGAGCCGCAGGCACACGGAGGCGAGCCGTTCCCCGTCGATAGTGCCGAGGTTGTCCGCGGCATAGGCTTGCCACGTCTCGAGGTCGCGGTCTCCGGGCGACTCGATCAGACCGCGCTCGATCCGCACCCGGGCCAGCAGGTCGTCCGGCGGGATCCAGTCGGTCCACACAGGTTCGCTGGCTGACTCCGTCGTGGCCCTTATCGCCTCGTACTCAGCCCTCGTCAAGGCATCTCGTGCGAGCGTCGGAGTCTCGTCGGCATGGAACCGGGCCACCACTACATGCGTCCATGCCCGGATCTGCGCGTTGCCCCCGGCAGCCAGCGCTGGTGCGGAGGACGGGCTGTCATCGGGCCTGCCGGGATACAACACGTCAAGGGAACCTAGATCAAAGAGCCGCGCTGCGGCCTCATCGGCGCACGTTTCGAGCAGCTGATGCACGGTGTCGACGGTCGCCGCCGTGAGTTCAGTAGCGCGGGCCCGAGAGCCGTACGGGTAGGAGTACCCGGCCCGGAGGGCACTCCACAGCGATTCGTCGTCCGGTGAGTGAGGCAGCGACCCAAGCGCAGCGCGTGCCCGCAGGAACTGCCCGGCTTCGGCCTCGGGGTGGGAAGCAGACCAGACGAACACTTCGTTCCAGGCGGCGCGCACGTTGTACGACGGGAAGGCACGGCGGCTGGCGGCGATGGAGGACGCGAGGACGGTCGCGCGCAGCGCGACCGCGGTGGGCCAGTGCCCCTCCTCGGACTCGCCGCGGACTCGCCTGGTGACGTTGAGCAGCCAGCTCCAGCGTCCCTCCGTCACGACACGGTCCGCGATGTTGTCCCAGAGGCGCACTGCGTCGGCGGGCTCGGACAGCCGCAGCGCGGCCAGCAGTTCGTCTACGTCGATGTCGCCGAGCGCCGCGTCCGCCACCTGACAACGGAGCGCGTCCGCGAGGCGCGCGGTTTCCGCAGTGAACTCGGCCTCCCGGTCTGGAGCGCTGAAGTAGTGGCGCAGCCGCGCGGCGAGCGCAGGCTTCGCCGTTATGTGCATAGGCGGGTCACCGTCCGCGTCGATCCACTCCTGCTCGGCCAGCCGCGGCCCGACGACCGCTGCGTCGGTCCCGACGAACGAGGCGATGGTCGCGATCCGGCACCGCCCGGCGCACGCCAGCACCGGCAGCGCCCGCAGGACGTGCGGATCGCGGAGCCGCTCGATAATGAGCCATTCGATATAGGCGTCGGTCCCCTGTGCCACACTGCCTGTATCAAAGCCTGGGTCCTGTTCCGCCCACGAGCGATACAGCGCGAGATCGAAGGGGCTTACACGGCTGGGTAGCTCGCCTGGGGGAGGGACGGCCAAGTCCACGGCGGGCGACTGGCAAATCATCGCGTCGACCAGATCGTCCGCCAGCGGCCTGCTCGAAAAGGCCGCCAAGTACCTCCTGGCCTCGTCGATCGTGAACCCGGTGACCTCCCGCACCTCCAGATAGTCGCGCCGCGGCAGCGGCCGCCGCCCGGCGAACAGGACACGGACGGACGACGCGCCGACGCTGATGCGTTCCATGATGGCGAGCGTGGTCGCAACGGCGGGCGCGGCGGGATCTCCGGAGTCGGCCTTGGCGAGTTCCTCGCACGTATCAAGGATCAGCAGCACCTCGGGGAGTTCCGCGAGCATGGCCGCGAAGTCGTCGATCGCACCAAGCACCTGCGGGATCTGCATGGGCGAAGGGCGTTCTTCGCGAACGCTGCTCAGCGACTCGTGCAGCCCGGCGGCGCTCGCGCGGAACCGCCGGAGCGCGCGGTCGGCCCGTCCGACGGCCGCGGTATGCAACGCCAGTTCGTCGGCCAGCTCGAGCAGTAGTTGCACCGGCCGACGCACCGGGTAGTCGGGGCTCATGTGGTCGAAATCCGCGCGGGCGATCGGGATCGCGGCCATACCCCGTTCGGCGGCGTACCGGCCCGATGCCAGGTACCTGATGAGCATCGTCTTCCCGGAGCCGCCAGCCCCCCGCAGGTGCAGCGCCCAGTTCGCGTCGCCGGGCTGCAGCAGGCGGGTCACTGCGCCGGAGAGTTCCGGGCGGTCGAGGTAGTATTCGAGCGCGCGGCCATCCTGCCGCTGGCGGGTGCCGAGGTTCAGCAGGCGGCGCGCGCGATCGGCGGCCAGCTCCGCGGTGCCCGCCAGCAGCGCTGCCAGGGCGTCGCCTGCGGCGACGAGATGCTGCGCGCCGCTCAGGTCGCGGGCCTGGACGGCCTGCCGTACCCGGTCGACAAGCGCCAGGTCGGGTGCCTCGGCCATCATCAGCCCAGCCCAGCCAAGCAGTGTCCCGGGCAGCGCGATCTCGTCCCTCTCGTCGCCGGTCCCGGTCGCGCGCCCCAGGCTCGTGATGAGTTCAGCGATCTTCGTCGCCTCACGGACCAGCGGCTCCGCGCCTTCTAGGCGGCTGAGGAGATCCACCACATCGCGCCGTACCGCGTTGGGCATCCAGAAGCGCAGGTTCGCCGCCCTCTGACCGCGCAGCGAGCCGCGCGTCTCGCACCAGCCCACGTCGCGCGCGCGCTTGACGAACTCGATGACGGACGGCGCGGGGAACCTGGCGGCCTCGGCGGCGCCGCGAGTCCATAGCGGCACCGCGGCCAGCCATAGCGTGGCGTCACGGCCAAGATCCTCCATCGCGGCCGCCCGCTCGGCCTGGACTGCCTCCGCCACCAGAGCCGGGAACTCGGCGTTCGGGGCGCTCACCGGGCTGCCTTCGCATAGCTGGCGAGCATGTCGCCGTCCATGTCCGAGGTGAAGAAGAAACTGGACGCCTTCACGAACCCGAACAGCTCCTGCTCGTCGTACAGGGACTTCCGCATGACGAACCGGAGCTGGCCTTGCCAGCTCGGGTCGGCACCGCGCTTCGGCGCGTAGACTGGGGTCCGCTCCGGCGGGTTAAGCAGCCACCACTGGTACGCGAGGATGTCCTCCGGGTCGCTATCATCGCTGTGGAACCGGTCGAGCGGCGCGAACTTGGCCCAGGCCGCCCCTTTATACGTGTCAAGCCGGGCCTGCGCGAGGGCGCCGGTTTCCGTTCCGGTCATCACCACCGGAATCGCATGCCCGCCGGGGCTTAGGCCCTGCGGTCCAAGCAACGCCAGCAGCCCGTCGAGAGCGTCCAGCCACTCATCGACGCGATGGCACAGCAGCACGACCCGCGGGTGCGGGCTCGCCCGGACCGGGTCGGTTTCGGGGAGGTCGGCCACGAGCTCGTCGAACGCTTCGCGGATCGCGCGCACGAGGCGCTGTGGCTTCGCCCCTGATTGAGCCTCCCCCACGATACGGTTCGGTTTCGACGGCAGCTCAAGGGTCTCGCGTATCTCATCGAGCTTGTCGCTGAGCGCCTCAGCAACGGAGGCACGAGTTTGCGGGGGGTCCTGGTCGAACGGGCCGAGCAGAACCGGCAGCCGCCCTGCACGCACCGCTCGCGCACCTAGTTCACGCAGCAGCCGCAGGCCTCCATAGCCCTTGACGGGATCGGGCGTGCAGGCGACGAGCACGTTCAGCGGGTCATCGCCGTCGAGCAGGCGGTCCATGGCGACGATGAACTCACCCCGCCCGCAGAAGACGGGCTCCCAAGCGAAATCAAGGTCGTGAATGCGTTCCTTCACCGTTTTGATGGCAGCAGTGTTCACCAGGCACGTGTCGCCGGGAAGCTGCTCCGCGAGAAACACAGCAGGCAGCATCCAGTCGGCGGAGTCGAGGTCGGGCCGCGCGTGGAAGGCGGCCCGCCGACCCCTGATGACCGCCTCGACAAGCGGTATCCCCTCCCCGATCGCCTGCGTCAGCGCGCGCGTGAACACCCGGCATGCGGTATCGGCTATGTCGCCGGCCATCGCGACGACGACTGGAACGCCACCCGCCACCAGCCGCGCGGCGAACGGCAGGGCGTTGACCGGATCGGGGACCGGGACGCCGACGGTGTTCCCCAGCGGAGCCGACGCGGTCTGGCACGCCGACAGCACCACCACCTTCGGAACATGCCCTGCGCCGTCGAAGATGTCCAGCAGTTGTCTCGCCGTTATGTACTCGTCGGCCGTCGAGGGTGGCTCTGCCTGCAGCTGGAGCTTGACGCAGTGCTCGACAGGGAACTGCCGCCCGTGCCCGATCACATGCAGGACGTCCGGCTCGAAGCGGTTAAGTTCCCAGGTAAGGGATGGCACCGACGCCGACTCGAGCACGCGTGGCTGTATCGATCCGCCCCTGCGCTCCAGGTTGCGTAGGATCCCCATGAATTCGGCGCCTGGCCGGACCCGGGGATCGGTCAGCCGGCTGCCGATCGCGAAAAGCACGCTGGGGATGCGGTCGATGCGGGAGAGCACGCCGCTGTCGTTCGGACCAATGGGAAGAGAGAGGGGCACGAGCCGCACGATGCCTACCGACAGTCGTCTGCCCGATCCCACCGCAGTACCTTTTGCCGCCACGGGGGCCGTGCCGTCATGGAGCGCTTCCCAGCGCACCGCCTGCATCGCCGACGTGGCGGCCTGCTCTTGGTCGGCTCGCCCCCGGATCGCCAGCTCAAGGTAGGACGCGCTGGCCGCGTCCGCGACGATCCGCTGCCACGTTTGCGCGCCCAAGGCGGCGTCGAACAGCAGCCTGCCGTACCGGTCCAGCTCCGCGGCCGTGGCGCTGCCGCCATCGACCGACGATGCCAGCTCGCTGGCTTCGTCGTCACCGATGGGCTCGTCCTTGGCCACGAGCAGCCGTCGACCGGCTGTCCAGCGCACGGACCGCTCGGACAGCGGCCCGCCCGAAGCGCTGACCACAACGAAGTACTCACCAGCCCGCTCGTCGAGGTCTAGGACCACCCTCATGCCTGCCCGAACCTCCCTTTGTCCCCCTCGTACAGGTCGGCGATGAACCGCCGGGTTACATCGGCGGGGTCACCGGCCACGCCGCCGACCCGCTTGCCCGGCTCGTGGCACAGCGGAAGAACGGCCCGCAGCCGCGCCGCCAGGCGCTCGTGGCCACCACGAGCGCCGAACCGCTGCCAGGCGTCAACACCGGCGGCCGCACAGAAGCGGGCAGCGTCGAGCGTTTGCCGCGGGTACGGCTCCTCCGCGCCGAGAAGCTCCGCTCGCCACCCGGCGACGCTGCCCTGCGCGCTATAGGCCAGGACCGTCGGCTCGCCCAGCGAGCGAAGCGGCATCCCGGCCGCCGACGTGAGCGCAAGCAGCGCCGCGGCGACATGGGGGACGCACTCAGCGAGCCGCGTAAGGTCATCGTCGCCCAGCGGCACGTCGAGACCCTCCGTACCAAGCTCCGCCTGCCCAGCGGTGAAGCCGGCCCGCTCTGCCACCGCACGCAGCACGGCCAGCCGTACGAGAGGCGGCGGGTAACTGCCTGACGGGCTCTTGCGCAGGCCCGGCAGGGTGCGCATCTCGAGTTCGCTGACCGCCCAGATAGCGGCCGGGCCGACGAGGAGCACCGAGCACGCGTCGGCGAATAGCTCACGGCACCATGGGCGCCACGCCTCGGCCAGCTCTGTGTCCTCACTCGCGCGGTAGGCAGCGGCGACGACGCGCTCCTGGGTCAGCTGCTCAAGGCCGTCCGACTCGAACTGAACATGGTGACTCGTCTCGTGCGCGCTCACGATGATCCACCACGGCCGTCGGCAGCAGACCGGCGGCAAGCCCACCACCGCCACTGGCAGTTCCTCGACGTGCCTGCGCAGCAGGTCATCCAGTCCGACACGCAAATCCGGCGGCGGGTCGGTGCGGGGTGTCGCGGACGCCGAGAATTGCGGAGCCAGGTACGGGATGGGGGCGGCGGGCAGCGCCTCGCCCAGCGTCGTGAACGCCGCCTTCCAGCAGCTCCATATCACTTCGTCGGCTGCTCGCAGCGTCTGAACCGCGATGTCGTCCACCACTCCGGCGCGCTGGTCGAGCTTGTCGGCGTACCACCGCCATAGCCGCCGGGCGTGCAGCAGCCGAAGGTCTTCGGCACGGCATCTCTCATATACGGCCCCGGTCCCGATCGCCGGGTCGATGGCGGCGGTCCGGACCGCGATCTCATCGATGAGGGTGAGCACCACCGCGGACAGCAGGTCCAGCTGGGTGAGGTGCCCTCCCATGGCGTCGATTGTCTCCCAGCGAGACCGCCATGCCGCCACCTCGTCGCGAAGTGCCCGCGCCTCGCCGACGCTCTCCTCGATCCGTAGCCGATCGCGCACATGCACGGACGGATTGTAAGACCAGTTGGCCGACACCACTAATGGCTCACTGGAAACGACCAGATCCCGACCCATACCGCCCCCCAATGCTCTGTTCATACAGGGCGATGCCCAGAGGCTATAACACGTAACCTCAACGCGGGTTCTGCTGGGCCAGCTCCTCTACGAACCCACGGACCTCCTCTGGGGCATGCGCCCTTCCGGTGCGCTCGGATAAGTTCATTTCCTACAGACAAGGCGCAGCGCCAGACGCCGGTACGCTCGCAGGTCAGGCAGATCCGGCTCAGATGGGCCCATGGGTCGCTTTTATTTCGCCCCCAGGGCCTCCCTGGAATAGTCGCCTATGGTCGTCCAGCTCAACCGAGCTTGCGGGGTGAAAGGTTACGGACGTCGTGTGGCACCTGCCCCGCGCGGCGCAGGCCAGCGGCCTCGCCAGACATCGCGCGGATGCCAGCGTACGCCAGGAAGTCCTTCTCAGATCCGAAGAGGAAGCCCCTGGCCAGTCGTCCGGCCAGGGCTTCCCGGTTGTCGACACCGAACACGACCTCGGGCGGCCACCGAAGCGGCGAGCAGGACGAGGCGATCTGCAGCAACGCCGACGTGTACAGTCCCTCGGGCGATCTGGCAACTGTCCACCCTGGCCGCCGAGTGGCGCCGAACTTACGGCGGCATGCGCCCCGACCTGGCCCGGGCGCTGGAGTACTACGACCGCTGGCTGCCCAACACCATGCGCCGCATCGCCGATATGACCCGCACATGCATACCGCAATGCGTCATGCTCCGCCGCTCCTGGTGACAGGCACACTCAGAGCGGCTTATCCCAAGTCGGGCCCCCTCGCACTTCGAGTGAGACCAATAGGCAGCAAGCGTGCGGCTGCCTTCGATCCGGTAAGCCGCCTAGGGTAGACGCATCCGTAATCTCGAGGACTCCTAGCCGCCTGATCGGAGTACAAGGGACCGGTAAGGACACCCGCCACTCAGTGAGCGTTGCCGGCGTCGTGATCGATGAGGACGGACGCGAACTCATCATCCAGCCGCGAGACAATGCCCAGTGGGAACCGCCCGGCTGGCAAGCGTTACCGCGGACCGTTCGGCCATGATCCGCCGATTCAGACCGGCCTATGATTCGCCACCCGGGCCTGAGGTCGGGCTGAGGCTCCGCTCGGCACGTCTGCCGGGATCTCGGTCGGTGCGGAGTCTCGGTCGAGGTCGGGGTGGCGCCGAATGACGGCAGACGGTAATTCTGCGGTCGCATCTGGCTCCCTGCGGGCGGCGCGAGCTGTACGACCTGGGCGCCCGGTCCGCGCTCGCCTGGTGCGTGCCGCCCGGCCAAGCACTGTGCCGACCAAGGCACAGTTAGGCCTCGGCTGGACCAACCTCCTGGAGGTGCGCATATGCCGAGTATCAGCAAAATTAGACTACAATGCGCTAGTGCGGGTGCGCAGCCGGTTGCGCGTAGATGAGAGCCGGGACGAGGCCGTGGCGCTTCGCAAGGAAGTCGAGGCCTGGCGATCCGGCTGGGGTGAGGTGGACGCGATGGGCCTCCACCTCACCGAACTCGACCAGCTGTATGCAGTGTCGTTGGGATTGATCGACGAGATCTCCAGGCACATCGACGCCATCAACATCGCCACGGGGACCGGCGAGGTGTACGAACAATGCCGGAGCCAGGATGGCCGACTGCTGCACGCGCGGCGGCTGTGGCGATGGTACGCCGACAAGCTCGACCAACGGGCCGGGCCACCCGACGACGACGTCGTACAGACCCTGCGCGCGGCCGATGAGGTGCTGTGGAGCTGCTGGAAGACCGCCTTCACCCTGCTGGGTGAGCCCGTTCCCCCCGCCCCCATTCCTTACCTGGCGCCGCTCTACTCGGCGAACGCCACCCCAAAGACCGACCCCCCGCCGGAGTTGCGCCCTGGAGTGGATGACCTGCTCCGCAAGCACGTCGAACAGCTGCCGGTGGCGGCGGTTGGCTTGCCGCCGGTCTGCTGCCGACGGCCGTGGTGGATCATCCTCACCGCGCACGAGGCCAGCCATCACGTGCAATTCGAAGCCGGCCAGTCCCGCCTGGAGGAACTCACTCAGGAACGGGTCGTCGCCGCAGCGGATGGCGTTGATGACGATGTCTGGCTCGCCGAGAGGTGGCGGCCGTGGTGCCGTGAGCTGTTCGCCGACGCGTGTTCGGTGCTCCTCGTCGGCCCGGCCGCCATCTGGGCCGTATCCGAGCTCGAGATGCGCCCCCCGGCAGGATTGCGGAAGAGCCCGTCGGGCAGCTATCCGCCGCCGCTTGTCCGCCTGGCCGTTCTGCGGGCAGTGGCCGAACGAGCCGAGATCGCGGTTGACCAGTCGGCGGGCGCCGCGCTGCCGGGCTGGGACGTAGCCGAGGACGACGACCGCATTGGTCCGCTGCTGGCCCGCGTCCCTGCCGTGGCCGCCGCGCTCACCGCACTTGAGCCGACGCCCGGCCGGACGTTGCTCTCGCTGGCAGCTGCGACGTCGCAAGCCTACTGCGACGGTGCAAACGTGGCTGCATGGCGTGCTGAGCTGCTCGGCGCCGACGAGCCGATCGCGCAGCAACTGCTCGACGCAGCTCGCTTCTGCGTCGCAGCCGGCGTTGGCATCTGGGAGCAGTCCGGCGGGCAACCCGGACTGGCCGAGCGGCTGGCCCCGCGGCTGCGGACCTTGCTTCCGCTGTGCCAGGACCCAGGCACGCGCGCCGGGGACGCTACCCATGATGCCGATGATGTGACGCAGCAATTGCTGGCTGATCTGTATCAGAAAGCTGACGGATTACCTGTATCAGGACCAGTCCGGGAGATTCTTTCTGAATAGGGAGGGGGTTCGGCTGGATGCGAGCTTTCCTGGACCTGGAATCCCGCGACAGCGGGAGGGTCGTGTGCGTCCGCCTGCCTGACGGCACAACATGGGAACGGGCCGTGCGCTGGGCGGGCACAGCAAGCGGATACCTGCTCGTTTCGCGAGAAGAAGCGATCAGCGACGAGGACGCCGCGGCGGTCTGCGCATGTATAGAAAAGGGCGGCTCGGCGGTTCAGCCACTCGCTTGCTACGGCGGGTTCTTGTTCGAGGCCGCCTTCGGCACCGAGATCTGGCGAGAACTGGTCGGGCGATCGGCCGGAGAACCCTATCTCGAGCTGGCTATCCGCGGGGATGGCGGCCAAGAGCCGGGCATGCCCGGCGCGTGGCAGGCGCTGCACTGGGAGGGGCTTCATGACGGCACCACGTTCGTCGCCGCCCGGGGCGCGGCGACGGCCTCGGGCCAGTCCCTGTCCGTGGGCGTCGTACGGCTCATCGCCCCCGCCGACGATCAGGCCGAGCAGGCGACGCTTACCCCGATCCAGCGGATACCCCGAGTCCTGTTCGCGGTCGGCAGCCGTCTCACCGACCCGAGAGTAAGGCCCGGGGCTGAATTCATGGGCATCCTCCGGCACCTGGAACGGGACGGGGGCTCGATCCAGCCGCGGGTCCTGGAGTCGGCGTCGCTTTCGTCACTTCGGGGGGAAGTGGAGCGTTTCGGGCCGGACGCAGTCCATCTGATCGGACACGGCCGGTGGTTCCCCGGCGAGCGCTGCGTAAAGCTTCAGCTGCAGCCGGACACCTCCGCGACACCCGGTGATGTCTATGTCACGGCGGCGGACCTACTCGGCGCGTTCCGGGAGGCGGGTCACGTGCCGAGAGTCGTCGTACTGTCGGCCTGCCGGACGGCCTCGACGCCGGCCGGTGGCAGTCAGGCGGCACCTGCCGATGACGACCCAATGAACGCCCTGCCCTTCGCGGCCCTGCTGGTGGCGGAAGGTGTGCCCGTCGTGGTCGCCATGGCGGGCGACATCGCCGACACGGCGTGCCGGGTGTTCACCCGCGCGCTGACTGCCGCGATCGAGCAGGGATCCCCGCTGGTCCGCGCGGTCATCGTCGGCCGCCGAGCCGCCTTCTACGAGCGGCCCGACCCCGATTCGATCGACTGGATGATGCCGGTTCTCTTTCTCGCTGAGCGTGTCCCGTCCGAGACCTGCCTGGTGGATGTCAGGGCCACGACGGCCGCCAAGAGGCGCGCCCACCTGCTCGATGTAGCCCGGGAGCCGGTCTTCTGCGGGCGCGGCGAATTCATCGAGGACTTCGACCGCCTGCTCGACGACTCCAACACGCTGAACGTCCTGATCGCTAAGACGGCCGACCCCGCGCAAAGCTACGGGGGCATGCGCCTGCTCCGCGAGCTAGGCGCGCGCGCGGTGCGCTCGGGTCGTCTGCCGGTCCTTCTCGGCCCGTTCGACAAGACCCCGCCGACGGATCGTGCCGGCCTGGCCGATGAGCTCGAGTGGCGCCTACGGGAAATGCGCGCCAACCTCGAGCTCCCTGTCAAACCCACCCGCGTGGTGGCAGCGGCCGCTGATCCGAGAACCAGGCCGCTGGATCTCGCGCTGGCGATCCGCGCCGACCTGGAGGAGCTCGAGCAGGATCTTCCGGACGGCGACCCCGTACGGACGAGCCCGCACCCACACGCGGTGCTGCTGTGCCATCGCGTCGACCTGTGGCTCGACGCTTTCGGTGACCTGAAGGGCATGCTGAGGCCGCAGGGCCTGGGGCCGGGCGCGCGTCCTCTGCCCGTCGTCATGACCGGCGCGTGCGGCGCCGAGCAGGGAAGCGAGCTCCAGGAAGCAGAGGCGACGTACAGCGGAGCCGCCTGGATCAAGTTCCACCCGCTCAACAGGTTCCGCTGCTCCGACCTGGACCCGGAGGATCTCCTCGCCTACCAGTGGTGGCTGCTGAACCCGCCTCGGGGCCGCAGTGAGGTCTACGCGCCCAAGCGGGGTAGTTCCCATGGATGGCATGGCCTGCTGCGTTACGCCATGAAAGACAAAGCGCTCTACGACGAGCAAGTGCTTTTCACGTTCGTGAAGATGCTCGTGCCTGACTACTTCACCTGCGACACCGACAACGACGTGATGGCCGGCTTCGCGAAGGTCGCCCCTTGACAGCCGGGCTGCCGGACGATCTCGCTCAGGCGATCCGCGCCGAGCGATCGGCCACGGTCGACAAGCTGGGCCGCGAGCCCACGCTGTGGCTGGCGGCGGCGCCGCTGTGGACCAAGGACGCGGCCGAGGCCACGGGGTTTCCCGCGGTGTCCGTCGCCGAGTTCGTCACGCAGGCGCAGGACGTCGGCTGGTGTGAGAGCCGGGGATCACGTCGTAGTCAGGGGTCAGGTGAGCTGCAGTTCTGGATTCCGGACGAGGCGCGGCGCGAGGTCATCAACATATTGAGTGAGCGAGAGGGCGCGGACCGGCTCCGGCGCGAGGTCAAGGGGATCGCTGAACGCATGACCAGCACCGGGACCACGCTGCCGACGACGCTGCGAGACTGGGCCGAGCTGATGTGCGAAGCCTCGCCGGAGAAGGCCCTCATCGACCGGGTACGGCAAGCCGTCGGAGCCGACGCTCTCGGCCACGCCCAGCAGCTGGTCGTGGTGGGCGAGGCGCTGGCGCCGTTGCTGGCCGGCGCGGCTGAGCTGGCCGTCGATCGCGCCCGGCGGCTCATGAATCTCGGCGCGCGCCGCCGCCACGACGGGCGTGCGCTCGGCCGGTACCTCGACCGCCCCTCGCTTTCTGACGCGGTGACCCGCCTCCTGGATCCCGACCCAGAGGCCAGGGAATGGGCTCTGCACCTGCGGGGCGTCGGCGGTGTCGGCAAGACGATGCTCGTCCGCTACCTGGCCTCCGGCCGCTACGCCGCGGAGCGGGGTCGTGCCATCATCCCGATCGCCCGGGCCGACTTCGATCACATCAGGCCGGACTACCCGGTGCGCCGGCCGGTGCAGCTGCTCTTGGAGTTGGCCGACGAACTCGCGCTGCACACGGCGGCGATCACCGGATCCGACCGGGCGCTGTCCTCCTTCCGCGCCACCGCCACCAGCGCGCATGAAGCGCTCAGCGGCCTTCGCGAGGAGAGCGGTCCGCCCCTTCAGCACCCGCTCGTGCTGCGCGCCATCGACGACTTCGCGCAGGCGATCGACCGTCTCCCCGGCGTGGTGCTGTTGATCCTGGACACGTGCGAAGAGCTCGCCAAAGCCGACGCGGGCAACCCCGCGGCGCCCGCGGTCGAGGCCACGCTCGGAATCATCGAGCGGCTCCACGACCAGGCGAGTTCGACCAGAGTCCTACTCGCAGGCCGCAGGCCGCTCCCCGCGCGCCCGTACCTGACCGTCGAAGAGGTCACTGGGTTCACGGTGGACGAGGCCCGCGAGTATCTCGACACCCTCTCAGCCAGACCCCTGGCCCGTGACCTCAGGGACGCCTTGATCCGGCTGTCCCCCGCCGTGGATGGGGAGCTGCCCTCGGAAGGGAATCTGCCGGAGCGCGTGAGTCCCTTCGACCTGGCGCTGTTCCTGCTGTGGGCCGAGGAAGATCCTGGCCTCGACATGCGGCGGATCGAAGTGGCCGGCCGCGACGCTTACGTCGAGGGCCGGATCATCGGCCGTCTCGATGATCCCGTGGTACTCAAGGCGCTGCCGGTCGTTGCTCTGCTCGGCCGGTGCCGGGTCAGCACGCTGGCGTCGGTGGCGGGCGACGGCGTCGTGTCAGCGGCTGCGCTGGCGGCACGACTGGCCGAGCAGGAATGGATCGACGCTGACGCTGACCCTCCGACCCGCCTCACCGTCAAGCCAGGCCTTGTCCCGGGCCTGCAGCGTTATTTCAGCGCCCCGCCGCGCCGGGCCGAGTTCACCGCTACTGTCGCGCAGCTGGCCAAGGTCCTCCGCCAGGCGGTGCGCACCCTGCCCTTGGCCGATATCGACGTGGACGAGTTGCTGGCGGCGCTGCGGTGGTCGGAGCCGGCCGAAGCAGCAGGCCTATGGGACGACATCGCCGAGCGGGCCGAGGCGTCACCGGGGCGCTGGGGCTGGATCCTCAACGTCGCCCGGCGGGTCCTGGGCGAGTCCGAAGAGGAGCAGTGGCCCACCGCCAGGGCGTTGCGGGCGACGGTCACTGCCTCCTATCTCGCTGCCCGCCGCCGGGCGGACACGTCGCTCAACCCACGCAGCACGTGGGTCGACGTGCGGGAATGGGCCGACTGTCATCCCAGTGAGGCCTCGGGGCGGATACTCCGGGCGCGCGCCGCGCTGGGCTTGCTGCCGTACACACCCGACGACCCGTCAGCATGGGAGGACGTGCAGTCGGTGATCCCCAGCCCGGCGCTGGCGGCGGCCGCCGTGGACACGGCGGACCGTCTGCTCGAAGCCGGCGCATCAGGCGCGGTGGTGCGGCTCCTTCGGACCGGCCACCTGCGCGGCGCACTGGACGGGGAGGCAGGCAGCCGCGTGCAGGCCTGGGGCCGTGTCGTGCTGGGCCGGCTCTGGGCCGACGAGGACAGGCGGGAAGCCCGGTACGCCCTGGCCGACGCCGAGGCCGCCGCCGCGACGGCAGGCGCCGAGCCGGCCTGGGCCGACTGGGTGCCCCCCGCGGACCTGCTGGCCCGGGTCCGCCTGGAGCTCGGGCTGCTGTGCGCGGTGGACGCCTTCGCTGTAGCCGAGCTACCCCTTGACGAATGGGAGGGCTACGCCGCGGGCGACCTCAGCAATGTCGACCGGGAACGCCTTGCCTCGCTTTGTCTGCGGCTGCGCCTGGACGGCGGGACCATCGAGCGGGCCGAACTCGACCACTGGGAGCAAATCGACGGCTACAGTCCGGGCCGAGCTCCCACGTGCTCGGCTCACGATCTCGTGCCACCGCTGTTCGTGACGCTGGCCGAGGCGGAGGTGCCTGCCGGGCGGCCTGAACGCGCGCTGGCCCTGATCCGGCAGCGGCGCGCCGACGCGCTGGACCGCCGGGACCGGCGCGCCGACGACAGCACGCTGCGGCTGGCCGACGCCGCAACGGTCCGGCTGGTCCGCCGGCTCCGGCTCGACGACGAGCGGCACACGCTGACCCGGCTGTCCTCCGGTGACTACTCCGATCCGTCAGGGCTCGGGCTCCAGGACGCCGCCCGCCGGGCCATGGCAGTCGTGCACCGGCAACTGCCTGCTCAGATAGGACCCGAGGTGTCGGACCGAGCCGCCGGCTGGCACACATGGTGGCAGTGCCAGCCGGCTCTGCCGCTCGACTTCCCCCCGGTCCGGTGGCTCGACCAGCCCATCATCGCGGGCCTCGAAGTCGCGGACATCGAGCTCGACCTCGAAGAAGTGCGCCAGCTCGATCATCCCTCGCTGCCGAAGCTCCAACGGGAGCTGGCGGACTGGCTCGCCCAGCCGCAGCGGAAGAGCCCGCCGGTCCGTTCGGCGGACCCATTCCTGGATGCTCGCGTCGCGCTGCGCCGGGAGGCCCTGACCGGGCGCCCCTATACCGTGGATCCCGCCGTCCCGCGGCGGCGTCTGGCCGAGCTGGCCTTCGAAGAGGCAGAGCTACTGGCCCTGCGGCTGCGACGCGCCGCTGCCCGGCTCTTCCAGCGTGCGGCCGAAGCGTATGCTCAGGCCGGCGACCCCGTCGGACAGGTGATGGCGACAGCTTCCATGGCGAAGACGGCCAGCGAATCCTACAACCATGAGATCCTGCAGGCCGCATGGGACGGCCTGAGCCGCAAGTATCCCGACGTGGCCGCAGCCCTAACCGCGCTACCCGCGCCGGGCCCGTGGCGCTACTGGAGTGGGCTGGCGCCAATGCTCGTCAACCTCCTGCCCCCCCAAGCCGAGCAAACCCATGTAGCGGTGGCCGCTACGTCGTCGGGGCCGCCTCAGCTGGCCCCTACGTCGTCGGGGCCTCCTCCGTCGGCCCCTATGTCGGCGGGGCCGCCTCCGGCTGCTCCCGCCCAGGGCAGGAGGCGGATGTCAGCGCTGTCCCGGATGGCCTGGGCAGCGGTGGTGCTGCTCGGGACGATAGCCTTGGTCGTCGCAGTGTCGAAGAGCATGTCGGCAAGCATGTCCCCCCCGTCTCCCCACGCCTCCGCCAGCCACACCTCCTCGGCACCCGCCAGCCACACCTCCTCGGCATCCGCCAGCCACACCTCCTCGGCACCCGCCAGCCACACCTCCTCGGCACCCGCCAGCCACACCTCCTCGGCACCCGCCAGCCACACCTCCTCGGCACCCGCCAGCCAGACCTCGCCGACCTCCTCCGAGCAGACCTCCTCGGCATCCCGGGTAACCGCCGTAATCCTGCTGGTTGTCCTGGCCACGATAGGCACTTACCTAATCACTGGGCTCACCCGAGGTCGCCGCCTCGCGGACGGACGGGGCCTCGGCACTTTGCGTCCGGCCCACCTGCGGCTGACCGCGACCGTTCGGGCCGAACCGGGACGGACCGGTCAGGTCCGGCTGGTCGCCGAGCCCAGGCCGCTCGGGGAAGCGCCTGGACCGCGGCTCGCGCTGGAATGGCCAGCCTTCCAGCTGGCCCGCCTGCTGCGACGGGGACCACCGACCGGGTACACGGGTGAGTTCGAAGTCGGCTCCGCCGAACCGGTACTGGTCAAGTGGGCGAACCCGCCGAAAGCACGCTACACGTGGTGGTACCGGGGAACTCATGCCGCAGCCGGTTATATCCAGCTCGACTCGACCCAAGTTGCCCGGCCATGGGAACGCATCCTGGCCGCGAGCATCGGGCCGGGCACCGCAGGCAGGATCGAATGGGCCCGCCTGCTAGCCACATCGGCCGCGCCCTTCGAGGCCAGCGAAGCCGGCGAGGTGGCGATAAACGCGCCGTCGGCCTGGCAGTCCGACCTCGAAGAGCAATACCAAAGAGCGTCCGACTTTTCCAGATCGTTTGGCCCGGGCGGCGGTACCGCCCGTCTCCGCCACGCCATGGGCCGGGCCGTCGTCACGTCGGCCGGGCCCAGGCTCGACGTCGGCGGTGCGGCCACCAAGGCCGTCATGGCGGATAAGCTGCTCGATGCAGCACAGCTGGTACTCGGCAAACCGGCCCTCGTGGTGCTCCAGGCAGAACCGGCCGACGAGGCTATCGATACTGGTCTGCGAGACGACGCGCCGGAACGACTGGCCCTGGCTGCCGACCTGATCGAGGTCGGGGCGCCGGCTGTGCTGGTGCTGCCCGCGCTCCGAAGCGACGAGGCGCGACTGGCGATTGACACTATAGCCGAACAGGCCACCGACTCCGCGGGCTGTGACGCGCGGGTCCTGCGGGCCAGGCTCAGGGAGAGGCTCGAGAGCAACGTAGAGCAAACCATCCTCGACGACGTGGTGTTGTTTATAAACCCCGGGAGAAATCAATGAGCGATGGTGCCGTTAGCCGACTGTGGCAGCGGATCAGGAAGCAGGTCACCGCAGACGCCGACCACCTGCACGAGCTGTTCTTCCCACAGTTCGACGGCGTGACGATGACCGCGGACGACAGCTACGTCCGGATCTGGCTGAGCGAGCTTTTCCTGGCTAAAGAAGTGTCGTGGGGCGTGGAGCGTTCCCCGGCGTACAGATCTCGGTCCGGTTGCTCTTCGGCGGGCTCAGCCCTCAGACTTTCGCCACGCTCGTACGGCCCACGGTCACGTCCGGGCACGGGATCTTCGAGGACTATCAGCTGACCGAGTTGCTGCCCTACCGGGGCCAGTCCGTCGAGCTGCAGGCAGGTCTATACGAGATAATCGGCGCCAACCATCTCCGCATCGCGATCGACATCGTCTCCAACTTCGCGTCGCTGGTGACACCGCCGGTCTCGGCGGCCCTAGCCGTGGTCGACAAGGTGGCGGATGGCATCGAGAAGGTGATCGAGGCCAACGCGGCCGATCCTACGCTGAGCATGCAGGGCACGCTCGCCGCCCCGGGCGGAGGCCTGACGAACGAGCTCAAGCCGGGATGGCTCGCCGTGGTCTGGGCCACCGAGGCGGAACTCCCGAAGGCGGAGCTTCATCTGAACAATGGGCGGCTCTGCCGCAACGGCGAACGGCTGACCGGCTTCGACTATCTCGTACTGCGAGTAGGAGGCCGCCAGACGCGTGACGACTGCCGCACACCCGACCTCGATCGCGCGATCAGCGAAGCCCTCTATGCCAAAGACCTGGGACGCTCCGACGAATACGAGCGACTTGCGAGCGAACGCCCTGAGCATGATCTACTTCTCGGCCGACATTAGTTCCGTGCAGCGCAAGCAGTTGGCCAAGCTGGTGACCGAAGAGCTCGGCGGCGCGGCGCCGGGTGCGTCCGCTCCCGGCGAGATGACGGTGGCAGCCATGATCGCCAGGCGCGGGCTGCCGTCGCGGAATGAGGTCGAGCATCTGACCCTCAGCGAACTGCTCGCGGGGTGACGCGCGCCAAGAGGCTGGTCGGCTCCCGCTATCGCGTACCGGCTGGGATCCGGAGCACGACGGTGCCGCCGGGCATGAGTGGTTATGGGCTTACGCAGCCAAGACGGGACGGATATCCGGGTCTAGTCCCCGGATGCAAACTCGGTAAGCCACGCAAGAGCGGTATGTCCGTCAAGCCCTGCCTCCGGGCCGACAACCGCGGCCAAGGCAGCTACTCTCCGTCCGGGACTTCGCCCGGAAGGAGTGGCCCCTTCGCGGCAGTGCGGCTGACGTGAGGTGCAGCAGGGTCCTGCGGTCGGCGGGTGGCCGATGGCTTCACTGAGCGGTACGGGGATTTGCTGACGGGCAGCTACGACTGCGTGGACCGGATCGTGCTGAATGCCTACTTCTCGGTAGGCCATAACCCGGGCGGGTTCCGGTGCTGGTGGCGGCCCTCGGCGGTCGTCAGGGACGTCACGAAGACGACTGGGCTGATGGATGCCGTCATGAGCCGGGACCGTCGTCCCCGGGCTCGCGGCCCTCGAGCGCGTCGCAGTAGGCGTCGACCAGGCGCTGCCGTCCG
>Ga0306924_10001675_pt1 | contig 20460 bp, 19 predicted proteins | sample sta12Can44000111_FD_203756 | JGI IMG/M metagenome (GOLD analysis project Ga0306924, IMG submission 203756) | Lab enrichment of tropical soil microbial communities from Luquillo Experimental Forest, Puerto Rico - statanox.12C.anox.44.000.111 (v2)... | ecosystem: Environmental > Terrestrial >...
GAGCCGCTCCCCGTGAGCCTGCTCGGCGGGCCGGTCTCCAGCCCCGAGAGACCTTATTCACGCCCCTCACGGACGGCACCCCCCCTGGTTCGCTTTTTCATCTTTTTTTTGCGGGCCGGTCTTCAGGCCTCCGGTAGCCCGGTCGTCGTGCATCATCCGCTCCTCCCGATGGGGAAGGTGCTGAAGAAGCAGCTCGCATCAGTGGTCAGCCTTCAGTGACCAGCGGTCAGCTGACGACTGACAACTGACTGCTGACAACTGATTGCTGACCTCAGACCATCACGTCGCCCTCGCGCGCGCCGAGCTCGGCCCGCATCTCGGCCCAGGCGCGCCGCGCCTCCTCGACCGAGCCCTCGTCCTCGATGGTCGTGATGTCCCCCGGATCGCGGTCTAGGATCACCGCCTTCAGCACGCGGCGCATGATCTTCCCGCTCCGCGTCTTGGGGAGCGTCTGCACGAAGTTCACGTCGGCCACGACCGCGACCGGCCCGATCTCGGTCCGGACCGCCTCGACGAGCTCGCGGCGAAGGGACTCGGACGGCGTGCGCCCCTGCTTCAGCGCCACGAACGCGGAGATCACCTCGCCGCGCACGGCGTCGGGGCGGGCGGTGACGCCGGCCTCGGCCACCGCGGGGTGGGTGAGCAGGGCGGTCTCGATCTCGATCGTCCCGAGCCTGTGGCCCGCGCACTTGATGATCTCGTCGGCCCGCCCGGCGAAGAACACGTACCCGTCCTCGTCCACGTGCGCGGAGTCGCCGGTGTAGTAGACGTCAGGGATCCGCTGCCAGTAATCGGCGGCGTAGCGCTCGGGCTCGCCCCAGAGCGCCGGCGTGAGCCCCGGGAACGGCCGGCGGAGCACCATGATCCCCTTCTCGCCGGGCGCGCACGGGCGACCGTCCTGCGGGCTCACCACCGCCGCGTCGATCCCCGGGAGCGCGATGGTGGCGGAGCCGGGCTTCACCGGGAGCATGGCGAGGCCGTAGGGGTTCCCGAACACCGGGCCGCCCGTCTCGGTCTGCCACATGTGGTCGATCACGGGGACCCGGTCGTCGAGCACCTTGCGCTGCAGCCACTCCCAGGCGGGCGCGTTCAGCACCTCGCCGGCGCAGAACATCCGCTCGAGCGCGCGGTGGTCGAAGCCGCGCGCGGGGGCCTCCCCGTAGCGCATGAGGAGCCGCACCGCGGTCGGCGAGGTGAACACCCCCGTGACCCGCAGCTCCTCGATGAGGCGCCACAGCGTCTCCGGGCCGGGGTGGTCGAGCGCGCCCTCGAACGCGACGGTCGTGCAGCCGACGAGCAGCGGCGCGTAGACGATGTAGCTGTGCCCGACGATCCAGCCGATGTCCGAGGTGGACCACCAGACGTCGGTCGGCCGGAGCCCGAAGCACCAGCGGGCCATCGCGTGGACGTAGACCTGGTACCCTCCGTGAACGTGGATCGCGAGCTTCGGCTTCGCCGTGGTGCCGCTCGTCGCGAGGATGAACGCGGGCTCGTTCGCCTCCATCGCGACGAAGTCGCCGCGGCGCCCCGCGCCGAGCGCGAGGAACTCCTGCCACCAGACGTCGCGCCCGGCCTCGAACGGCGGCGGGTCGGCGCCGCGCCGGAGCACGACCACGCACTCGACCGGAGCACGGGACTGCGCGATCGCGTCGTCGACGATCTCCTTGAGCCGCGTCTCCTTCCCCTTCCGCCAGGTCGCGTCGGCGGTGAAGACGGCGCGCGAGCCGCTCGCCGCGATCCGGTCGCCGAGCGCCTTCGCGCCGAACCCGGCGAAGACGACGTTGTGGATGACGCCGATCCGGACCGCCGCGAGCATGAGCACGATCGCCTCGGGGCAGGTCGGCATGTAGATCGTGATCCGATCGCTCTTGCCGAGGCCGAGGCCGCGCAGCGCCGCAGCCGCGCGCTCCACCTGGTGGAGGAGCTGGGCGTAGGTGAGGACGCGCCGCTCGCCCCGGTCGTTCGCGTAGACCAGCGCCGCGTGGCCGGCGCGGCCGTGCGCGACGTGGTGGTCCAGCGCGCTGTAGGCGAGGTTCGTCTCGCCACCGACGAACCAGCGGAAGCTCGGCGCCTCGGAGACGAACGGCCGCTCCCAGGGCCTCAGCCAGGGCAGCTGCTCCGCCGCCCGCGCCCAGAAGCCCTCCGGGTCCTCCTGCCCTTCCTTCAGCCAGCGCCGCACCACCGGGTTCACGAGGTCCATCTGCCGCCGCCTCCTCACCAGGAGGATGGATGCGGGGTCGGCGCCGTGCCGCGCGCGGGTGCGCCAGGGCGCTCGCCGGGGCGCCCGCCCGGCGGGGATCAGAGCCCCTCGGCGGGGACGGAGACGCGGACGATCACGTCCGGCCGGACGCGGAGCGTGCCGAGCATCGCGGCGTACGGCCGGATGCCGAAGGCGGGCTGGTGGATCGTGACCTCCGCCCGGAGCCGATCGCCATCGCGTCGGACCGGGACGGAGAGCTCGCCCGTCGCGCCGCAGAGCGCGAGCGTGCCGTGGACGTCGTACCCGTCCCCCGCGCGCGAAACGGCGTTCGAGGTGAAGCGGATCTCGGGGAACCGGTCGGCGCGGAGGACCGTGCCGGAGATCGTCTTCTCGATGTCGCGGACGTCGGCGGGCCGGAGCGCGCCGGGGAGCGGCCTCCCGTCCCGGAGCGCCGTCACGACGCGCACCGATCGGGCGTCGAGCCGCGCCGAGACCGACGGCGCCGCGGGATCGACTTCGAGCTCGAACGCGCCGACGCGGAGCAGGAGGTCGTGCGCCATCGCCGAGAGGAAGCCCTCGCGAAAGGTGAGCACCTCGCACGTCGCCGTGTCCGGCCCGAACGTCCTCACGGCCCCGCACGATGTGCCCGGTTACCTTCCCGCGCGAGGACCCGACCATGCCCGAGCGAACGAACCGTCAGTGGCTGCTCGCCCGCCGCCCGAAGGGGCTCGTCTCCGCCGAGGACTTCCGCTGGGTCGAGACGCCCGCTCCCGAGCCCGCCGAGGGCGAGGCCCTGGTGCGGACGCTCTACCTCTCCTGCGATCCGACCCAGCGCGGCTGGATGGCGGCCGACACCTACCTGCCGGCCGTGAAGATCGGCGAGCCCATGCGGTCGATCGGCGTCGGCGAGGTGGTGGCGTCACGCGATCCAGCGCTCCGGCCCGGTCAGCTCGTCCAGGGGCTCTTCGGCTGGCAGGACTACGCCCTCGCCCGAGCCGGCACGCCGGGCGCTGCGACGCCGGTCGTGCCGGGCGTCCCCGTCGAGACCGCGATGAGCCTGCTCGGGCTCAACGGCCTCACGGCGTACTTCGGGCTCCTCGAGATCGGCCGGCCGAAGGCCGGGGAGACGGTCGTGGTCTCCGCGGCGGCGGGGGCGACCGGATCGGCGGCCGGACAGATCGCCCGGAACCTCGGCTGCCGGGTCATCGGGATCGCCGGCGGGTCCGAGAAGTGCCGGCGGATCGTCGACGCGCTCGGGTTCGACGCGGCGATCGACTACAAGGCCGAGGACGTGCGCGAACGGCTGGGCGCGCTCTGCCCGCGCGGCGTCGACGTCTACTTCGACAACGTCGGCGGGCCGATCCTCGACGCCGCGCTCGCGAACCTCGCGATGCACGGGCGCGTCGTGCTCTGCGGCGGGATCGCGAACTACAGCGATCCGTCCGGACCGTCGGGCCCGCGGAACTACCTGAGCCTCATCGTGAAGCGCGGCCGCATGGAGGGCTTCCTCGTCTTCGACTTCGCGCCGCGCTACCCGGAGGCAGTGGCGCGGCTGGCCGGCTGGCTCCGCGAGGGGAAGCTGAAGGACGAGATCGACGTCGTCGACGGGCTCGAGAACGCGCCCGCCGCGCTGCTCCGCGTCTTCACCGGCGCGAACCGGGGGAAGCAGCTCGTCCGCGTCGCCGCGCCGTCGCACGCGCCGTGATCCGGCACCCCTGACGAGGATTCCGCGCGCGCACGGAGGGCGAGCCGCGCTCGGCGGCCCGCCCTCCGGGGATGACGGTCAGGCGGGACCTCTACGGCAGGACGACGTCCGCGTAGAGCGCCGGCGTGAAGACGCAGAGGGCGGCGTCGCCCGTGGCGGGGACCTGCGCGCCGTCGTACGTCGCCGGGAACGTGGGCGCGCCATCCCAGCACTGGCTCGTCTCGACCGTCACGCCCCCGCCCGCGGCCACGTAATGGGCATCGCTCCGGCCCGCGCCCGTCGCGTTCCACCGCGTGCGGATCGAGAACTGCTCGGTCGTGGTGAGGTTCTCGAAGGCGACCTGCATCACGCCGCCCGAGCCGTTCGTCCCGTCGAACCGGTAGGCGGCGTTCATCGGGTAGGGATTCGCCGGGTCGCCGTTCTTGCCGTTCGTGACCGTCGCGCCGATCGAGACGCCGGTCCGGTTGTCGTAGGTGACGTCGAGCTTCCCGGAGTCGTTGCTCGCGGGGTTGAGCTTCTTCCCCGCGTCGAAGTCGAGCGTGAGCGTGCCGTTGCCGTGGTAGCGATCGGGGCCGGGGTACGCGGTGCCGCTGATCACCGGGAGGAAGCTGCCCTGGGTGGCGGCGTTCTCGCCGGAGAGGACGTAGTCGTACGCGGCGCCGCTCTTCTCGACGACGAGCTTCCACTGGTTCTGCGTCTGGTTGTCGAGCCACGGACCCCACGTGCAGGACGTCGCCGTGCAGCTCGCCGGCGGGAAGGCGGTGATGACGTCCACGAGCGTGAGCGTCCACCAGACGCCGACGTTCACGGTGACGGCCGTCCAGTAGCTCATGACGGCGAAGCTCGGCGTGTACGGGGGCGCCGTCGTGCCCGGCGCGGTCGCGGCCGCGGAGCTGGTCGCGACCAGCGCGGTCGCAGCGCTGGACGACGCGGACGGGGTGCCGATCTGGACGGAGCTCGCCGCGGGGAGCGCGCTGCGCGCGACGTTCGGGTCGAGGTTGGAGCCACCGCAGGCCGCGAGGAGCAGGGCCGCGGCGGAGGCGGAGAGGGTCTTCTTCATCGAATCCTCGGTGCTGGTCGGCCGGTCCATTCCGGCCCTCGCCAGGTAGACACGCTGCCCGGCGGGCGGTGGAGAGGCTGCCAGCGCGGAGGGCTTCGCGATAGTGAGGGGATGTGCAGGGGATGTGTGCGACGCGGAGTTGAGCCAAGGGCGCGGGCTCATTGTGACAAATCGTTCGACATGAGCCCCGAAAGGTGCTTTCCTCCGCCCACTCGCCTGCCACCTAGACATCCGGGCAGGCGCACGCATCCAAAGGAGATTCCCAATGAAGAAGATCGTCGCCGCCCTCGTCGCGTTCTCGTTCCTCGCCGTCGCCGCCCCTGCCGTCGCCGAGGAGGCGAAGCCGGCCGCTCCGGCCGCCGCCGCTCCGGCCGCCGCCGCTCCGGCCGCCGCCGCTCCCGCGAAGAAGGAGGAGAAGGCCCCGGCCAAGGCCGAGAAGAAGGACGTGAAGGCCCCGGCCAAGGCCGAGAAGAAGGCGGAGGAGAAGAAGGCTCAGTAGCCTTCCGCTCCTTTCTTGTTCTCGCGGGCCGGCTGCCTTCGGGCGGCCGGCCCGCGCGCTTGTGGCGACGAGGCGCGCCGGGCGGGGACTTCGGGCGCGCCCCGGCGATGGCCATCCGTGCGGGGATGCTCCCGCTCACGCCGCCTGTCGAGCCGATGCTCGCGAAGCTCGCGGCGGACCTCCCCGCGGGCGACCGCTGGCTCTACGAGCCGAAGTGGGACGGCTTCCGCGCGATCGTGTTCCGGGACGGCGAGGACGTCCTCGTCCAGTCCCGCGACCTGAAGCCGCTGAACCGCTACTTCCCCGAGCTCCTCCCGCCGCTCCGCGCCCAGCTCCCGGGCCGCTGCGTCGTCGACGGAGAGATCGTCATCGCGGGCCCGGGCGGGCTCGACTTCGACGCGCTCCTCCAGCGCATCCACCCCGCGGCCTCGCGCGTCGCGGAGCTCTCGCGGCGCACGCCCGCCGAGCTGGTGCTGTGGGACCTCCTCGCCGACGGCGACCGGGACCTCCGCGCCGCGCCGCTCGAGGAGCGCCGCGCCCGCCTCGAGCGCGCCCTCGCCGGCGCGCGGCCACCGCTCCACGTGACCCCGGCGAGCCGCGATCCCGCCGTCGCCCGAGGCTGGTTCGAGCGGTTCGAGGGCGCCGGGCTCGACGGCGTCGTCGCCAAGCGGCTTGACGGACCGTACGAGCCGGGGAGGCGCGCGATGGTGAAGGTGAAGCACGCCCGGACCGCCGACTGCGTCGTCGGCGGCTTCCGCTGGCACAAGAACGCGCCCGGTGGCGAGGTGGGCTCGCTGCTGCTCGGGCTCTACGACGCCGACGGCGTGCTCCACCACGTGGGCGTCGCGAGCGCGTTCACCGTAGCGCGCCGGCGCGAGCTCGCCCGGGAGCTCGCGCCGCTCCGCGAGGGCGCCCTCGACGCTCACCCCTGGCGCGACTGGAGGCTCGGCGATCCGGAGGCGCGCAGGCCGGGCGCCGGCAGCCGCTGGAACCGCGGGAAGTCGCTCGAGTGGGAAGCGCTCCGGCCGGAGCGGGTGGTCGAGGTCGCCTACGACCACCTCCAGGGCGATCGCTTCCGGCACGCGACGCACGTGGTGCGCTGGCGCCCGGACAAGCGGCCCGAGGACTGCCGGTACGACCAGCTCGAGACGACGCCGCCGTACGAGCTGCGCGAGATCTTCGAGCGGGCGCGGCCGGGAGGCGCCTAGGGCCGCGCCGCCTTCTTCGTGCCGTGCGCGGCGGGCTGCTTCTTCGCGCCGCGCGCGGGGGCCGCCGCCGGGACCTTGCGCGCCGGCGCGGGCGGAGCCTTCGCGGCGCCGGGCGCCGGGACGGGCGCGGGCTTGTCGGCGCGATCCGGGTCGATCTGCGGGGTGAGGAGGATCTCGATCCGGCGGTTCCGGGCGCGCCCGCGCGTCGAGCCGTTGCGGGAGATCGGCTCGAACTGCGAGTGCGCGGCCGCCACGAGCCGGCCCCCGGGGATGCCGGCGCGCTCCTCCAGGAACCGGACGACGGTGATGGCGCGGGCGGCGGAGAGCTCCCAGTTCGTCGGGAAGCGATCCTTGAGCCGCGTCGAGATCGGCAGGTCGTCGGTGTGGCCGGAGACCTGGATCTGCTTGTCCTTCATCCCGGCGAGCACGGCGCCGACGCGCGACAGGACCTCCTCCCCCTTGCGCGACACGGTGGAGTCGCCGACGTCGAAGAGGATCTCGTCGACCATGTCGACCTTGATCCGCCCCTTCTCCTGCGAGAGCCGCACGTTCCCCTTCTCGATCTCCGCCTTCATCTTGTCCTGGAGCTGGTCGAACTCGCCGCGGAGCTTGGCGAGCTCCTCGTCCTTCGCCTGGACGTCGTGGGAGAGCTCGTCCTTCACGACCGCGAGGTCCTTCTTCTCCGACTCGACGCGGGCGAGCTGCTGCGCGACCTCGTCCCGCTGCGCCTGGGCGCGCGCGAGATCGGCGCGCGCGTCGCGGAGCGCGCTCGCGTCCTCGAGCCGGGCGAGCTGCAGCCGGTAGGCGAGCCACCCGGCGACGCCGGCGCCCGCGACGAGCGCGAGGGCGAGGAGCACCCACGGCGCGCGGCTGCTGCGCGGCTCGAGCTCGAGCGGCGCGTCGTCGTACGGCTCCGGCTGCTTTCCTGGCATGGGGGCCTCGCTCGGGGGAGGCCGGGATTCTTCCACCGCGGGTCGCTGCGCCGGCAAGCGCCGGGGTGGCCGACGCGACCACACGCTCGGAGGCGGGTGGCCGGCGTCAGGCCGGCGTCAGGCCGCGGAGGCCGCGCGCAGCGCGCCGCGGTCGGCGCCGATCGTGACGCGCAGGGCCGCGTCGAGCTGCGTCCCGCCGAACGGCTTCGAGAGGAACGTCTGCGCGCCCGCGCGGAGCAGCTCGGCTTCGCTGCCGGGGCGCCCGGAAAGGCCGATCACGGGGAGCTCGCGCACGCGCAGATCCGGAGCGGCACGCAGGAGCTGGATCAGCTCCGCGCCGGTCATCTCCGGCATCCACTGGTCGATGATCGCGAGCGCGGGCGGCGCCGCGAAGATGGCGCGCAGCGCAGCAGGCCCGCCGCCCGCCTCGATCGCGTTGAACCCTCGGAGCCGCAGCGCGTGGACTAGGATGGTCCGCACCGGCTCCGCGTCGTCGACCACCAGGATCGTCATGGGCTCGTGCATGCGCCGGACGCTAGCAAGGGGTAGGGGCGCGTGCGAGAAAGCGCCAGATCCGCTATCGCCTCCGCCCTCGCCCTTCACGTACGGCGAAGGGCGTCCGCCGGCGCCGCCCCGCGCGGGGCAGCGGAAAACCCTCGCAGCTCCGCGAGGTTCACGATCCGTATCGCCTCCGGGTTGCGTCCGGCCGGTGCGCTCTGTCAGCGTCGCGGACCACCACGGAACGGCGCGACACGACCGAGGCCGGCTGTCCATCCCGCGACCTCGGGACGCGCCCAGGAGTCGCGAACCGATGCCCGATCTCGCGAAGCAAAGCTCCCCGCAGCCGCCGCCGCTCCCCTCCTCCTCACCGAGCGCGCACGGCCGCGCGCTGGCTCACGTGAAGGCCGCGATCGCCGTCGCCCGCCTTCGGATCGCGGATCGCGGCCGCAGGTTGCGGGCCGCAGCGCGGCGCCGCCCGGTCCTCGCGTCGCTCGCGGCCGCCGCGGTGGCGCTCGCGATGCTCGTCACCGCCGCCGTCGCCCTCGACGTGGAGGCTCCGGTCATCCCGGGGCTGTCGCCCCAGAACGTGGTGACCGCGCGGGAGCAGGCGAAGGCTCACCCCGACGACGCGACGGCGCAGCGCGATCTCGGGCACGCGCTCTGGTCCGCCGGCAAGCGAAAGGGCGCGATCGCGGCGTACGCGAAGGCGCTCGCGAAGGACCCGTCGGTCGCGGACGAGCGGCTCGCCGCGAACCTGGTCGCGGCGTTCGGCACGAGGCTCCAGGACCGTGCGCAGGCGCTCCTCGTGCGTCACCACGTGAAGGGCGCGGAGAAGGGGCTCGTGGCGCTCACGCACTCCCCGCGCCGGAGCGTCCGCTGGGGCGCGGTCCACACCCTGGACCGCATGGGCGCGGGCACCAAGCGGAACTGGGAGAACGCCTACGTCGCCGACCTGGACGCGCCGAGCTGCGACGTCCGCCGCGCGGCGGTCGAGAAGCTCGGCGAGATCGGCTCGCCGCGGGCGGTGGCGGCCCTCCGCTCGGCGCACGCCGCCGACGAGAAGACCGGCGGGTTCCTGAAGCCGCGCTGCCTCGGCGGGCGGCTCGACGACGCGGAGCAGCGCATCCTCGCGCGTCGCTGACCCGCTCGCGGCGAGGTGGGCGCCGCGCCCCTGCGGCCCCACCTCCGCGTTCACGGACCGTCGCGCGACGGCCGTGCTAGCGTTCGCTGGACTCCCCGGAGGTCGAAGATGCGCAAGGCGGTCCTGCTCGCGGCGGCGTCCCTCACGCTCCTCGCGTTCGACTGCGGTGGCCATGACACGTCGACCCCGGGCCCCACGCCGCTCGGGACGTGCCAGGTCGCGATCCGCGGCGCGGTCTCGGAGGACCTCTGGTGCTTCGCGAGCGCGGTCGACTACTCCGCGCTCCCGGGCTCGACCTCGACGCAGTGGGCGCTGCAGATCGCGGCCTACCGCGGCTCGCCGCTCTCGCCGACCGCGGCGCTGCCCGACCCCGCCGCCCAGATCGCGTTCTTCCTCCCGGCCCGCCCATCCCTCGGCCAGACGTACGGCTGGAGCGCGACGACGAGCAACGTCGAGAGCGGGACCGCGTCGCGCTGGGTCGGCTCGGTCCAGGGCGGCACGCCGCAGCTGACGCACGAGGCGATGTCGCTCGGCGCCGGCTACGACGGCACCGGCTCGCTGACGGCGCAGCTCACGGCGATCCCGCCGGCCAGCGCGACCGACGCCGAGCTCCTGGACGTGCACGGCACCATCGACGCGAGCGCCCCTGCGGTAGACCCTGCGGGTGCGTCGATCACGCTCCACGCGGTCTTCTGACCCCCCGCTGGGCAGGCAAAGAGGGGAGCGCCCCATCGGTCGGCGGGAATGCCGGGCGTTCGCCGGCTGTCCTAGGGGCGCGCCCATTTACCCCGCGCGAGGAGGGCCCCATGTCGATGATCAAGCGTGACGAGCCGTTGCCGACGACGCCCGCGAGCTCCGGCTCCGGGGCGCCCCTCCCCGCCCCGCCGTCCGCGAGCGCGGACCTCCTCCTCGGCGCCGGCGCCGAGTTCGAGGGGAAGCTCCGCTTCAAGGGCACGGTGCGGATCGACGCTCTGTTCAAGGGGCAGATCATCACGAACGATGTGCTGGTCGTCGGTGAGAACGCGCGCATCGACGCCGAGATCACCTGCGGCACGGTGATCGTCCACGGACAGGTGAACGGCGACGTGAAGGCGAAGAGCGCCGTCGAGGTGCTCCGCACCGGCTCGATCCGCGGGAACGTCGAGACGCCATCGCTCCGGCTCGACAAGGGCGGTCGCCTGGACGGCATGGTCAAGATGACACTGGGTGAACGCGCCGCCGCGGGGCCCGAGCAGAAGAGCGCAGCCAACTCGAAGTAGCGTGCGCCCACGACGCGCCTCGCCCCCGCCCGCCCGCCGCGCTACGATCGCGGCGTGACGTCGCTCGCCGCCGCCCCCCTGCGCCGGATCGCGGCCCGCGGCCGACCGCTCGAGGACCCGCGCTGCGCCGGCTGCGCCCACCTCGCGCTGCTCCGCGCGATCCGCCGCGCGGGGCTCGTCGTCCGGGGCGGCCTCGGCTGCGAGGCGCCGGCGGACGCCGCCCGGGGGACGCCGTCGGGACGCGTCGCCCGGCTCGCGGGCGCCGCCGAGGCGCTGGCAAACGCCGAGACGCTCGTCGGCGAGTCGAGGGCGGTCGCGCTGCTCGCGATCGCCGATCGCGGCCCGGAGAGGATGGGCGCCGTCGCGCGAGCGCTCCGATCGGCCGGGACACGCGTCCTCGAGGTCCCTCCCGACGCGTCCGCCCCCGAGGCCGAGCGGCTCGTGCTCGAGGCCCTGTCGCGCGTCCCCACCGCGCTCGTCGCGCTCGCCGGATGCGCGCGAGGCGCGCCGCGCCGGGCGCCCCTCGCCATCGACCCCGCGCGCTGCAACCGGTGCGGGAGCTGCCTTTCCATCGGCTGCGTCGCGCTCGCGGATCCGGGCGGCGACGCGATCGAGATCGACGTCGCGTCGTGCACCGGCTGCGGCCTGTGCGCGCCGCTCTGCCGCGCCGGCGCGCTCCGGCGGCCTTGAGCCGCCCCTACTCGGGGGCGCCCAGCAGATCGAGCTGATCGAGCGAGGGCGGATGCCGGGACGGCACGCCGTGCCCGGCGAGGAGGGCCATGCGCCGCCGCTCGAACCGCTTCTGGCGCTCCTCGCCCACGCGCCGCATGAGGTCGCGCGCGCTCTCGAGGTCCGAGTACGCCTCGGGCACCGCGCGCCCGAGGAGGCGATCGCGGCGCCGCCGGTAGACCTCCTCCGCCGCGAGGTGGTCCGCCTCGACCTCGTCGAGCTCCGCCGCGCGCCGCTCCTCGTCGTCCACGGCGCGGAGCGCGTCCCGCTGCTCCGACGTGAGACTCCTGATCCGCTCCAGGACGCCCATGCTGCTCTCCCGGGCACCACCTCGCCGCCCGCCGCCCCTGCCCTGCTGCCCCACCGCTCAAGCTAGGTGCAGGCCCGGCGCGCGCAACCCCGCGCCCGTCGAGAGTCAAGAAAACGACGGCCCCGGACCCAACAGAGCGGCGCGGTGACGGTCGGTGTCAGACGGAGCGGCTACGGTGCGATCGGAGCAGTGCGGCGCGCGATCGGCGATCTGCGCGCGACGGTGGCGTGTGCGCTCGTTATGGAGATCGCGTGAACCTCTTCTCCCGCAGGCTCCCGCACGTCCTTCCACCGAAGGACCTCGTCCGGCTCCTCGTGCCCACGTACGCCGCCGCGCGCGGCGTCGACGAGGAGGAGGCCGCGGAGCGGCTCACGCGCGCGCTCGCCGCGCCCGCCGCTCTGGACGCGGTGTACGGCGGCCTGACCGAGGCGCTCCGCGCCGCGCAGGGCCCGCGGACCAGCGAGGATCAGCTCATGGACCGGCTCTCCGCGGGCGTCGTCGCGCGGCGCGGTCGCGCGAAGGCGGCGCCCGGGACGGCGGCGATCTCCGCCGCGCTCGTGCGGATCGATCTCGAGATCGGCCTCGCGCCGGACGCGATGCGCGACACGCTCGCCTCGCCGAGGGGGAAGGCGCTTCTCGGCGAGGGGCTGCGGGCGCTCGGGACGCATCTCGTGAAGGACCTGCTGCGGTAGGCCACAGGCGTCGGCCCCGTACGGGTACGACCGCGCGCGGGCGGTGGCGCCGGCGCGCCGGGCAGCTACGCGAACGGACCGAACCCGAAGACCGGAGGATCCTCATGACCGCGTCCGTGCGTGCCGTTGCCCTGCTCGCCCTCGCCGTCCCGATCGCTGCGCTCGCTCAAGGCGGCTCCACCGACGCCGCACCCGCGGGCGCCAACCCGATGGCTTCCTGGGATCCGCGCAGGCCCACCGCCACGCAGGAGAAGGCCTCACGCCATGAGGTCGAGGCCGTGCTCAAGAAGATGGAGCAAGCGAACAAGAAGGGCGATCTCGACGCCGCCACGTCGATCATCGACTTCCCGGTCCTGATGCTCACCGACAACAAGGCCGGGAACGCCGTCGGCGGGCCGTGGAGCGAGGAGGAGTGGCGGAAGAGGATGGCGCCGATGTTCGCGCACCCGATGGCGAGCATGACCATGAAGCACGCGACGAAGATCGCCGTCCTCACGCCGGCGCTCGCGTCCGTCACCGACGACTGGACGGTCACGGCGGGGAAGACGACGAAGGGCGGCCGGAGCGCGATGCTGCTCGTCAAGAAGGACGGCGCGTGGAAGGTGAAGTCGATGGTCGAGGGCGGCTGGGGTGACATGAAGCCGCCGGAGGGCGCCGCGGCGCAGCAGGAGGAGGGCGGCGCGACGAAGTGAGCCGCGGGGGGCCGGAGGACGAGCGCCGGCCGCGCCCGTAGCCCGCGCGTCCGAAAACGGCCAGACACGCGCGACTGGCCGCGGTACACGCGGTCCCATGACGCTGGACGCCGACACCTGCTACCGCGCTCTCGGCGCCCGCGACCGGCGCTTCGACGGGCTCTTCTTCGTGGGCGTGTCGACCACGGGAGTGTACTGCCGCCCCATCTGCACCGCGCGGACGCCGGGCCGGGATCGCTGCCGCTTCTTCCGCTCGGCGCCCGAGGCGGAGCGCGCGGGCTACCGCGCCTGCCTCGTCTGCCGTCCGGAGCTCGCGCCCGGCGGCGCGCCGCTCGAGGCCGTGACCCGCCTCGTGACGGGCGCCCTGGCCCGGATCCAGGCGGGCGCGCTCGACGAGGGTTCGGTGGACGCGCTCGCCGCGGAGCTGGGGGTCACGGGCCGCCACCTTCGTCGCGCGTTCGAGGCCGAGCTGGGCGTCACGCCGGTCGGCGTCGCCCAGTCGCGCCGGCTCGCGACCGCGAAGCAGCTCCTGCACGACACCGCGCTCGGCCTCGGCGACGTGGCGCTCGCGAGCGGGTTCGGCAGCGTGCGCCGGTTCAACGCCGCGTTCCGAGAGCGGTTCGGGCGGCCCCCGTCCGCAATCCGGCGGGCGAAGGACGGCCCGGAGACGGGCGGCGCGCTCCGGCTCCGGCTCGACTACCGGCCCCCGCTCGAGTGGGAGCGGCTCCTCGCGTTCCTCGGGACGCGCGGGATCGCCGGCGTGGAGCAGGTCGCGGAGAACGCCTACGTCCGCACCGTCCGCGTGGGCGCCGCGGTGGGGATCGTCTCCGTGACGCCGGCCCGCGGAGCGCCGTGGCTCCTCGCGGAGGCGTCGGTCTCGCTCGCCCCCGCGCTCGCGACGGTCGTCGCGCGGCTCCGCGCGCTGCTCGATCTCGACGCCCGGCCGGACGCCGTCGCGGCGCACCTGGGTCGCGATCCGCGCCTGCGCGATGGGATCCGGCGGCGCCCCGGCCTGCGCCTCCCGGGCGCGTTCGATCCGTTCGAGACCGCCGTGCGCGCGGTGCTCGGGCAGCAGGTGTCGGTCGCAGCGGCGGCGACCCTCGCAGGGCGCCTCGCCCGCAGGTTCGGCGCGGCGCTCCCCGGCGCGCCCTCGCCCGCGCTCGCCGTCCTGTTCCCGTCCGCCGAGGCGCTCGCGACGACGACCGCCGAGGCGATCGCGGAGGTCGGGATCCCGCGGGCGCGCGCCGAGACGGTGCTCGGCCTCGCGCGCGCGGTCGCGGACGGCGCCATCGCGCTCGCGCCGGGCACCGATCCGGAAGAGGTCGCGCGCCGCCTCGACGCGCTCCCCGGCATCGGGCCCTGGACGGCGCAGTACATCGCGATGCGCGCGCTGCACCACCCCGACGCCTTCCCTGCGGACGACCTGGGCGTACGCAGGGCGCTGCGCGCCAGAGGCGCCACGGCGGTGCGACGCGCCGAGCGCTGGCGGCCGTGGCGCGCGTACGCGGTGATGCACCTCTGGGAGTCGCTCGGCGCCATGCCCGGAGCGAGCGCCCCCGCGAAGGACCCGACGCGGGCGCTCCGGTCTGGAACGAGATAAGTGCGCGCCCGCCCCGTAGAGCCGGGCGCCACCGAGGAGGTCGCCGGTCACCCGGCGAGCGGACGCGCGGCGGCGCGCTCGGCGGAGGCGAGGAGCTTCTCGCCGACCCAGTGGCTCGCGAACTGGTACGCGATCCGCCCGCTCCGGTCGCCCTTCTGGTGAGACCAGGCGATGGCCGCTTCCTCGGCGGCCCGCGTCCAGTCGAGGCGCGCGCCGTTCCGGGCCGCGAGGCGGTCGACCCACTGGCGCACCACCGCCACGTACTGGTCCTGCGTGAACGCGTGAAACGCCACCCAGAGCCCGAACCGGCCGGACAGGGAGATCTTCTCCTCGACCGCCTCGCCGTGGTGGATCTCGTTGTTCACGAGCAGCGCCCCGAGGTTGTCGGTCTCGAACTCCGGGAGCATGTGGCGCCGGTTCGAGGTGACGTAGATGAGCGCGTTCTCGGGGGGCGCGTAGACCGCGCCGTCGAGCGCGCTCTTCAGCATCTTGTAGCTCGACTCGCCGACCTCGAACGAGACGTCGTCCGAGAAGAGGACGAACCGGTAGGGCTCGCCGCGGATCTCGTCGACAATGGCGGGCAGGCTCACGAGGTCGTCCTTGTCGACCTGGATGATGCGGAGGCCCTCGGGCGCGTAGGCGCGGAGCAGCGCGCGCACGAGCGAAGACTTGCCGGTGCCGCGCGTCCCCCAGAGCAGGACGTTGTTGGCGGGGAACCCCGCGAGGAACTGGCGGGTGTTGAGCTCGACGACGCGCTTCTGCTCCTCGATGCCGAGCAGGTCCGCGAGCTGCGGGCCCTCGATCGCCGTGACCGGCTCGAGGTAGCCGGCGAACGCGTGGCGTCGCCAGTTCGCGGCGTGGCAGTGGGCCCAGTCGATCCGGGCGACGGGCCTCGGGAGCAGCATCTCGAGAGACGTGAGGACGCGTCGCAGCTTCTCCTGCAGATCGGGATCGACGGGCATGCGCTCACGATACCGCGTGGCGTCAGTGCACGGCCACGGGCGCGGGCTCGAACACCTGGAGCGGCGGTGACAAGGCCCAACGACATCGCCGCGGATTGCGCGTTGCACCCAGGCCGCGCCTCGCGTACGACGCACGGCTGGGAGCCGCCGATGACCGCCATCTCGACTCGGAACGTGGGTCTGCTGCTGTTCGCCGATTTCGAGCCGCTCGACGCCTTCGGACCCGTCTGCACCGGCGCGGCGCTCCTCGGGAGCGCCGGGGTGCTCGCGGGGCTCGAGGCGACGACCAACCGGCGCGCGTTCGACTGGGTCGAGTCCGTGACGCCCGGCGACGTGCGCTGGGACCGGACACGGCGCTGGGTCGACGCCGGACGGATCGTGACCTCCGCGGGAGTGTCGGCCGGCACGGACATGGCGCTGCACGTCGTCGCGCGGCTCGCGGGCGACGAGGTGGCCGTCGCCGCGGCCGCGCGCATGGAGTACCGCTGGGAGCGGTGACGCCGAGCTCATGCGCCGGGCGTGATCACCGCGCGGAATCGCACCTTCCCCTCGGCGACGCGCCCGTACGCCTTGACGGCGTCGTCGAGCGGGTACGCCTCCACCATGACCTTCACCTTCCCGCGGGCCGCGAGCTGGAGCGCCTCGTAGAGGTACTCGGGGTGGTTCTGCGCCGAGCCGAGGATCCGCGCCCGCTTCATGATGAACCACGGGTTGAGGACGAGCGGCTTCGCCTCGAATCCCATGACGACGAGCCGCCCGTCGGGCCGGAGCGCGTCGACCGTCGCCGCCATGGCGTCCATCGAGTTCGAGGTACCGAGGACGACGTCGGCGCCGCCCGCCGCCGCGAGCCCCTTCGCGTCGCGCACCACCTCGTCGGCGCCGAGCTCGCGGATGAGCCGGTCCTTGTCGGGCGAGCTCGAGACCGCGATCGTCGTGAAGCCCGCCGCCTTCGCGAACTGCACGCCGAGGTGGCCGAGCCCGCCGACGCCGACGACCGCGATCCGCTCGCCCGGCTTCGGCTCGGCCCAGCGCAGGCCACTCCACACCGTGTAGCCCGCGCAGAAGATGGGCGCGGCCTGCTCGTAGCCGAGGCCGTCCGGGAGGAGAACGGTCGCCGCCGCCTCGGCGAGCATGTACTCAGCGTGCGAGCCGGGAAGATCGTGGGCGCCGTGCGACTGGGCGCAGAACTGCGGCTTCCCGCGCTGGCACCACTCGCAGCGCCCGCAGGTGGACTGCGTCCAGGGGACGCCCACGCGGTCGCCGACCTTGCGCGTCGTGACCCCCGAGCCGACCGCGACGATGTCCCCGGCGGGCTCGTGTCCGAGCGGCCGCGGCATCGGCCCGGGGAGCTCGCCCCTCGTCTGGTGGACGTCCGTGTAGCAGAGCCCGCTCGCGCGGACGCGGATGACGACCTGGTTCGGCCCGGGCTGCGGATCCGGGAACTCGCGGAGCTCCCAGGGCTGGCCAGGGGCAACGGCGACGGCAGCGCGCATGACTCACCTCGGAACGGTGGCCTAACGCGCCGCGCGGGCCGGCGCGTGGCTCTCGCCCCGGTCTCGGTGAACGCACCGGCCGCAGTGACCCCGAGAAGAGCAGCACGGTCCTGCTGTTCGAAAACCCGCTGACCCCACGCCCGCTTCCCCCGCTTGGAAGCTGTCGGACCGCCCTGTTAGATCCCCCTCCCACCGATGCCCGGCGCCGACTTCGTCCATCTCCATCTGCACACGCTCTACTCGCTCCTCGACGGCGCGATCCGCATCAAGGATCTCCTCAAGACCGTCCAGGCGAAGGGCATGAAGTCCGTGGCCGTGACCGACCACGGCAACCTCTTCGGCGCGGTCGACTTCTACAAGAAGGCCAAGGACGCCGGGGTGAAGCCGATCCTCGGGATGGAGGCGTACGTCGCGGGCGAGAAGGGACGGCTCGACCGCTCCGAGCGCGTCGGCCGGCACCTCATCCTCCTCGCGAAGAACCAGGAGGGCTGGGCGAACCTGCGCTTCCTCTCCTCGAAGGCTTTCACCGAGGGCTTCTACTACGACCCGCGCATCGACAAGCAGCTCCTCCGCGACCACGCGAAGGGGCTCGTGGGCATGACCGCCTGCCTGGCGGGCGAGGTGCCGCGGCTCCTCCGGCAGGGGGACACGGACGGCGCGCGCCGGGTCGCGCGGGAGTACCGGGACATCTTCGAGCCGGGCTCGTTCTTCCTCGAGGTCCAGTCGAACGGGATGAAGGAGCAGCTCGAGGTCAACGCGAAGCTGGCCCAGCTCTCGCGCGACGAGGGCATCCCGCTCGTCGCCACCGCCGATGCACATTACGTGAAGCGCGAGGACGCGAAGGCGCACGAGGTCCTCATGTGCATCGCGTCCAACAAGACGTTCCAGGACCCGAAGCGGCTCCGGCACGACACGGACGGCCTCTTCATCCAGTCGCCCGACGAGATGGCCGCGGCGCTCCCCGACTACCGCGAGGCGATCGACAACACCGTCCGCATCGCCGAGATGTGCAACGTCGAGCTCTCGCTCGGGAAGTCCTTCCTCCCCCGCTTCCAGCTGCCGGACGGGATGAGCGAGGACGACTTCATCGACAAGCTCGCGAAGGAGGGGCTCGACGCCCGCTTCCGCGAGATCGACGGCCAGTACCCGCACGACCGCGACGCCTACCGCGCCCGGCTCGAGATGGAGCTCGGCGTCATCAAGAAGATGGGGTTCAGCGGCTACTTCCTCATCGTCCAGGACTTCATCAACTGGGGGAAGCAGCACGAGGTGCCCGTCGGCCCCGGCCGCGGCTCGGGCGCGGGCTCCATCGTCGCCTGGTCGCTCCGCATCACGGACCTCGACCCGCTCCGCTGGAACCTGCTCTTCGAGCGGTTCCTCAACCCCGAGCGCGTGTCGATGCCCGACTTCGACGTCGACTTCTGCCAGAACCGGCGCGACGAGGTCATCCGCTACGTCCGCGAGAAGTACGGCCGGGACAACGTCGGCCAGATCATCACCTTCGGATCGCTCAAGGCGCGGTCCGTCATCCGCGACGTCGTTCGCGTCATGGGGCTCCCCTTCGCCGAGGGCGACCGCATCGCGAAGCTCGTCCCGGACCCGGTGCAGGGCAAGACGCCGCCGCTCAAGGATCTGGTCTTCGGGACGGACCACTCCGCGCCGGAGCCGCGCCTCGAGGAGCTCTACAAGAAGCCGACCGTCATCTCGCAGTGGGTGGACGAGCGCGGCGCGCAGCAGATCGTCACCACGAAGGACCTCCTCGACATCTCGATCTCGCTCGAGGGGCTCAATCGACAGGCGGGGCTCCACGCCGCCGGCGTCGTCATCGCCGACAAGCCGCTCTGGGAGTACGTGCCGGCGTACCAGGACGACAAGTCCGACATGCTGGTGTCGCAGTTCGCGAAGGAGGAGGTCGAGGCGGCCGGCCTCGTGAAGTTCGACTTCCTCGGGCTCAAGACCCTCACCGTCATCGACGACGCCCTCCGGATGGCGAAGCAGAACCACCCGGAGATGAAGGACTTCAAGGCTTCGGACATCCCGCTCGACGACAAGGAGGTCTACGACCTCATCAGCCGCGGCGACACCGCGGGCGTCTTCCAGATGGAGTCCTCGGGCTTCACCGAGATGGTGATGAAGATGAAGCCCTCGCGGTTCGAGGACGTCATCGCCGCGGGCGCTCTCTACCGGCCCGGCCCCCTCGATCAGAAGCTCGAGGACGGGCGGACGATGGTCGACGTCTACATCGACCGCAAGCACGGGCGCGAGGACGTGAAGTACCCGCACCCGTCCCTGGAGACGGTCCTCGAGCCGACCTACGGCGTGATCGTCTACCAGGAGCAGGTGATGCAGATCTCGCAGGTCCTGGCCGGCTACTCGCTCGGCCAGGCGGACCTGCTCCGCCGCGCGATGGGGAAGAAGAAGGCCGAGGTCATGGCCAAGGAGCGCGTCGGCTTCCTCGCCGGCGCCGTGAAGAACGGCGTCGACGAGAAGCTCGCGGGCGGCATCTTCGACCTCATGGAGAAGTTCGCGGCGTACGGCTTCAACAAGTCGCACTCCGCCGCGTACGGCCTCCTCACCGTCCAGACCGCGTGGCTCAAGGCCCACTACCCCGTCGAGTTCATGGCCGCGCTCATCTCGAGCGAGGCCTCGAACACCGACAAGGTCGTCCTCCACATCTCCGAGGCGCGCGCGGACAAGATCGAGGTGCTGCCGCCGGACGTGAACGAGTCGCACGCCGCGTTCGGCGCGTTCCCGCCGGGTGAAGGATCGCCGAAGAGCAGCAAGGGGCGAATCCGCTTCGGGCTCGGGGCGGTGCGCGGCGTGGGCGCGGCGGCGGTCGAGGCGATCCTCGAGGCGCGCCAGGACGGCGGAGCGTTCAAGAGCCTCTTCGACCTCGCCACACGCGTCGACACGAAGAAGATCAACAAGAAGGTGGTCGAGGCGCTCGTGAAGTCGGGCGCGCTCGACTTCGAGGGCGTGCCACGCTGGCAGCTCTTCTCCGGCATCGACCCGGCGTTCGCGGCGGGCGCGTCGGCCCAGGCGGACCGCGCGTCGGGGCAGGCGTCGCTCTTCGGAGGCCCGGCCCTCGCGCAGGCCGAGGCGAAGCCGCGCTACCCGAAGGCGGACGACTACGTCGGCGACGTGAAGGTGGAGGAGTGGCCGGAGCGGGTCCGGCTCGCCTTCGAGAAGGAGGCGCTCGGGTTCTACCTCACGGGGCACCCGCTCCAGAACTACATGAAGGAGGTCCGCCGCTACGCCTCGACGACCTGCGCCGCCATCGCGCACAAGCGCCAGGGCGACAAGGTCACCGTGGTGGCCGTCGTCGCGGCCGCGCGCGAGCGGATGAACAAGGAGAAGGGGACGCGGTTCGCGTTCCTCACGCTCGAGGACCTCTCCGGCACGGTCGAGGTCGCCTGCTGGGCCTCGCGCCCCGCCCAGAACGGCCGCCCCGCGCAGAAGGGCTGGGCGGACTGGGAG